>Ga0335394_10004649_pt1 | contig 15618 bp, 11 predicted proteins | sample MAT03_FD_205741 | JGI IMG/M metagenome (GOLD analysis project Ga0335394, IMG submission 205741) | Freshwater microbial communities from Lake Fryxell liftoff mats and glacier meltwater in Antarctica - MAT-03 (spades assembly) (version 2) ... | reverse complement strand
CAGCATTACTACTTGTTTACACGAAGAATCAAGGACTTGCGTTCGCGCTTGACCTCGAAAAGAGCCCCCGTTGGACCTGCGTGGCACGATTACTACGTTTTTGAGGCTATGTTTACTACACTCAACGCGAATCGCTTGCTTCTGGGGTGACCGCTGCCACGACCTTGTCGATGATGCTCATGTGAAAAGCTCCGTCGTGAAGAGTAGTGAACCTGCCACCCCGGTCTTCTTGATCTCCTCCTCGACAGAAGCGCCACGCGCTCGACCTGTGTAGCCACGATTACTACTTGTTTTCGAGTAGTGAACTTGCCACCGTCGATGCTTTGGTAGTAATGTTGCCTCGATGGCAACCCGCTGCCGCCAAGTACGCGTCCCCATTGCGTTTTTCATCCTGCGATGCCCCGTTCCACCTACACGCAGCCCCTGCCGCTGCCGGCCGCCGGATCGGTTCTGCGTGCAGCAGCAGGTTGACCAGGGGCAGCAACTGCTCGAGCGCCTGGTCTTGGAGGAGCAGCGCATCGACCGCTTTGCGAACGCACTCATGCTTCGAATTCAGGCCACGACAGCACGCCACGGTCGAGGCGCGGTGCTGTTGCCGGACTTGCTCAGAATCGCAGAAACCGTCGATCTAAATGAATGTGGCAGCATTACTACTTGTTTACACGAAGAATCAAGGACTTGCGTTCGCGCTTGACCTCGAAAAGAGCCCCCGTTGGACCTGCGTGGCACGATTACTACGTTTTTGAGGCTATGTTTACTACACTCAACGGTAGCCAAAGTGCGCCGGCATGGGCACTGAACCGGGTAGGGACCGTTACGCGTTCTTGGGTTGGTTCTGCTAGGTGCTAGCAAGTATCGCGGCACTGACGCTTCAAACCAAAGTATACCTTTTGAGGTCTTAAAACTTATACTTGGTGCGCTCGCCGAGCGGACTTGGTCGGTGGGGCGACAGGAAGCCCTGTGGCTGATGACCGCAAGACGCTCGTCGAGGTAGCCCACGGTTTCGCCGGCATTTACAAGCGCGACCTGAAGTGGTTCAGCCATGCCCTGAGGCACTACGGCATGGGCAAGCTCCTCGCAGAGCAGGACCGGTCCGGTAAGTGGAAGCTCAAGGTTCAGGCGACGAGAGCGGCGCGCGATGCGATGCCGGAAGCCTATGAGCCTGAGCGGGAGTGGCAGAGCTTCGTCAAATTCCTGTTTCCGGAGTTGGTGCCGTTGCCGTAGGACGCATAGGCGCAGGCTTGAGCAGCAGCGGGGGTTCAACCCCCCCAAAGGCAGTGGCGAGCCGGCACAACAATCACACAAACGCCCGCCGCAGGTGAAGTACGGGTGAGCGCGTCCCCAAAATTTAGGTGCAGCAGGGCCACAATGATTTACTTCTCGGATGTCTTCAGTGTCGACGCCGGAGTCTTGGACCAGTACGGCGCGTTCAACATCGCGCTGGTCAACGACCTCCCTCTCTTCATCGACCCCTTCTTGCTATTCGACAGCGAAGACGCAAAGTACAGGGGGCTCCACGACGAAATCATCAGGTACCTCGTGTTCTTACGTGACCGCGCTCGTGCCGACGAACTGACAGAGGCGTCCATCACCGAGTGGTTGCTGTTCCGCGAGGTCAAGCAAAATTGGCTGGGCTTCAGCCAGCAGGGCAACCAGGGAACCGGTCTGGGCAAGCACTTCGCGGCGGCGCTTGCCCGCGGCCTAACTGGCGCATTTCGCAATTTCGGGGAAGAGCGACTGACGCAAGGCGCCCATCTTGAAAAGCTGGGTTTGCTCAGCGGCGGCGTCGGGCGCGACCATCTCAGCGACTTCACGACCAATCTCATCAAAGGCTTCCTGCTGCAGTACACACAAGAGTTCGCCGTTGCGCACTTGGCGCCGGAGCGCCGGCGCCGCTGCCACGTTGACCGCGTCCGCTTTGACTACGAGACGCGCCGCTGGAAATCGGGCCACTTCGACTTGCCGTTCCACGAGGGGGACTACGTCATTCTCACGCCCATGGAAATCATGACCAGGGACGAGGCGTGGATAAACCAAGGCGACATGCTCGCGCAGTTCACGCAACTTCGCGCCTCGTTGCCCGACGAGGTCTTGCGACTGCAAGTCAACGAGCACTTCATGCGTCAAATCACCGAGCAGTCGACGCAGGATGAACGCAAGAAGGCAGCCCTTCGCACCATCGAGCAGTTCAACGAACTTTTGGACCACTACATCAAGTGGAAGGAAGAGCACGCGGAAGAGGCTCACGTAGTTAGCAGCAAGAAGGTCCGCGAAACGCACGTTCAGTTCGTCGAGAACATTCGGCGGCTGGTTGCCGACCACCTTGCGAACACCGACTTCTATGAGCAGGGCGACTCCTACGAGGAAACGCTGCGGCGCGTGAAGTACCTGAAGCACGTCATTGAGGACAACGACGGGTACCGAGTTTTCTACGTCGAAGGCAAGCCGGTGAAGCGCGAGAGCGACCTGCAAACGATGTTCCGGCTGACCTGGTATGCGACCACCTTCGACGTAAATAGCGAGGTGAACAACGGGCGCGGCCCGGTGGACTACAAAGTCTCCAAGGGGCGGCGCAACGCCAGCCTCGTTGAGTTCAAGCTGGCGAGCAACTCAAGCATCCGGCGCAACCTCGAGAAGCAGGTCGAGGTCTACGCCCAAGCGAACCAGACCACGAAGGCCATCAAGGTCATCCTGTACTTCTCAGATGCGGAGCTTAAGAAGATAGCCAGCATCTTGAAGTCGCTGAGTCTCACGGGCCGCGAAGATGTGGTCCTGATTGACGCCAGCCGTGAGAACAAGACTTCGGGGTCGAAGACGTAGACATTCCTGGCGCTTACCCACCCTTGATTCCGGCGCAGTGGGCTGGCAAAATCCGGCCGGCGTCTAGCCGAAAGGCTTGACCCGCTGTGACCACTTTGGCCAGCACAGCCGATACGCGTGACGCGACGGCGCCCGCCGTCCTGGCTTTCCAGGCACGGGGACTTCCATCCAGGAGTTCTCATGCCCTCAAGCCATCGAATCCAATCCCTTCGCCGTCAAGCTCATGAACGTCAGGCCGGGCGCTGCTACTACTGCGGCGTGCGCATGTGGCTGGCGTCTCCGGAAGAACTGCCCGGCGTGCCGACAATCGCGGCCGCGAACAAGCTGCGATGCACGGCCGAGCATCTGGTCGCCCGGGCGGAGGGCGGACGCGACACGCTGGAGAACATCGCAGCGGCCTGTGCGCACTGCAATCACACCCGGCATAAGCGGAAGCGGCCGCCCGAGCCCGCTGCCTACCAGACTGAAGTCAACCGGCGGATGCGGCGTGGCGGGTGGCACCACCGCTGGGTGCACGAACTCGGGCTAGCTTCATGGCGCTGAGTGGGTGACGTCCTGTCTGGCTACAAGCAGGTATCGCGCGTTGTGGTCTCGCCTCCCGGTCGCGCGACACAGCGCTACAGCTTCTGTGGCGCCTGGCTCTGGTCCTGGTCCCGGTCTTGGTCTTGGTCCATCAAAACTTGCGCCGCGCAGAAAACAGCTTGGTTCAAGCGGTAGCAGTTGGTAATGGCGCGCGTCCGTGGGGTTGCAGGCGACGCCTCCGGGGACTAACAAGCCTGTCGGTTTCCCTTCAAGCTGTCACTTTCGATCTTTCATGTTGTCACCGAACCAGTGACCTCACCGCAGGTTTCTCCGAGGTCGCGGCGCGAGCGGGTACTCACATGATGTCTGAAGGCAACGAAGGGCGTACGGGCTGGTTTGCTCCTTTCATTTGGCACAACCTTGCTTTTGACCCTTTCAATCTGGCACCATCTGCGCAGTAGAGTGAGGGCTACCCAGATGGGCCATTTCCACGCGCTTCCTGACGCCGTAACTGTCGCCGCCGACCGGTTGGTGGCAGTCGTGCGCGTTGGCAGCGATGGTGGCGTCGTGGTGCGCGACGTTGCCAACGGCGGGCTGTCTAGGATCTCCGCCTCAGAACTCCGCATGCCGCCGACATCGTCGGACCCGACCGTCACGTCCGTGGCATCCCTTGTGCATGCAACCGACGCCCAGTGGGGGCTTGCCAGGCGCCGCGAAGCGGTCATCGCCGCACTGGTAGATGCCAGTGATCTCGCCGACAAGGTCACCCGCGCATCTGCTGGGCTTGGCGTATCGCGGCGCACCGTGTTCCGATGGCTTGCTGCCTACCGCGACGCACCTCAGACGTCGTCACTGATGGCACGCGCGGCACCCCCGCGGGCGCAAGCCGCATCGACGCACGTCTCAAACATTTGATCGCCGAAGTCATCCGAGACGTGTACCTCATCAGGTGAGGGCCAAAAAGGAAGAAGTAGTTCGGCAGGTCGGCGTGCGCTGTGCGAGCGAACGAATTGCGCCGCCGTCGCGCAAGGCCATCTTCAAGCTCCCGGCAGAGCAAGAGATCGCTCCCGCCCTGGCCTGACACGGGCAAGGCCGAAGGCTGGTGACACGATGAAAGGGTCAGTGGTGCCAATTGAAGGATCAAGAGTGACAGCTTGAAGGGAAACCGACACTGGCCGCTGGCAATGAGTCTTTCACCTTGCTCGAGTGCTTTCTGTGCTGCACAGCCCGCGCGCAGGCATACTATCGTGGCGGCCAATGACGCATCACACCGAACTGGGAACCTGGCGGCGTCTCGATGCCAGCCTTACCTAGACGGTACCTCCAACTTCTAGGGAGATTCTTCGCGGATTGAAAACGGGTCTGATCGCTGTAGTCGCAAGTTCTCTCGCAGTCGACGAGAGCAACTCGCCATCAGTCCGACATTGATGCGAACTTGGGCGGGTAAATCGCCAAATCAACAGCAAACCACTCAGCCAGTGTATCCGGCAGAGCGGGCGGGGGCGCCACTCCGTAGACTGCATCCTGATCGGGATCAGGATCCTCAATCGTTTCTTCGTCGTCACGCTCGATCTCTCCTACGGTCAGATCGAAGTCGGGGCGCCCCAGCAGTAGTTCGAAGCGCTGGGCGCGTCTCAGTAGCGTTCCATACTGGAATTTCTCGTAGCTGATTTCCAGAAATGGCAGGCCGATTCGAATGTCGACAACCGTTGTCTCAGAGAGGCTGCCAACGCGATCGACCCGGCCGTTGCGTTGCTCCAGACGCGCTGGGTTCCAGGGCAAGTCGTGGTGGATGACTTCCGCACACTCGCGATGCAGGTCGATACCCTCCGATCCGATGGCTGTGCAAATCAGAACCTCTGGCGGCAACGGTGAGTTGAATGCAGAGCATAGCTTGACCCGCGTGTCAGCGTCGACATTTCCATGAAGTGACTGAACAACAAACTGGTCGGCGACCAACAACGCGCTGTCAGTTGCATCGACACTTGCTGTGTCATCGCCATGGCGCGACAGGCGTTGGGCTCGAAGTGAGGCGGCACGCCACATGCCCTTGCGCCGAGTGTTGGTCATATCGTCCGAGTTGATACTGCCATCGGCGTCTGCCAGCTGGGAGACGAAACGGACCGCGCGGCTCCATGACGACTCGCCTTTGCCGTCGGCGCTTAAGGGCGCGCGAACGGCCTGATGCACGCGATCCTGAAAGTCTTCCCTGGTTGCGCGCGAGCGATCGAGCACGTCCTTGCGCAGCACAACCCTCTTCAACCCAGCCTCAAGGTCCAGCAGTCGCTGAACGAAGCCTAGAGCCACGTTGGGGTCGACGGTGCCGTTCCGTACCGGCAGTAAGCGTGATGCTTCCGACTCCATCAGGCGCAACAATGGCTGCGCCAACGCTTCGTCGTCGTCGGCTAGCCAGAGGTTGCGTGTGCTCATGTGCTCATCGAATACCGCAGCAACACGCTCGCGCAGATCGACTGGAGCAGGCTGAGCTGATTCAGCTTTCAGAAGGTCTTTGCGCAACGCCTTCGCAAAATTGGGATCTTCAAACAGGGCTTTGGTCCTGTCGCACAATCGAGCCACGCCAGGCGCAACCTTGCGTGCATCGGCAAGTGCACGAATATTGAGCAAACGCAGGATGCGCCGCTTACCGGTGGCGTCATCAAGTCGAACCGGCACGGCTTTGAGCATACTGACCGTGTCTTCGATCAAGGTAAGTCGCCGATCGGCAAACACTCGGGCCGCGCCGAAAGCAAGTCGAGCAAACGGCAGGTCGACGAAGTGCGGTGTTCCAAGCACCAGTTCTCGCAGGGCAGGATCGGGAGTATTCAAGGCAAGCGTCTCGGCTTCGATGCGTTCTGCTAGGCTTTGCTGGATCTCGCCGACCGTCGCCCGCCGCTCGCAAAAGATCAGTGTCTTGCGTCCCCGTCGATAGTTCTCCAGCGCATGCTCGACTGTGGCCGCAACCTTCTCGTGCGGAGTGGTTGCCAGCACCAAATCGAGCATCTCGATGTAGCGGCGCGTTCTTGCAGACAGTTTCGCCGCCTTCCATGATCTGCCGTGGATGCCAGCTCGGAATGCGGAGAAGCTGGATGTCATGCCGCTCACGAGGTGAGCTTTCACGCTCTCTTCAGCGCCCGCCTCCGCGCGAATCAACTGGTCGGCACGCATGGCGAGAAAGCTGACCAGTTCGCTGCCCGGTCGCGTCAGGCCACGAGTCTCATAAAGCGCTGTGCGTGGTCGACTTGGAGGCTGTGAGAATTCGCTACCTGCATGAAAGCTTCTCCGCAGGTTTCGCTTCAGATGTCGAACGACGACCTCTCGCTGAATCTTTGACAGCTCTTCGACGGCTACTCTGTAGGACTTGGCAGCCTTGCAGAACACCTGCATTGCAGGCGTGGCCCGCGGATCAGCGAGGAGCCCGTCGACGGTGTCCGGGGCAGATAACTCTCCATCGAACGCTGCGCGGACCTGGGCCAGGTCGCTCGCATTACATGCCAATTCCTCCCAAGCCTGCACGAACTGCTGGTTGGCTGTGACACAGCGACCCACGATGCTTGGCTCACCGGCGTAAAGCGATGCCACCGCCGCAGCGCTCTTGCCACCTGGCGTGGCGACCGCGCCGAAGACGCCCTTCAGTTCTTCGGCATCGAGTTGGAACGGCGTCGCTGACATGACGAGCTTGCGTTCGATATGCGGTGCGAAGCCAGCCTTGAACTCCGCTGCGCCGTTGGCGCCGCCTTTCCAGTTATGGACTTCGTCGACCACGGCCAGGCGGATGTTCGCTTCACTGAGCTTCTGCGAGACGACGGCCTTCGTCAGCGCTGCAAAGAACTCTGCGGCGCGGCCTGTCTCGCCATCTACGATGGACTGCCAATCCTCGTCCAGCAACGGCCTGTCCTTCATTACCTGTTCACAGCAGCCCCGTGTTCGAAACAAGTCGATCCGCCCATATTCCTCTTTTAAACGTTTCAGCGTCATGCCTTCCAGCAGCAAGCCGGTCCGGCGAAGTCGGCCCAGTACCTTTTTCCATGTTTTCTCCCAGCGGCCTGTCAACAGAACTGCCAACAGGAACGTCACAAAGAGCTGTGTCTCAGCACTGTTGCTCTTGGGCTTGGTCAGTGCGCGCATACCAACGATCAGGACATTCGGCTCATAGTCGTCCTGGTGCTCGGCAAACTCTCGAAACAAGCCCTTCAGTCGCTCAAGCTGGTGAGCAGGTTCGACATTCCACATACCGGCCTTGCGCCCAAGAGATTCGACCAATTCGCCATTGCGAGACCCGTTCCATTCCTCCAGAAACGTGTACCAGGCTGAAACAGAGAATTCCGCCTTGAAGTTGAAGAGTTCGATCTGGCTCGGTGGTTCATTGGCCAGCACGGTCCAGCGCGCGGTCGGTCGACTTCCGGAGAGTTTCTTCCGTCCAACGAACCACCCCCAGGTGACTTCCAGGAGGCAGCGTAGACGTTCCCCGGTCACGTGCTTGCGCGGCAAATCCGGGTGGTCGTGCAGGGCAGCAACCAGTTCCCAATAAGAGTTGATGACGAGGGGGCGCAAGGCACGGTCGGTCGCCTTGTCCTGCCTCTTCGTGGAAGGCTTGACGTACTTCTTGCTGAAACTCCGAAGCTCCTGCTCCCATTTCTCTCGCAGCACGGCGCTCGATGGCGTGATGAGCAGAACGCGGCTGGCCTTCGAGCCGCCGCGCAAGATTTCATCGGCAACCACCGTCAAGGCAACATAGGTCTTCCCCGTGCCGACTTCATCGCCTATCAGTTGCGCGTCGTAACCCGCCTCGAAGCGCGACACGACGTGGGCCGCTGTCGCGCGTTGGCGAATCCAGTCGTCCTGAAACTCTTTGTCCGTAAATTCTTTGATGGATGAAAGCGCCTTGGTCATGCAGCAGCACCATGGCAGTAGGCCTGATAACTGGCGAGTCCGGCCTCGTCGGCTCCGACCTTTGGAAGCGCCTTTGCCAGTGCGTCGATCAACATTCGTCTCTCCGCATCCGGCCCTTTCAGGCGACGGGCCAGGAGAAGCAACTCGCCAATCTGGAATGAGAGCTCGGTTCGACTCGGTGCGCTGCGTTCCAAGACGCGCGCAAAGGTCGTCAATGGCTTGCCGACAACGTCGTTCCAACGTTCCGGCGACGCTTGCGCTGCGCGCGACTCGAAGGTCTTTTCCACAAGTGCGAAGTCCGACAGGTAGAGCTGCATGCGGACGACGGGGTTGTCTGCCCTTCCGTCTTCGGGGCGATCTGGCTGGGGGGGATCGTCGCCGGGCAAATGCTCCTCACCGCCCAGTCCCCCGCCGCCCTTCCGATCGCGGCCAAGGCAATGCGCCATCCAGTCTTCAGGCGTGGGATGAACGAACTCGAAGCGAGCGTCGAAAAGCGCCGCGGCATGCCTAAACGGAAGGGGGTAGGAGATGGTCGGAGCTGCCCGCCAGATAAAAAGCAGGTTACGCCCACTGAACAATCGTACGCGTGCTTCGTCTTCCGAAATGTCCTGCGACGCCCCACTATCAAAGTTGAGCTCCAAACCACCCCACTCGACGCGGTAGTCCGAGAAGGCTCCAGCGCATGCGGCGTCAAAGCCGAGCTTGAAGCGAAACCTGCCGCCATCTGTCGGCGCGAGTTCGGCCCGCTGCACGAAGTCCGGGTAATGGGCTGGCAGGGGAACGTCTTCCGGGTCGCTCGTATCAGATCTTGCCGCCACTTGTGCCGGCAACTCTGCGAACCGGTCTCCAAGAGCGCACCCCAGCCCCTTCTTGAGGGCTTGCCAGAGGGCTTCGGGATTGCCATCGTGCCACCAGGCCACGCCCAGCTCGTGGTTCCGACCCATCCAGGCGTTGCGGCTGAAGTTAGCGCTGCCCAGATAGATCAGTGCCCGGCCGCCGGCAACGAGGATGAGCAGCTTCGCGTGCAGCGCGCGGTCGATCTTCAAGTGCTCGACTTGAGCTGATTCGTTGGCAGCGCGAATTTGCTCCTTCTCGTCGCCTACCACTTCGACGGGAATGGACCAGACCTTTCGTTGCCCCGCGCAGCCGAGGTGGCGCTGCGCGATTGTCTCCAGCGCGTCCTCCGCGGTCACCAGTTCCTTGCGATCGATCCGTCCAAGTCGCTTTTCGATGACATCAATGAGCGGCTCGACGTCGGTACTCTTGTCGAAGAAGGGCGCCACAACGAGCATCGTGTCCGGCGTGACTCGATCGGGGAACTTCTCTACGTATATCTGGAGCAGTTGATCGAGCCCGGGCGGACGTTCGCTAAATCCGCTGGCTATGAGTCGTGGTCCGAGTTCGCCGGGCTTCGCTGGCCGCGTCCACGCGGCGGTGCGGTCATCGAGGATCATCAGGATGGCACGCAAGGCGGGCGAGTCGAACGAGCCTGAGTACTCCGACGCAAGCAATCGAGTGAAGTCGGCCAGCAACGCGAGGTCTTCGGTCTCGTCCCGACTCCAGCGGAATGCCAGGAAGGCCTCTCGGTTCGAGAAGATCCCCGACGCGGTAAGGTTCATCGAACCGAGCAGCAGATGGACTCGTCGCTCGGTGATCACCAGATACGCCTTGGGGTGGTGGCAACTCCAAGCCTTGGCCTTGACCGGAAGCAGTTCCAAGAAGTGCGGCAGCAAGCCGGCAGCCTTGGTTTTACAGGCATCGTAGATCACCACTGGAGAGAGGTCCGCCAGATTGGCCAGATGGGCAGGCGTGGGTTCCAGCCGCTCGGCGAGCGAGCGTTGCAGCAGAACGTTGATTAGTTGCTGCTCGTCGAACTCGTAGGTCAGGACCAGAATGCGCTGGACGGGGTCGTCCGCGCTGTCGAGCATGTCACCGAACCGATCCAAGAGTGTTGGCTTCTCGACCTTCATGACCTGACCTCAGAAATCTTCGCATGGTCGTGCCACAGGCGACACTTGCCGAAGTGCCAGTCGCGTCGGTAGAAGTACTGTGCACGGTTCAGCGCTTCCGCTGTCGTGTCGCCCAGGCCGTTGACCACACCTGAAATCTGCCCCCAGTCCACCCGACCCCGGATCTTTATACCGTCATGGTCGACGAACGATGCTGCGCCCTTGGCGGCGTGATGGGCCATGTGGTGATCGATCAGGCACCGCTCCACAATCGGCAAAGTAGCATCGGATTGCGCGACGGATGCGACAAGCTGCCTCGCATCTTCGAACCCCGCTTGCTTTACACAAGCTTGTGCCAGCGGCACTGCTTCCTTTGCCAAACGCTTCAACTCCGCCGGCGCTTCGGCGGCCATGCCCTCACGCTCGGCGCGTGCCAAGAAGTGAAAGAAGATCAATTGCAAGGCGCCGGTAAGGCGCTCGAACAGGTAGATCGCATCGAGCGTCGATCGCAGTTCGGGATATTGCTTCCGCAACTGCGACCAGTGTGCTTGGTAGGCCGGTGCGTCGTTGAAATCAAGCCAGCCAGCTTGAAGCGGCCTTCTCCAAAGCGGTGTCCGAGACGGATGGCGATTGCAGTGCTCGTCAATGGCGCGGCGCCAGGCTTTAGTCTCCTTGTGAGAGGCTGGTGCTCGCAATCCAAAGTTTGTGCCAATCTTCTTCAATGCCGGCTCATCGAACGATTCGTTCCTGGTCCAGGCCTCCAGAAGCGCGTTCCAGTCAGAGGCACGTCCGGCGAACCCTTCAGCCAGTTCGCGCCCAAGTTCGGTGAGCGAATTCTTCTTCGCGCTCACCAGTTCCCAGGTCATGGCGGGCCGACTGTAGTGGCCTAGCGTGCCATACGACAGGCGATTGAGCAGCGTGTCGCTACGCGAAACCTCGCCGAGCCGGATGCCCTTTGGCAGTCGCTCCAGCAGCCGGGTGAACTTCGTGACGTTCAGCGGCCGCTCCTCCAGGCTGACGGCAGTTCCCCAGAGAATTTCGAGCCGACGGAACTCTCGCGGCAGATCCTTGCTGGCCGCCTTACCTTGCTTCTCCAGCCGCAGCCATAGAGCGCACAGCAGGCCCAGGTAGGCCGGGTGGTGGGTCAGCACCGTGAACTGTGGAAAGAGCACATCACGCAAGGCACCGGCTGGGCGCATCAGACCCAGCGGGTCGACGGCCTGCGACACCTTGTCAATGATCGTGTACTCGGTTAGCTGGATCTTCATCCGTCTCGTTGCCTACTCAAACTGGGTAGAAGGAGTGCATGCATGCTCGTCGCAAAGCCGCCATACCCTCGCTCTGGTTGCTGTCGAGAGCCCCACGTGCGCCACAGACTTCGCAGGTCACGCAAGACATCTCCGCCGCTTGGCCCAGCATCTCCCGGATCGCTTGAGCCTTGGGGCTGTCTCGATCGAACCGGAAGTAAAGGCGAAGGCTCCCCAGCTTCTGCTTGATCTGCAGCACCTCAAACCTCGCCAGTTCCTCGTCGCTCAGCATGCGTTCGATACCGCAGCAGACCCCGTGAATCAGGTCAAACCAACCCTCCGGGAACTCGCTCCAGCACACGGGGCGCTCGCCGCGGAAGAGCTTACTATGCGCCGCAATCAGCCGGTCTAATGGCGGCAACGGCAGAGCGCCGGATAGATATCGGGTTTCGTAGCCGATCATGGCTTCATCGACGCCGGGCTGTGCTTCGCCTCCCAAACAGCGTCGATGGAGGTCTGCAGCCAGCACTCCAACATTTTCGAATCGTCCACGGTAGCGCTGATCTTGTTGCTTCGTTGCTGGTCCGATGGCCACGTTACCTCGACGGGCCGGCGCAGTTCGTTCATTCGGCAGGGCCAAGCCGGCAGCAGTGCGACGCGCCGGTCGCCGAACATTCGTTCTGCAGTCGTATCTGTTTCGTTCTTCGACATCACCAACTCCCGCGCACGGTAGTTCTCGCGAACAGTGCTCTCAGCCTTCAGGCTACTTGCCCCAGAACGCCTCGACTGCCTTCATGCGCCTCCGATTCTCGGTCGTGACATAGACTGTGGTTGTCGCCAGGGAGGCATGACCGAGGTTCTGCTGCGCGATCTCAATGGGCATGCCACCAGCGATCGCGTGGCTGGCGTGCGAGTGCCGCATCCAGTGCGTGCTGGCCTTCGTGAATCGCTCCGCACCCTTCGCATCACCCTGCCCTCGCAGTACGCCGGCGCAGTCTCCAAAAAAGCGTTTGATCTGGTCATAGAACGTCGTCGCTGCGATCCCCTGGCGAGGGTCGATCACTTTCCCGTTGCTCAGCCCCGGTGCGCGCTCGACCGCGTCGCTGGCCTTGCCCAGCAGAAACGCCCCTTGGTTGCCGAAGTCCTCCGGGTCGGCATCGAGCCCCCGCGAGACCATGTACCTAGCCAACTCGCCCGCCACTTCGATCGGCACCGGTACCTCGCGCTCCTTCTGCCCCTTGCCGACCACCCGCAGCATCCAACCCTCCATTGGCTGAACGTCTGAAGCATCGGCGGGGTACTCCACCCACTGCAGGTCGTCGACCGTGGCCGCCACCACTTCCGACAAGCGCAGGCCGGTCGCGTACAGCAGGTGCAGTCCGAACGTCAGCCGCTGGTTCGCTGAAGTGCCGGTCAGCATTTTCAGCTGCCCTTCGATGAAGGCCCACTGCGCCAGGCTGAAACTCCGTCCCGCGTTGACCTTCGGCCCTGCGGTGCGCGGCACACCGACCGCCGACCACGGGTTCCCCATCAGGTAATTCTGATCCACCAGGAACCCATACAGGTTCTTCAGGATCGTGACCGCATGGCGCTGCGCCGAGGCTGAAAGCGGTCCTTCAAACGGCCGCCACAGCGGGGACCAGCGTTCGCGCCCACGGTCGCCACACCACCTGCTGCGCGGCTGCGGATCGGCCAGGAAGTCCCGGTACTCGGTGCAGTCCTCGTTGCTCATGGAGGACAGCGCCTTGCCCTTGTGCGTGATGGCCCAGAGCAGAAACCGCTCCGCTTCTTTCCTGTACGCGCGCTGGGTGTTGGACAGCGCCTGCAACCAGTCCAGGCCTTGCTCGACATCGTGGCTGCCCATGGCATTGCGTTGGCGTCGGCGGGCTTTGAGATGGGCTTTCTGATCCGGGGTGAGGCCGTGCTTCGAACGCAGCCAGGCGAGGATGGCCTGGTAGTCGTTGGTGGCCTTCAGCAGGCACTGGGCTTGTGGACGGCGGTACAGCCCATGGGTGCCGTCGAGCTCGGCCGGAACGATGAACTTTTCCAGGGGACGGATGGCGGTGGCCGGTTCTACGACGGCGTTGAGTTCGTGCACGTAGAGCTTGCTGCGCGGCATCGCCACGTGGCGACCGAGTTGCAGCTCAATGCTGTCCTGATGCTCGCGCAGCCACTCGACGATGCGCAGAGCCTTGCCCTCCCCCATCGCCTTGATGCCGGCGTACCACCGGCGGCCGACGCCGTTGATGCGCTCGACCAGCTGGGCGAGCGTGAAGATGTCGGCGGCTTCGAGATGGCGGGCCAGCGTCGGGTTCAACCAGGCGGCGACCGAGTCGCCAGCCTTCGGGGACTGGGCGACCAGGCTTTCGAGCCAGCGCAGCGCTTGGAGCTGGCGCGCGATCAGCCCGGCACGCCGGCGCAGACGCTGCGTCGCGCGGCCGAACTCGGCTTCGTAGGCGGCGATCTGGTCGGCCTGGCGCTCGTCTTCCAGGCCATGAGCTTCGGCAAAGGCTTCGAGGCTTGGGAGGTCGAGAGAGGGGTCGGCTATGCGGGTGGCGTCGATACGCACCAGGCGCGCCGTGCCGAAACGGTCCTCGCGCTTCGCAGCGGCAGCGAACTCGTCGCGGATCCAGGCGATGGTGGCGCGCACGGTGCGCTGGTCGGTGACCTCGCCTTCGACCCGGAAGTAGCGTTCCCAGCTTTCTCTTGGATCGAGACCTTGGACCACCGAGCGCATGAATGCGAAGTGGCCGACGTGCAGCTTTCGCTGGCGGGCCGCTCCGAGTCGGATGTTTCGTCGCCCCTGAGGTGCCGCGGCGCCCTGCCCTGCCCGCACCAATGGCGAGGCAGCGTCGTCGGCTGGCAGCGAGCTCGCGCGTGCGCTCATCGCGGGAGTCACGGGCGCCCGGAGGCCCGCTGGATGCGGGTTCGGTTTTCGGACTTGGCTGTGACCGTGACGGGCGCGATAAGGGAAGTGACCCTGCAGCTGTCATTCGTCATGGCTGTCTGTGACCGGCATCTGTCGTCGGCATCTCTCATCGGCATCTCTCATCGGCATCTCTCAGGGCGACTCGGTGGGCCCCGCATCCAGCGACGCACCAGGTCTGGCTGCGGCCGCCAGACCCGCGACGAGATCGGAGTTCTGCTGGTTGACACGCGCCAGTTCGGCATTGAGATCACTCGCACGCTTTTCGATCTCGTTGACGCGGGCATCACTGGTCGCCGCCAGCAACTTTTGATCAGCAAGCGCATGACGCAAGCTGTCGCACTCATCGCGCGCCTGCTGCTCAGCCGCGTGAGTAGATGACAACGCGGCCTTGACGATTTCGAGCTCGGCGGTGACCTGGTCAGCCAGTTCTGCTGCTTCGGCCTTGTCGGCCTCAAGTTGCAGGCGCGCGGCTTCGAGTGCTTCTCGCTCGGTTGCCAGGCGGCCGTTGGCCAGCTCTAACGCAGATGACCAGATCTCGGCGCCGAGCTCGGCCAGCCGGTCTGCGACAGCGGAGGGTGCGGGCTCGCGCAACGGTGACTCCTTGGCGGCCTTGCGCGCCTTCCACTCGGTCATGCCTTCAGAGATGGTCGTAAAGCTGCCACCGCCCAGAGCCTTGCGCACGGCCGCCAGCGTCGCGTTCTGTCCGGCGGCATCAAGCTCGTCTGCGATAGCGAAGATCTGATCCTTGGTGATAGCCATGGGAATCCCGACATCTTGTGTTGTATGTTGTAGCGTACTACATACAACATGCTGAATGCTACAAGTTACGAGCGGCATTTCGCGATGGTGCGGTCGTCAGCCAGCTGTCCGCCTCCCGCCAGACCCGACAGCCCCGCGCTGTCAGCCGAGTCAAGCAAGAGCATGAATCTGCTTGCAAGTCAGGTACTTAGGCTCACGCATTCTGGAACAGGTCTGTTCGCGGGTCAATTCTGAGCAGCATGATAAGGGTACTTATCATGTATTGAATCGACATGGAAAGTGGCCTGGATTCCTGGGTTGCTGCCGCTTGGTGGTTGCTGGTTGGGCGCCTTCGACTGGCCCATGCCTGCCATCGGCCTGGGGTTCGGCTACTGCTGACGATCAGCCGCGACGGTAAACATCACCAGGTCCATCTCACTTGGGTCCTTCCACCCTGCCCCGTGCAACGCCGTGGCATACACGTCGAGGACGACCCGGCTGATCAGCGGCGATTCCCAGTCGC
>Ga0335394_10004643_pt1 | contig 15632 bp, 15 predicted proteins | sample MAT03_FD_205741 | JGI IMG/M metagenome (GOLD analysis project Ga0335394, IMG submission 205741) | Freshwater microbial communities from Lake Fryxell liftoff mats and glacier meltwater in Antarctica - MAT-03 (spades assembly) (version 2) ... | reverse complement strand
GTCGGATTTCAGCCGGTGCTAAGCGATTTCGGTCTGGCGAAACGCATGGACCACAGCCCCGGTCCGAACGACTTGACCCAGGAGGGGGGTGCATTGGGGACCGTTCGCTACATGTCGCCGGAACAGGCCAGTGGAGCATTGAATGAAATCGGTACGACTTCCGATATCTTTTCGCTAGGTATCATTTTGTATGAGTTGCTGACGGGCCGCGCGCCGTTCGACGACGGGAATGAGTTGCGTGTCCGGAATTTGATTGTCGAAGCGCGTCCTGACCGACCACAACGGGTCCGCAGTTCCATTCCTCGCGATTTGGAGGCTGTTGTCTTAAAGTGTTTAGCAAAGGAGCCTCAGCATCGCTATCAATCTGCATATGAATTGCGACTCGACTTGCAGCGATTTCTATGTGACGAACCTGTTGTCGCGGAGCGAGTCACTTGGTATCGACGAATGAATCATACGGCGCGTCGTCATCCAGTCATGGGCATCATTCTGATGGGAGCCCTTTTGGCAAACGCGGTGGCGGTCACCGGACTAGCCACAGCCTTAATTCATGAGCGAACCGCAACGGATGTAGAGCGGATGTCGAGAATTCGGGAACAGATTTCGAATGAGAGCCAATCACAATCTCGAGAGCGAGAGAAATCCGCGATGAAGGAACTGGTTGCGGTGTATTCCGATATGGCGGACCGGATCTTTGCCGGAACTCGCATCAAGGGAGACGAGATGCTGGTGTCGCTTCAGAAGTCGGTCCGGATTTTGGAGGGGTACCTAGCAGAGAACCCGTCCGATGAAGATTTTCTGCATCGCATGAGTGTCTTGAAGCACTTTGTTTCCATGGCGAACGAGCGGGTCGGCAAATTGGACGAGTCGATGGAACAACGGGTGGAAGTGCTTCGAATACTATCACGCCTCTTAGCGACTCAACCAAACAATGAACTCTTTCGATTCCAATCCTTTTATTCGCGATTTCTCCTTTCGAATTTCTTGGGCTCCAACTCCAAGCTCGGCGGCGTTGGCCAATCGGAGTATTTGGAATCGGCCCTTCATGACATCGAAACACTTTGTATTCAACATCCCAAGAACGTAGACTATCTCGATGCGCTTGCGGCGACCAAAATAAAGCTGTCTTTCTTGTTGCTACCTTCGGATAGCGAACGAGGTTTGCAATTGTTGCAAGAGTCGATAGCGCTTTCGGAGGGGATTTGGACTGCAAATCAAGATCGCCCGTTGCTCATTAAGTACTTTATTCGGGGGCTGCACATGAAAGCTCTGTATCAGCTTGAGAACTCGCTAGTATCAGAAGCGTACGTTACATGTTCTAGGGCGGTGGCGATGTTCGATAGGGTCTGGCGACCGGTCATGGATGAACGGTGGGTGGTCGAGGAAGCAGAACCGTTGTTTGATGTTTGGGTAAATGTATTGCTAGGAAATAAAAAACATGGCGAGGCCTTGGAAGTATTGGATGAACTCCAGAAGTGCGTCGATAATTTGGAAGCAGACTTTGCATGCAAAGTTCCATACATCGGACGGCGATTTGGTCTCGACTTGATGCGATTCAAAGTGCTTCAAAAAACGGGTGCAGACCGATCGGCCAGTGAACTCGAAGCGGAACTGATCTCAACGCTGGAGCGATGGAAAGATCATGGGGAGCAGATGCAGGAGTTTACCAAGCATCAGAGAATCGACAATTTCGGATTGTGGATTCGCGCGCAGTCGGGTTTGGATCCGAATGCTTCTATCCTCGAGCAATAAGTCGGCCCCGAAACACGGGCTATCGGGATCTGTGCTTGGAAACGCTGAATTGCGTTAGTCGCATGGGAAATCGAATGATCAAGTGTATCGCTCGGAATGCAGAAAACAGCGAGTTTCGAAGCAACTGTCCAAGGATCATTGATGGGAGGGAGTTAACGCGTTGGATATCGTCGGCCCCGTGAGGCCAGTCTTTGATGCGTTCAATGAGCCGTTCCTGCCACTCATTTCCATGCGGATAGAGGCTAAGTCGATCAATCCATTCTGAGGGGATGCCTCGCTTGCCCAGAAGGATACCGGAAAGTCCGCCTGCGATCGAGGCGGCCCCAGCACAGGCACCGCCGAGCAGGATAGTGCGTTCGACGGTGTATCGAAATCGATCATGATGTCGCAACCAGCCATAAATCCCAATGATAGCCGTTGCGAACACGTTGGACGGGATGCCAGCATCCCAACCGAATTCCGTTGCGACAAACGCGAGTGATCGGTTTTTCTTGAGTCCCGTTCGCAATTGGATCAGCATCCCGTTAAGTGTGGGCTCATCGGTCGTTTGGATGAGCTGTTCCAAAACGTTCGCGGGATCAAACTCTTTGGGATCGATCATTTGAGCCAATTGTGCGGCATGTCCAACGAGCGTACATGCATGTAGAACTCGAGGGTCGGCATGCGAGACACTCACGTTCTTTTGAAACCAGCTGGTCGCAGAGTCGCCGGTTCCTTGAATGGAGACGCTGACGACCAGGGATCGGATGAGCGGATCATCGGCGAGCCCAAAGTTCATAGAATCGTCGGAGCGTTTCCCAACACCCAGCAAACGGCCCAAGTGGATCATAAAGTGCCGAATGGGAAAACCGCGTTGGTACCAACCGATTCGGCGGCTCACGTTGGTCGCATAGATTTGGGGATCTGTTTTGCTGCGAAGGATCGCTTGGAAACTCATGAGCAAGCCATGGGTGCGATGGCTTGTGATTCCTGTGCCCGGTTGGAAACGGTAGTGGAGCGGGTTTCTTCCAAAGAGTTTCAAAGCAACTCGCGGATGGAGGTTATCTCGCGGCAGCGCCAACGCTTCGCCAATCGCGCATCCAAGCAAAAGTCCCTCCGTTGCATGCTCACGTCGCTGGGTCGGAACTATCGTGTTCCATCGAAAAGGAGATGCGCTTTTTGGTTTCGGTCCGTTCGACGTGCGTTTGTGGGAAAGACGAAGTCCACGCACGGAATCTGAGTCCTCAGATTCAGCGGCTGAAGCCGGATACGGTTTGGAGTTTTTGATCGGTCGTGGGCGCAACATCAAATTCCCGGACGGACTACCTAAGTACAAGGAGGTTTCTCATGACACCCCTAACATCTCTCAACCTAAACGGCTCGGCCTTGAAAATCATTCATTTCCCGTTCCTCTTTTACAAACATCTCTTACCTGACCGAAATCGCAGGTACAATCGTGACATCCGGCACATTTGTGGCATGAGTTTCCTAGTCGTTGAATAATGCAAGAGAATTGGATTATGATGCAAGGTCGTCGCTTTGTACATGCTTACGCGGGTGTTTAAAGCTGCCAACGGGGAATTTTCAAATTGTCTTGGGTCCGAAAAACGATTCCGGCTCCTCGTCGGGAATGTAGGGTCTTGCGATGCTGAATAAAATGGAATCGTTGGTGTGCTTGTTCTTCATGGTGATGGTTTCTGGAAGTATCTTGGGCCAAAAGGGGAACAATACTAAACAAGACCAACGGCGAGAAAACGAGAGAGTTGCCAAGGCCGAACGCGATCTTGCGGACTCAGCGGACTCGAATCGTCCCAAAAAGAATTGACGTTAGGCGACACATGGGTTTTATAAAGCAAGTGCCTCCGTGCGTTCAATTGGTGGCCGCTTTCAGCGCTAGCGTTCCCGCGTTGGAGTGGATTTGGTCGAAGGTTGAGAATCAGTTTGGGCCTATTGGGCTCTTGAGCCCAAGGTTTCCGTTCAGCGAATCGGCCTACTACAACGCCTCGATGGGCGATGATCTTCAGAAACAATTCGCCGTCATGGAAGCGTGGTACGACCCTGCCGAGTTAGCGTCCCACAAGCTGGTTGCGAATGCTTGGGAAGATGAAATGGCCCAGAGTCGACGCTTTGACGTGCCACGTCCGCTCAACATTGATCCAGGGTACATGTCGATGACCAAACTGGTATTGGCATCGACCAAGAATCGGGAGCATCGACTTTACTTGAGAGATGGAATCTATGCTGAAGTTACGTTGGCATTCCGAGATCAGCGTTGGCAACCCAATCCGTGGACGTACCCGGACTACCAACGCGAGGATTTAATCGCATTCTTTCAGGAAGCCCGCCAGCGACTTGCAAAGGAAATTGCGAAAAGATAGGAAGGCTGTTTTTCGCAGTCGGGTTAGGCCGGACGGCTTGGGCGTCCGATGCTGTGGACCTCGAAGCCAAGCTGCAACAGTTTGACACGATCCATAATATTGCGGCCATCAAAAAGAAATGCTGGGCGTCTCATACCCGTGAGTACTCGGGCTGCGTCGATCGACTTGAATTCGTCCCATTCGGTTAGTACTGCAACGGCATGGGCTCCATGAGAAGCAGCGTAAGCGTCTTTGGCGACAGATACATTTGTCTCAATCAATGTTTTGTGTTTGTCCGAGACGCTGCCGGAAGCATCGGCGAAGGCATGTTCAAGCTCAGATCGAATTTGAGATTCTGGAACTTGTGGATCATAAATAACCAGTCGAGCGCGTTCTTCGAGTAGATCACGGCACACGTGGATGGCTGCCGACTCTCGCGTGTCATTGGTGTCTTTCTTGAATGCAAAGCCCCAGATTGAAATTTTCTTGTCCGAAACGGTGTTGAACATCGTGCGAACGATGCGTTCCGAGAAGCGACGTTTTTGATAGTCGTTCATGACGACGACCTGTTCCCAATACTGGGCGACCTCGCGCAATCCAAAGTGTTCGCAGAGATAGACAAGATTGAGAATGTCTTTTTGGAAACAGGAACCGCCGAATCCGACAGAGGACTTAAGGAATTTGGGGCCAATGCGTGAGTCTGTCCCGATCGCCCTGGCAACTTCATCGACGTCGGCACCGGTCGCTTCGCATAGAGCCGAGATGGCGTTGATGGAAGAAACGCGTTGCGCGAGAAATGCGTTGGCAGCGAGTTTGGAAAGTTCGCTGCTCCATAGGTTAGTAGTGAGAATGCGTTCGCGAGGGATCCAGCGGCCATAAACTTGCGCCAGTCTTTCGACCGATTCCGCTGACTCGCCACCGATCAAGACTCGATCGGGATGTAGCAAATCTTGAACCGCAGTCCCTTCGGCGAGGAACTCTGGGTTGCTTAGAACGTCAAAGGTAGATCCGTTGGCTGCGCTGTTGAGGATTCGCTTGACCGCTTCGGCTGTGCGGACCGGTAGAGTCGACTTCTCGACAACGATTTTGTGTCCTTTAGAACACTTTGCAATCTGACGAGCGCACTTCTCGATAAACTCGAGATTGGCTGCTCTTCCCGCACCGATTCCGAAGGTTTTCGTGGGCGTATTCACAGCGATGAAAATGATGTCGGATTCGCTGATTGCCGACTCGACCTGGGTGGAGAACTTTAGATTGCGGCCGCGGGCTTCGCGTACGATCTCATCGAGACCAGGTTCATAGATGGGCAAGACCTCCGAATTCCATTGATCGATCCTCGCTTGATTCAGGTCGACGACATGAACCTGGATATCCGGGCATTGCTTTGCGATCATGGCCATCGTGGGGCCGCCCACATAGCCGGCACCAATACAGCAAATTTTCAGGGGTGAAACCATGGTGATCCTAGAACTTTTTAACGATTGGGTATCGACCAAATTGATTGAATGGGAAGGCCGAAGCCCTGCAGTTTCGATGTGATCGCCAGGTCGATGGTTCGCTTTTCCTCCATGGAAAGCAGCCAATTTGTCCTGCCAGTCACGAAACAAAAGGTAGCGAGCAGGCAAGCGGCTGGGACAGTCCCCAGCAAAATAGAGATCGGAAGCAAGCAGAACCAGATCGTTCCTTTTCCCAATCGAACTCCGGACCTGCTCATTTCCAAGAGTGTCAGTGAAAGAATGGCCGCTCCCGATACGGACGTCGCAGTCATGGCTCCGCGAAGTCCCCATATTGGAACCCACCACGCGTTGAGAGCAACGTTGAGAACCAAGCCGATTGCGACAATGATGCCGACCGTGCGTCCTCGTTCTGCGCACCAAAAGTAGTTCTGCATTAGAACTGCCAAAGCGGCAAAACAGCAGTGCAACATGGCTTGAGGCATAATCGCCAAACCGTCGGTATACTTACCTTGCAAGATCGAATGGAAGAGCAACGGTGCCACTGCCATGGAGGCAACCGAAAGGGCAAAAAAGAATAGCGAGGCGCACTTCAATGTGAGTCTCTGGGAATTGGCAACCTTGTCGTGATGCCCCGCCTCCCAGTCGGCGGCGAGGTACGGGAGCAAGATACCACTGAGCATCAACGACAGGCTCGACAACAGCATGGGCATGATTCGGCCGCTATGAAACTGACCAACCAGGGCGCGACCTTGCTCGACTGTTTCGGTCGCAAGGTGCATGATCATATAGCGATCTACCACGTCGAACAGGTTCACCAACAAATTCATACACCAAATACTAGCAGCGAATGGCAAAACGCGTCTCCACATTTCGCGGTTGGACACCATCGAAACCTTGGTTGGTAGATCATCGAAACGCCAGCTTCTCATAGCTATGATAGCTGGAACAAGACCGGCAACCGAAGCGATAGCCGTTGCAGCCACCAGGGTACGCCAGTCACTGAAACAAAGAACTCCAACCAAACTCGCGAGAGTAAATACCGTTGAGTTACAGGTATGCATGGCTGAGACCAAGCGTGGCTTGCGCAAGCCGCCAAGGAATTCGGTCGACGCATTAAAGAGAATCACAAAGCAAAGAGTCACGGCCAGGAGCGACATCGTCGACCTCGAAAGCTCAACACCAAATATAAGGCTGCTAGCGTTGACCGGCGCGAGGACGAGATAGGAAACAAATGCGAGCGCTCCTACCGAAGAGCCCAGGGCAATTCGACGCAGGAATACTTGCAGCTGACCACTCGCTCGATAAGTCGATACAAGTCGTCCAAAAGTGCCAGGAAGCCCCAGTGCGGCCAGGGGTGCAGCTAGAATGAAAAAACTGGTAGTCAAAGCCCAAAGGCCAAGTTGTTCATCGACAAGAAATCGGCATATCGCAATATTGCGAATAAAGCCTAGTCCGCGTTGGAAAACGTTCGCGAAAAGCATGAACGACAGACCAGAAACCAACGAATCCGATTCTAGGCTTGCCGGTGGCGAGGACCGATCGGATTCGGATTGGTTGAGGACGATGGACATACGCTATGACTGGACGGTGGAAAAAAACTTCGAGGCGTCCGGAAAGCTTGGTCCTTTTTAGCGGTAAGGCAACCGAACCTGCAGGCATGTTTCGGAAACTTTTCTTTTGGTGGAACCATGCAACGGAGGTAGCGAATATAGGGGTTGTTAGGCCGCGTCCGAGGGATGGCTAGCCATTAAACATTGAACAGGAAGTGGCAGATATCTCCGTCTTGCATGACGTAGGCTTTGCCTTCGGTTCTCAGTTTGCCAGCGGACCGAATCTCTTTCTCGCTTCCGTATTTTTCCAGGTCAGACAAGGAAAACACTTCGCAGCGAATGAAGCCGCGTTCGAAGTCGCTGTGAATGACCCCAGCACCTTGAGGGGCAGTCGCACCGATCGGAATCGTCCACGCGCGGACTTCCTTTTCACCGGCCGTGAAATAGCTTTGAAGTCCAAGCGTTTGGTAGGTCTTTCGGGCAACCGACTGCAATGCGGGTTCGGAAAGTCCAACAGCCACAAGCATCTCGGTACGGTCTGGTTCGTCCAGCTCTGCTATCTCTGCTTCTAGCTTAGCGCAAACCGGGACGACTTGCGCGCCGACATTGTCCGCGAAAGCACGGATCTTAGTTACGGGTTCGCTGGTACCCTGCAAATCGTGGTCGTCCACGTTGGCAATGTAGAGGATGGGCTTGGCCGTCATCAAGCCGTAGCTAGAGATGGCTTTAGCAACCGTTTCTTCCATCATCAGCTTACGCAGTGGCAGTTCTTTGTTCAGTTGTTCCATGCACTGCTGAATGCCGGTGACTCGGAGTTTCGCTTCTTTGTCGCCGCCCCGGGCCGCTCTCTCTGCTTTCGGGAGCGCGTTGTCCAGAGTCTGAATGTCGGAGAACATCAGTTCCATCTCGATCGTCTCGATATCCGATAGCGGGTCGACTTTGCCACCGACATGAATCACGTCTGGGTCGGCGAAGCATCGAACGACTTGGAGGATGGCATCGACCTCACGAATATGGCTCAGGAACTTGTTTCCAAGCCCTTGGCCCTCGCTGGCTCCTTTCACTATCCCGGCGATATCGACCAATTTAAGCATCGCCGGAATCACTTTTTGTGGTCCAACAATTTTCGCGATACGGCTCAAACGTTCGTCTGGCACGCTAATAATCCCTTCGTTGGGATCGATGGTGCAGAACGGATAGTTTGCCGCCTGGGCCGATTGCGAACCGGTGAGTGCGTTGAAGAGTGTACTTTTGCCTACGTTAGGTAGACCTACAATTCCAGCTTCCATTTTTTGGTCAACAATCCTAGTTTTCGTGACGTAACAGTGGGAATAAAATAACGTCGCGAATGCTGCGCGAGTCGGTGAGCAACATGATCAAGCGATCGATACCGATACCAAGTCCACCAGCTGGTGGCATGCCGTAGCGAAGCGCTCGGACAAAGTCGGTGTCCATCTTGGCCATCGAGTCTTCTTCCGCCATCCCATCGAGCTGCGTTTTGAAGAGTTTCTCTTGCAAAATTGGATCGTTCAGTTCGGTGTAAGCGTTTGCAAGTTCCATTCCATGGATAAACAATTCGAACCTCTCCGCGATCTCAGGGTTTCCGTCCTTGCGTTTGGTCAATGGACAGATACTTGCCGGGTAGTCGATCACAAAGATCGGACCGATGAGGGAGTCCTCCACTTTTTCTTCAAAGACTTCGCTCACGACGACGTCCGGGTGTTTGCCTGTCGGATCCAAACCAATTTTGCGAGCTAGTTTGGCGATCCCATCGGAATCGGAGATCTTTAATCCCGTGTGCTCTTCGAACAAATCGCTATAGGTACGGCGTTGGAAGGGAGGAGTGAAATCAATATCGAGGTCACCCCATTTCAGTTGATAGTTTTGACCGGTTGCCTGGATTGCTTCGCAAATGATCTGTTGTGTAAGGTCCATCATCGTTTCGTAGTTCGCATAGGCCCAATAGAGTTCGATCATAGTGAACTCTGGGTTGTGTTTTGGACTGATCCCTTCGTTGCGATAGACTCGGCCCATTTCATAGACGCGCTCGATGCCGCCAACCAAAAGTCGCTTGAGGTGCAACTCGAGAGCGATCCGCAAAAATAACTGCATGTCGAGCGCGTTGTGATGCGTGACGAACGGCTTGGCCGCCGCTCCTCCGGCGATGGTATGCAACGTTGGCCCCTCGACTTCAACAAACTGGTGGGACGCCAATGTTGCCCGGATGGAATGGATGATCTTCGTTCGATGGAGGAACGTTTGGAGTGACTCCGGGTTGTATGTCAGGTCCACGTAACGCATGCGTTGTCGTAGTTCGGTGTCTTGAAGTCCCGCGTGCTTTTCCGGGGGCGGCTCAAGCGTCTTGGTCATGAAGTGAAGCTTGGTCGCGATGACGGTCAGTTCGCCGGTATTGGTGCGACCGAGTCGTCCATCGATACCGACCAGATCGCCGAAATCAAGCAACTTAGCGAGATCGAAATCCGCATCCGGCACTTGTCCCTTGGCGATCATGATTTGGATGTCGCCGGACCAATCGCGGATGTTGAGGAAGAACAGCTTCCCGGCTGTCCGCAACAGCATGATGCGGCCTGCGACTCGAACCATTGGGCCAATTTCCTCACCTGCACCTTGGCTAGCTTTCCAAGCCTTGTAGTCGATAGCCTCTGCGCCAGGTGCCTTAGCGGCATCGAGGTCAGGCAGGGAGACGAGCGAGCCGTCCTCTTTTTTGTATTGGACTTGGTTGGCCATCGCGCGGACCGGCGCAATGAACGCGCGGTTGTCGAAACGGGATCCCCAAGGATCGAGACCTAGGGCTTCGATTTTCTTCAGTTTTTCGAGCCTGGCAGCTTGATGAACCCCTAAACCGGTGTTGTCTTGATCCTGAGAATCGGCCATGTTTGAGCAATGGAAAAGGTAGTGAGTTGGCTCGCGGGCAATTGCCGCGATCGGAAAACCGTTCGTGTTTCGCTTGTGAAGGTGCAGATTGTAGGAAAAGTCGATGGAAAACCAAGCAGTCAAACAGCCAATGATCCTAATTGTGGAACGAGATCCGCTTCTACTGACCGGCATGTCCGCCATTTTGGATCAAAAGGGATATCGTTGTTTTTTGGCTCGAGACACTTCCGTGGGGTTAAAAGCTACACAATCGTTGACTTTTGACTTGATTGTGCTGTCCTTTGGAAGGGACGCTTTGCAAGCGGCCAGGGACGCCTGCGAACTTCGCGGGTTGCAAGCGACGCGCGAGTTGCCGGTCTTGTTTTTGGCAGAATCGTTCGAAACCAATTGGATCGAACCCTTGAATACTGCGGGGGGGATTTATTGCTTGCCCAAACCATTTGACCCCGAGGTCTTCCTAGATTTGGTAGGCAAAGCTCTTTGTTTGCCCCATTTGGCGGTCGCTAAAATTACCCCACCCGCAGCTCACTTTGCAAAGGACTGGGTCCGGTTAAGTTAGTGCCGTCCATAGGTCGAAACGGGGGCGATCGTCTTATAGAGACTCCGTTGAACAATCGCAGTTGGATTGAGAGAATGGATTTGCCCAAGTTGCCCCAAACTTCATGACTCTCCGTCCATTTGCAAGTCGCGGTGCCAGAACTGATTCTTGTCCACTCAAATTATTCTGCTTGATGATTTTTGCAACGATGGTGCGGCGTCGCTTGAGCGCGATGGAGGATTGGTCAATCGTGATAGAATCCGAGGGAGATTGATTCTAAGATTGTTTCTGAAAAACCCGGTTGCTTGACGTTGATTCGTTCGAAATGGCTCGTGGTCGGCATAGGGGCGATGACTCGGCGCTGGCACAATACGTGAACGACCGCCCTTATGTTGCGTCATCGTTCATGAGTACGGCGATATCGCAAGTGTTCGGATCGGCACTCGCAGGTCGTTGCAAAGATCGGCCCGATTTAGTCGAAATACCGTTGCCACTCGAAGTCATCATCGAAGTCCTACCGGTAAAAGGTGGCGAGGATTTTCTACGAAGTATTTTCGAGCCGCTCGGCTATAACGTGGAAGCTCAGCAGCGAGTGCTCGACGAGCAGTTCCCGGAGTGGGGCGATGGTCCTTACTTCTCGGTCAAGCTCTCCGCCGAAGTGACGCTCTCGGCGTTGCTCAACCACCTGTACATCCTCCTTGTCTTTGAACGACCAGCGACTCGCCGAAGTCATGGCGGCGATACGCACCTCGGGTGCTAGGCGAGTCGTCGATCTTGGCTGTGGTGAAGGAAAGTCGAATTTGATTGAAGCCATTGAGCTGCTACACGCGACACCGACGAAGTTTGCGGCCGCCATTCAAGATGGCGGTGGCGTGCATAAATGGCTTTGGAAGGGCGACCGTCGAGAACGCGCCGCAACCATCGAAGCCATGCTAACCGGCGAATATCCGATTCCCGATTTGCGATATCGCTTAGCGTTCGCCGCAGCGGGGCAACGAATAGAAGTCATTGACGAGGTGCTGGAAGAAACCTCTAAACGCTGCGCCAGCGAAGCAGACGTCTATTTCTATTACCGATACCAAGCGGGACGACCAGTAATCAACACTTGCCAAGCTACAACGACTACCACGCCACCTCCAACCACGACGACCACGACGACCACGACGACCACGGGTCCGCAACTTGCGAACACGCGAGCGTTTCGGCAACTCACCCGCAACAGCCTCGTACCTGATGAGTCAGTACTTTCGCAACGAAAGGATCCAGAACTCTATCCGGAATTGACTTGGCTGGGGCGACGGTTCGACGGAATACAGACGTTTCGTGAATGGTCTTTCGGACGATATGCTGCCGTGCGTCAACCCCAGCCCGCCGGTATCGTAGCAGACGTTTTGTTGCCAGATTCTCGTAATCTCGGGTTGATTTTGAACGAAATCGAACACTCTGACGTGAATTCAGGGTTCAACCGCGTGATGGACGCGTTTCCTACCACGTTACGAACGCTTTTCAACACGCATCCACGGCGGAACCGTGCAGTTGTATCTGCACCCTGACGCAGTCACTTTGCTTGCCGACCGATTCGTGTCGGCTTCACAACGAACTCAAGTCAACGTTACAACTCATTCCAATGCTCTTGTTTCCGCGCTATCCGATCATGCGAGTTCAGTCGGACGAATCCAACGAGGCTTAGATTCTGCGTTGACCAAGCAGCAGCGAAATCCTTATAAACTCATTGCACCCTTTAAAGCCGTAATGTGCATTCACCGGGTGAAGCGGTTGTCGTCACAAACGCTCGGTCAAAATCCAAGACTGTGTCGGAAAAGGGTACTCGGTCTGTAACCGTGCGTTTCTAACTCAGGTCACACCCTCTTAAGTGGGCGAGGCGACTGCTATTTCTGAGCTTAAGCTATCGTGGCTGACATCACTTCAACTTCGCGATTTGGTGAAACTTCGCGATCAGGCGAGCGTCGATTGGAGGACGTTTTGGCGACCATCGTGCCCACAGCGCGTCATTAGCCAGCTTGTGACCGACGCCTCGTAATAACCCTTGCGTCGATTTCCCGATCTTTGCTCATGTAAAAGGTCGTGAGTGATTTAAGAGCAGCTCGGTATACTTTCGATCAAACTGGTTTCAAATCGCACAATGTAGTTAGCACCGCAAAAATCAAAAGCCGTCGGAGGCGACTTTCCATCGCTTCCTTGTCGTCTGCAAGAGTTTGTAGAGAGAGGAATCTCCGGCGGCAGCACGAGCGTCAGTTCATGATTCATCCTCTCGCGGTTTGGGCGGACGACTTCGAGGGCGTGGTGTACGGCGGATGCCAGTTCGATCCGCTCTTTGCGGAGTTCGATCTTGCCCGATGCGACTGACATTGAGCAGGTATATTCGTACCACCGACAGTTGTACCGGAGGATGTGGCCGTCTGAATCCGCCATCCAGGCCAATTGGGAGATGTTGTCGGCCATGGTGCGGAAGCGCTCATCGCTTTCTCGCAGCACATCCCGTTCGATCACGGATTCGGAGGTGCCCCGGAAATAGCAGACTACAATGCCCTTGGCTGTGACTTGATGTTCGTGCATGTCGATGCTATGCGGGCAGCCCCGCATCTGGACGATCAACAGCATTCGACGGATTTGTCCGTTTGATCGAAACGTGGGTTGGCCCCGATCTTCTTGACCTTGGCCACGATCTCATCGACGGTTTCATCCACCGGGAGGTCCATCGGTCGCAGATAGATGATCTCAAACTTGCCATTCTTTTGCGGCGTGTCGAAGTCGAAGTCGAAGCCGAACGTGACAGCCTGGCTTGTGTACTGGTCAGGCATCTCCTCGAAGACGGCGACAAGGCCCGATTCGCCCTGATTAAAGCCCTCGGCGATGAACTGCGCGTCGCTCACCGACTTGCCCGAGCTGGAAGACCCGGCCAGTAGCAGACTGTCCCGCTTCGGAATGCCGCCACTCAAAAGCTCATCGAACTTGGCAATGCCAGTGAACATTCGCCACTATACTTTGCCCTTGTCTGGTCTCCGGTCGGACCAAAAGCGCGCGAATGTTTATCCCCCAGCCTCGGAAATACGCATGCTGTACAAGCCGGGCACAGGGCCTTTCCCTCGCAGCTTCGCGATCTGCAACTTTGCACCTGCCCGCACCACTTCGGCTACCGGAGTATCGACCGCTTTGACGCCCGCCGTCTAGACAGCTAGTTTTCGCCGAAACAAATGTTTTATCGTGGGTATAGATGATGGTATGCGCTACACCTCAGCATAAGTGTGATCCTGGAGATGAGCCTTCGTTGCATATATTACACCGGTAAGGAAAATTATATCCGGAGATTGAACCGGTTGCCACTGGTCGCGATGCCCTGCCGGGCTACTCGCACCGGGCCAATGAGTAACGGCGTGAACTTAAGGCAGAATCGGCGAGCGTTCGTCTTTGTACTCCCAACTAAACTTTGGAAGAGTCGCGGGGATGCAAAAGTCGTGCAGACACTAATCGTGTACTGAGAACGACTCATAGAGTTGCGCCCAGATCTGGACGCTTTAGCAATAAGACACCTTTTTACATGTTGAAAAGCTGTTTTTAGTGCTGCTTAGACATGACTAATTTTTTGTAAGGGGCGGATTTTATCTCCGGCTCCAAAAATAACCGCCACCACCACCGAATACAAGAAGCAACACAACGATTAGGATAATTATCTCAGTACTCATAATTTCTTTTCCTTTTCTAATGGGAACGTTTGAAACACTGACTAACCAGTTCTTTTGCTAACCAGCACCCGGCTTTTTGGTGGCCGATCAATATGACATCGCCTTCTTTAATAAGGCCCTTTACTTCGTCTGTCTTGCCATCAAAATGATGGCTCATTAATTTCTAGACAAAATGAAGATCTTCATACTCAATCATCTCCCAAAAAAAAATACTTCTGCAGCCTCGCGCCCACCGTAGCTACTTTGCTTCGTTTTACGTCGGGGCAAAACCCATCTTTGACCGGAATCACTGACAATCGAACTCAGTTCGGCATACGCCGGCGTGCTTTCCAAGAGCAAACAAGAGCAAATAGTGTGCCATCTTCAATCGCTACTGTGAAAAGTACGTGTTTGGAAATTTATTTGACTCACGTAACCACGAATGCCACGGCATCGTATCTGAGCGGGTGGAGTGAATCAAACTTGGCAGTGACAAGGGGCGGTCACACGGGCGGCGGCTGAATGTCGAGTAGTTTTTTCAGTGCGGCCAGTTGCCGCGAATGAGCGACGCGAAGGAGCGACGGGGGAGCGACGGGGGAGCGACGGGGACACAGAAAGCGCCGGGATAAACCGGATTGGAGATGGGAATGAAGGAGTCCTACAAAGAAGACCTAGCCAGTAACTTTGGTCTCGAGTTGTACGCCGATGACGGTAACGGCTTGGGTGTAGCCACAGCAGAGGTATATGCAGGCAAGCTGATGAGCTCCGAAATCAACCATTCCGTGCGCCGACACTGTAGTGCCTGCGGGAAGGCAATATCTTGGGTCGCGTCATGGCGAGCGACCCAAGGGCACGGCGGAGTCGAAGAACCTGAGCATGCATAGAAACTTCAATCTCGAGAACCGGGAGACCCTACCAGTTTCCAACGATGGCCAGCAACCATCGTTGGAACGATCAGCGAACGCTTATGGCGGTAATTCATCATGTTAGCGTGGAGCTGATGCGCGAGAGCTTTTACGAGCTCAAACGGCAGTCAGCACCAGGAGTTGATGGGATGACCTGGGCAGAATACGAGCAAGGGCTGGAAGATCGACTCGTCGATCTTCATAGCCGAGTTCATCGCGGTTCTTACCGTGCTCAAGCGTCAAAGCGAACATGGATTCCAAAACCGGACGGCAAGCAACGCCCTTTGGGTATAGCATCCTTAGAAGACAACATCAACCACGAATGGCTGATGCAGTTTATCGAACACCGTATCGCTGACAAGAGGATACTACGACTGATTCGCAAATGACTCAAAGCGGGTGTTTCTGAAGATGGCCAATGGTCCGCAACGTCCGTTGGAACTCCTCAGGGATCGGTGATCTGGCCACTTTTGGCGAACATCTATCTGCACTACGTTTTGGACCTGTGGATCAAAC
>Ga0335394_10004636_pt1 | contig 15645 bp, 11 predicted proteins | sample MAT03_FD_205741 | JGI IMG/M metagenome (GOLD analysis project Ga0335394, IMG submission 205741) | Freshwater microbial communities from Lake Fryxell liftoff mats and glacier meltwater in Antarctica - MAT-03 (spades assembly) (version 2) ... | reverse complement strand
CGCCGCCGAAGTCGTAGCGCATGTCGTAGGCTTGTTTAGCTTCGCGCAATTTGTCGCGGCTGCGCAACTCGGCCGTCTGCCAGTCGCTCTCATAGCGAGTGCTGTTCTCGACAATCGTGTCGAGGGGTTGCCGCTCGCGCCGGCGCTCATACTCCTTGTCAACATCGTCGCGCTGGTCCTCGGCGCTCTCGCTGACCAGAAACGCGCTCGCGTTGTTTTGGGCCGCTTCCACGGCGCGCTCGATGCTCGGCAGCTTGTCCTGCTCCAGCGAAATCACCTGCGTTTGCAACTGGCCGATGCGCATCAGCACGGCGTCGCTCTGGGCTTTCACCTCGTCATATTGACGTTGGCCGCGTTGCACTTCGGCCTGCAACACGCCCACATTGCGCACGTCCAGCGCCTTCAATTTTGCCTGCCACTCGGCCAGTTGGGCAACCAGGTCTGGCAGCCGCGCCAGTGCCGGCGCGTCGCGCTCGATCTCGACCCAGCCACGAACCTTGTCCCGCGTCAGCGACAGCCGCTCGCGAGCCGCTGCAATGTGCGCGTTCAGCGTCGCCATCTCCACGCCGATCTGCTGGATGCGCGCCTCACGCTGTTCGATCTGCCGGGGCAGGGCGCGGTCGCCGATCAACCAGCGTTTGTAGATGCGCGGATTCAGGTGGCTGGTGCTGTAGTTGCGCCGCACGAAGCACTCGCGGGTGACGGCCGTTCGATGCGGGCGCAGGTCGTCTAGTGTGTCGCACTTCACATAGCCGCCCAAAACCAAATCTACAAAGGCCCGCGCGGCCGGGTCCTTCGTCTCGATCTCGGCCGACAAGCCCAATGGCTGCGCAGGTGCGCCTTTGCGCGTGCCGGTTTGCTTGGGCGCGTTCGCATGATGCGCGATCACCCGCTCGGCATCCAGCACGCTCGCCCCGAATAGATGCTGCTCGTGCCGCAGCCGGCGATACACCTGCATGGCCGCATCGTAGTGTTTGGGCGGCACCAACAGAGTAAAGCGCAACTTTCCCAACACGCCCTCGACGGCATCCTGCCAGCTTTCGTCGGGCACGTTCAGCGCGTCGCACAAAAAGCGAACATCGCCGGCTGGCAGGTTCAGCTCGGCTCGTAGCACCCGGCGCAGATGGGCGGCCTCAGGCACCTCGGTTTCGTAGCTGGTCTCGCGGTCGCCGGTTTTCAGTTGGCGAATCTCGTTGGCCAATTGCGCGGCTTCCTCGCGCAGCAATCGCGCTTGCTCGTTCAACAACGCTTCGTCACGCGCAAAATCGTGGCCGAGTGATTCGAGCACGGTGATCAGCGCCTGGACATTCGCCGGTTGCAGGTTGGCCGGATCGAAGTCTGTGAGCCCGGCCGGCGGTGCAATCTGGGCTTGCTTGAGCACGGTGCGCAGGCGTTTCAAGTTGGCGCTTTCGCTCTTCAAGGCCGCGTTGAGGCGCGCTTCGATCTGGCGCAGTTGGGTTAATTCAGCTTCCAACGCGGCAATCTTGTCGCGATATTCTTTTTCGCGGATGGCGCTCAAATCGCTTTGTAGAGCCACTTTCGCATCCAGCAAATTATTCTCGGCACGCTTGAGGGATTGATCGACCAGATTGCGATCCAGGTCGGCGCGGGCCAGATTCAGCCGCGTTTCGTCCAGCTCGATGCGGCAGCGTTGCAACTCGGTCAGATGCGCATCGGCCTCGGCCCGACGGCGCACGAAGCCGTTGGTGACGCGGCGGCGGCGATTGGCCAGGCGCTCCTCGTCGAACTCCACGATCTTGCTCAGCGTCGCCAGGCGCTCGCGCACATCGGCCGCCAGCGCCTCGTAGTGGCGCAGCGTGTCGAGCTGGGCTTGCAGCGTCTTTACGTCCACCAGATTTTCATCGAGCAGGAATGAATGCACAAAGGCGCGAATGTCGGTCAGCGGACTAAAGGCCAGCCCCTTGGTGATTTTGGCGGGGAAGGTGTCGCGCAGTTGACCCAGCCGGTTGAGCAGATGGACGCGGTAATCCTCGACGCGGCTGAATACTTGTGCCCGCGCATTCGTCGGCATTTTGAAGTGTTCGAGATGGCGCTTGAACTCGCGTGTGCTGTAGAGGCGTTGCGACGGTTTGGCCGATTGTGGCGCAGTGCGGCCGTTCGTTTTGCGCGGCGCGTCTGCCGCCGCGAAGAACCACTCGTCGTTCAACGTCGCGTTGTGGACGATGAAATAAACGACATCGGGCGAGCGATTGTCTTCGAAGGCGTCGATCAATGCGCCGTGCACAAAATGGGTGCCGTCGTCGTTTTTGAACTCCAGCGCCACCACGCCGGTCGCGTCGCCGCGCAGATAGTTCTTCGACTCCATGCCCAGCTCGCCGCGCACATACGAGGCCAACGTGCGTTTGCCGCCGACGCCGGCGGCCACATTGAACTTCACATCGCGCTGTCCGCCCACCAGCACAAATTGCACCGCGTCGAGGATGGTGCTCTTGCCCACGCCGTTGATGCCGATGAAATAGGTGGTGCCGTTGACCGGGATCGTCGCGTTTTCAAACAGGTGCCAGTTGACCAGCCGGATGGTGGTGAGGGTTTTCATAGTGCCGGATCCGTTGCTTCGCTAGCCTGAACAGAATTATCTTCTCTATCTTCTTCATCGTCTTCACCACCTGTGCTTTCCTCAGCGGCCTTGCGATATTTCCTGAGCCACGCCTCCATTTCATCGGCCGTCTTCACCGGCAGAATCATGCGCACACTGCCGCGCAATCGCAGACGTCCTTCGCTGTCGCGGGCATCGATGGTGCGGCCGTCCGATGTTTCGATCAGCCCCAGACTGCGCATCTTTTTTAGCAGGTCTTCGTACTGCCCGATGCCCAGGTCGCGCGGCTTGCCGGTGATGGCGCGGTATTCATCGCGCACCTCGCCGATGGTGACGACGGGATCGGCCGCCAGGCTGAGCCGCTCGGCGTGATCCTCATACAGTTTGCGCAACACCACGATCATCAGCGATTCATCCAGCTTATACCGTGCGCGGCAATAGCTAAATTGCGAAACCACTTGAAAGATGCGGTGGTAGTCGTCGTGCAGCAACTCGAAGCCGGCCACGTTCATTACCTGCTCCACCACACTGCGGTGCCGATGCACAAAATAGTAATCGTCCTTATCGGCCTCGCTATCCTGATACAAAAAAGTCTCACCCAGCAGGCGATTCACCACCCGCGGCAAATCATGCTTTGCTCGCTCCGGCAAATCAAAGGCATCCAACAATTCAGTGTCGCTCATTCGTTAGTGTTTGTTACTGCTTAACTCACGCCCCATAGGTTGAATAGGTTGATTTGTTGATACTGTCTTTAATCGTCAATCTCAACTCGTCAATCTCAACTGAAACGGCTGCACCACAAACCCACCGGCCAGCACCGGCACACCCTCCACCACCTCGATGCCGTATTGCACTTCGGGGTGATGGCTGAACGCGACGACGGAGGTGAGCGTGTGCAGATCGTCGCGCAAGGTGGCCGGCAGGTCGCGCAGATGCACCTGACCCGCTCCATTCATCAAACCCAGAATGAGTTGATTCACTTTTTGCGGCGATAGCGCTTGCGTGACTTCCAGTAAGGTGGCGTTGCGCAGCGCGGCCAGCTCAGACAGCGCCAGGGCCGGCGACTCGACGATGACCGGCGCGAATGCACTGCGCTTTTGCGGCGGCGTATAAAAACTGTTGGCGTGCGGTTGGCGGACGATCTGGGTCTTCATGGCCGCGCCCATATTGAATTCGATCTCGGGGTTGCCGGTTGAGTCGGACAACATGCGCGCCAGGGTGATCAGGCGATCCTTGAAGTTGCCGTTGACGCCGACGAGTTGATAGCGCACCTGTCGCAACGAGGTCTTGAGATATTGGGCGTGCCGGCGATCGATCTCGGCGATGATCGGATCGAGCGCCTCCAGTTGCTGAATAATGAAGGTGATGTTGTGCGCGATCTCGTCGCCCGCCTGTGATGGCGTGATGCGCCGTTGCAACGCCAGCTCGTGGGTGGCTTCCTCCAGCCAGACCGCATTGCGCTGCCAGCGCTGCAACTGGTCGACGATGGCGCGCCGATAGCGCGAGACATGGTCGCTGGTTTTTAGCGCGTGGTAGGCCGGGCCGAGGGTCTGGCTGTAGTCGTCGAACTGAATTCGCAGCAACTCGGGCACATCGCGGCCGTGCGTGGCGCGCTCGATATAGCGGCGAATATTCTGGTTCAACTCGCTCAACCCGCGCGCCACCTGGCGCACGTTCTCGTAGGCCTGGGTGATCGCCAGCGCAGGCGAGAAGTCCTTTTTGTTGGCCGAGGTGATCAGTTGATGGGCCGTGTAGAGCTGCCCTTTGAACTCGCGCGGCTTTTGCTCTTGAATGGTGCGCAATGCTTCGAGCAGAGTGAACGCATAGTCGGGAAATGTAATCGTCTCGCTGTAATCGGTATGCTGTTCGCGCTCGACCCAGGCGCATTCCACCAGCCGGCGCAGAATGTAGGAGGCGTAGTCTTGAAGCTCATCGGCTGACTTGGTTCGTGCGGCGGGCGTGCTGGTCGCCGTCACACCCTCGGCTTCCATCTGCGCCGCAATGTCCTGCTCAGCGTGCTCGTTTTTCAGGCAATCTGCAATCTCGGCGATGACCGTCTCGCGATCCAGCGGGTGAACTCCGTCAACGCATACAGCCGTAGCAAAATGGTCATGTAGTGCCGCTGTAACGAGGCGATGCCCTGGGTGCTGAATAGATTGAACAGATTCGCCGGCAGCACATCGAACGGATTGCGCAGTTGAGCTTGAGGGGTTGGCGGAGCCACAGGTGCATTGTGCCTTGAATGTGAAATGCGTCAACCTGAACAAGGCTGTTAGGGCATATTTGCTGCGTGGTAACGACTCAGACTATACGGGTGTAGTGGCCTCAATTGCCGAGTAGCGCTGTCGGATTCGTCGACGTCGACGTCGACGAATCTGACAGCGCTACTTAACGGGCTGAAAATCTGGGCAGAAACCGCCCGGTGCGCTTCATGTAGGTGCGGTAGGCATCGCCAAACACCTCGACGAGGTTGGCTTCCTCGCGTGGAATGCGCCACAAGATGAAGAAGGCCACCAACGGCGCAGCCAGCACGCCCATCCACCACAGGGCCGTCATGAACGTCAACGCCACCAGCGAGATCATGCCAAATGTATACAAGGAGTGTCACTCTGATCTACTTAGCTGCGAGTTGCTTTCTTCGGCTTACCTGGCACCTTTTTGGCCGGTGTTACGCGCTTCCGCTTCGGCGCAACCTTAGCCGTTGACGGTTCAATCTCCACGCCAAACAGTGCGCTCAGGTCGGCCTCGGCCAGCACCGCTTTGCCTTTCTTTAGCTTGCCTTTTGCGGTCAATGGCGCTGTCGCACTTTCGCTCGCAGCGGCAATCAGCTCTTGCATATCCACGCCGCGCAGGGTGAAAAATAGCTCCGGCTGGCTGTCCAGCCGCGCGCCCACGCCATACAGCGCTGCCGCGATGTGCTTGCACATATAGGCGCCATCCGGGCACGAGCAAGTCATTGATATTTCTTTCGGCGCGGGAAACAGTCCACTCCCTTTCGCACTAATCTCCGAAAGGATTTCCTTGGATAGCCTTCCCTGCAACAGGTCCAACAAATTGGTGACCTTGTCCGCCGCACCGGCCTTGAATGCCTTCCAGCGTGCTGCTGCCAGCGGCTCGATCTTGATGTTGATCTTGTAGAGCTCCGAGCCGTAAACCATCGCCGTGATTTTGCCGGCGCTGATTTGCAGGTCGATCACCGAGCCGTTGCGCACGTAGGTGCGGCCGCGTGGCAACCGATTCGCAAAGTCGCTGTACGCCTCCAGGTTGTCGCACCAGGCTTTGCCCCAATACGTGCTGGCAATGGTGTGGCCTTCCAACTTGATGGGTGCCAGCACCTGGCCCTTGCCGGCCATCTTTTTTGCGTGCGCTTCGGCTTTGCGGCGGCGCTCGGCCACCGGCACATACGGAGGGTAAAAATCCCAGGAAGACATAGGTGTTACAGGTGTGTAGACATTACTCGCTGCCGGCCGATTTTAAGTCCAGCGCCACAAAGCGCAATAGTTCATCATTCGACATCTCGGTCAGCAACGCTTCCGCGCCGCCGTCTGCGCCGAGCACCGAATCGGCCAGGGCCCGTTTGTCGTTGATCAAACTGTCGATGCGTTCCTCGATGGTGCCGCGGCACACAAACTTGTGCACCAGCACGTTGCGCTTTTGGCCGATGCGAAAGGCGCGATCCGTGGCCTGGTTCTCGACCGCTGGGTTCCACCAGCGATCAAAGTGAATGACGTGGCTGGCGGCGGTGAGCGTGAGGCCGGTGCCGCCGGCTTTGAGCGACAACACGAAGAACGGTGGGCCGTCATCACGTTGAAAATCGGCCACCAGTTTTTGGCGCGCTTTTACTGCCACACTGCCGTGTAGCACCAGACCGGGCCGGCCAAACACCGTGCGCAAATAGTTGGCGATCGGCTCGGTCATCTCGCGGAATTGAGTGAACACCAGCACCTTCTCGCCGCGCGAGGCGATCTCTTCACACAGCTCGTTTAATCGCGCAAACTTGCCACTCTCGGCCGGGTCAAATGCGCCGTCGCTCAGCCACTGGCTGGGGTGGTTGCAAATCTGCTTGAAGCGCATCAGAAACGCCAGCACCATGCCGCGCCGTTGAATGCCGCTGTCTTCGCTGTCCACATCTTGCAACTTGTCGGCCAGCTCACTCACGCTGGCCTGATATAGCGCGGCCTGTTTCTTGCTCAACGAGCACCACGCCGTCAGCTCGGTCTTGTCGGGTAGATCGGCGATGATGCTGCGGTCGGTCTTGAGTCGGCGCAGCAAATAGGGGCGCACCAGTTGCCGTAGCGGCGCAAAGTTGGGTGGCTCGGCCGCCTGCAACTGTTTCACATAGCGCGAAAACTCGCTGGAATTGCCCAATAAACCAGGGTTCAAAAAATCATACAGCGACCACAAATCGCCCAGCCGGTTCTCAACCGGTGTGCCGCTCAGGGCAATTCGCGCCGGCGCACGCAACTTTTTGATCGCGCGGGTTTGCCGCGCGCCGGGGTTTTTGATGGCCTGGGCTTCATCCAGAATGATCAAGCGCCATTCACGCGCCGCTAACCATTCCAGTCGCACGGCCTGGCCATACGTGGTCAACACCACATCTTTGTCTTGCACAAATACTGCCGCGCTCTCGGCATCGCGCCATTCGTTGGGGTTGGACTCTGATGGATGCAAAAACCCAACGCGCAGGCTGGGTGCAAAGCGGCTCAGCTCATTCTTCCAGTTGGCTAAAAGCGAGGCCGGGGCGACAAGTAGTGACGGTGGCGGAATCGTCGACGTCGACGATCCGATCCCCTCACGCTTGATCTGTAGCAATAACGCAATCACCTGGATCGTCTTGCCCAGGCCCATGTCGTCGGCCAGACATGCGCCCAACCCAAGCTGTTGCAGGAACCACAACCACTTTACGCCGGTGGCCTGATACGGCCGCAACAGGGCATTCAGGTTTTGGTTGGGATCAAAACTTGCGGCGGCGTCTGGCGCGCGCAAATGTTCCAGCATCTCGCGCAACCAATCGCCGGCCACCACCCGGCTCCAATCGGCAGCCTCGGCCTGCTCTTCATCAGTGGCCGCTGCATCTGAGCCCAGCGCTACGCCCGATAGCAACCGCATCGCTTGCAGAAACGAAACGCCCTCGCCCAGTTCGCCTTTGGCCACCCGCTGCCAATGGCCCAGCACACTGGCCAGTTTGTCGCGATCCACTTCAACCCACTGGCCGCGCAATGACACCAGCTCACTTTGCGCGCTCATCAAGGATCGCCACTCGGCCGGGGTTAGCTTCTCGCCATCCAGCGTGGTCTCGACGGAGAATTTCAACAGGCTGTCCGCGCCAAATTTAGAGCCGCCTTTTTTGTCGCCCACACGCACGCTGACCTGTGGCCGTGCGCCGCGCCCGTTCTTCCACCAGTTGGGGATGCGGGTGATGATGCCGCTGGCTTCGAGGGTGGGTACCTCGCGTAAAAACTCGTAGGCTTGCGCGGCATCCCATGCCTGCGCTTGAAACACCTCACGGCTGTCGAGCATCTCGCGCGCCCATGCACTGTGCTCGGCCGCTTGTTGCACCGGTTCGAGCAACGAGCGCAACGCTGCTTGATTCTTTGCGCCGGCGTAGTCCTGTAACGCGCGTGCCAACGGCAGATGCACGGGTTTGTCTTGCGCCGAGAGCCGGTGGGTATAGGTGGCCATGAACGCAAACGGCGTCTCGGGCGCGCGCTTGTTTTCGGCCAGATGAAAGGTGACTTTGCCGAGCATATGCAGGGCCGGGTTGATCTCGGCCAGCCACTTGCGTAGATTGCCCGCCCGCCTTGCTTCAGACTGTGCGAGAGTGTGAAGCTCGTTCCACAAGGCTTCAAATACTTCGGGTCGCGCATATTCTGCGCCGCGCATGGCCGGGATGCGCAACGTGTAATCCAGACCAAGTTGGGGTGGCATTGGCAGGTCTGGCACGGCATTTGCCGCGGCAGACGCCGCGGCGTCCTCCGGTGTGCGAGCCAGCTCGGCCAGAAACGCCTGCGCAAACTCGCGCCAAAATGCAAACTCGGCCGGCCAGGATGAAGTGGTGCCGTGAAGGGCCGCCAACGCTAATAGGCCGTGTGCGCTACCGGCCGCGAATGCAACGCGCAGCGCTTCGTCGGCCGATGGGGTATCTGCATCGGCAGGTGTGCCTTCAATATACAAGCGGCCTTGCGGACTTAGATTGAGCTGTCGGAGCTGATAGGCAAGCTTTTCGGACACGTTTTGGCGATGATACTCCAAGCGAAATGATCCGTCATCATCGCCTTGGGACTCGTGCGTTCGCGCATCACTCATGCACGGAACGAATCCGATGTCGCCGTTTCGCAATGAAAGCTTGATTGAGGCGTTTGTCGATGCATTGGATCAGGTGTGGACGAAACTGGATTTGCAGCGGCTGTGGTTCCCCTGGGAGTAGCACAGCCGCTGCAGCGTGTACAGGCTCAGCGCACGGCTTGGGTGTGCTACGAGGGGCTGGCCTGTGAGGTTTTGGCACAGCTCCGACCATTTACGCACTGACTGAAAAGTTATAAGTCGCGCATGGCTTCATCAACACTGGCGTTGCCGTGCACGATGGCGGTAATGGCAGCAGTGACTCTGGCCGGCGACTTGTGACCCCAGATGTTGCGTCCCACGGCCACGCCACTGGCGCCAGCCTGGATTGCCTCGTGAATCTGGGCCAACACATCGCGGATGTTGCTGGTGCGTTCGCCACCCAGCACGATCACAGGTACGGTGGCGTTTTGAAGCACGGTTTGGAAGGAGTCGATGGAGCCGGTATAAAAGGTTTTGATGAAATCGGCCCCCATCTCAGCTCCGATCCGCGCGGCAGCTGCAATCTTCTCCGGGGTGCGCAGCTCGGGACCGGCGGCGAAGGTGCCGGGGATGGTCTCGACCAGATACGGCATACTCCACGCCGCGCAGTCCAGCCCCAAACGCTCGCAGTTGGCCAGGTTGGTGCGGCTGCCAGTGAAAGGTGAGGCAATGACCTTGATGCAGTCGGCACCGACTCTCAACGCACTCTCCACAGCCTTTTCATAGACGGCTGGCTCGTCATACACGGTCAGAATCAAGCCTCCTTTGGCCAGCGCATCACCACACCGCAGAGCGGTGCCGAAGGTGGTCAGGATGGCATCGGCACCGGCAGCCAGTGTCTCACGAATGGTTTTGGCTGGATCTTCGACACCGCGCATCGGCTGATCCAGATAGTTGCCGTGGTCCATCGCCACAATCACGGTTTTGTCGTCGCTGCCAAAGATGCGGTGGAGCCGGCGTTTGGAATAGTTCATGATTTGAGTGTCTTGCCTGCGGCTAGCAGCCAGTTGCTAGCCGCCAGTTGCTAGTTGCTAGTGGTCATCATGCTCACATGCGCACTGACAACGCGCCAGCCTTCGGGCATTTTGACCCAGGTCTGGCTCTGGCGGCCGGTCTTGCCGTCACGGATGAACAGGGTGTTGGCAGTGGCGAAGTCTTGGCCGTAGGTCGTGATGACGGTGTTTTGCAGGGTTCGAGCCAGACTGGTGTTGGGGCGGTTGGTGCGGTAGGTGCTGATCGCGTTGTAGCCGTATAGGTTCTCGGCCAGACCATAGCGAATGGTGAGAGGGTTGTCGTAGAACAGTTCGTTGAGAGTGGCGACATCGTTGGTGACCAGGGCCTGCTCATAGCGCATGAAGATTGCTGAGACTTCGTCGAACACATCGGGGAGGTTGATTTCGTGCATGGATGCAAAGGTGTTGATGATTACGCGGGAAGCGACTTGAACACGAGCAAGCGATTGCCGCCGGTGCTGCTGGCGAGGATGCCCTCACCAATGGCGACGCTGGAACTGGACGGACCTTCAACAGAATAGCGCCATAGCTCTGCTCCCGTGTTCCTGCCGAAGGCACGGAGCCAACCCAGTGCTGGCCCCACGTAAATGGTGTCACCGGCAATCAGCGGACTGGTCCACACCTGCCCCCCCTCCAACTTGCCAATCAGGGCTTCCCAGACCTGCGCACCGTCGTCTACACGCAGCTTTTGGAGTATCCCAACATCGGACGCAATATAGACAAATTCGTCATCGAGCGCGGGTGATGCAAAAATGGGTTTGCCAAAATCGAGTGCCCAGTCCAGATGACCCGAAGTCACATCGAACTTGCAGAACTGCCCTGTACGAGTGCCGATGAACATGCCCTGTGAAGAGACGGCGCAGGTGGAATTGATGCCGCCGGGTGCAGTGTTGTGCCAGATTTGCTGGCCGGTTGATGCATCCAGCGCGTGCACGGTGCCGCCGTTGGTACCCAGGTAGATTGCACCATTCATCACAGCCAGGCTGCAATTCACACCGCTGCCAGCCTGGACCTGCCAAATGGGCTGGCCGGTTTTGGCATGCAACGCATACACGCTGCCATCGTATGAACCGCACAACACCAGAGTGTCATAGGCGGCGAAGTTGCCCTGAATAGCGGCCTTGGATTTGTGCTTCCACACAAATTTACCTGTGGCCGCGTCCAACGCATAGAAACAGCCGTCGTTGCTGCCAAAGTAGGCCAGGCCGTCGTGAATCATCAGCGAGGCGTTATTGCGCGAACCGGCTTTGAACTCCCACACCAACCGGCCTTCGAGGGTGATGCAATAGCATTTGCTATTGAGCGAGGCGAAATAAATGTGGCCGTTGGCAATGGTGGGTGAACGAACTTCGCCGTCGATGAGGTAGTCCCATTCCAATTCCAGCGGTGGTTTTAGCGGCTGGGTCATCAGTCCATCGCGGCGCAGGTTGCCACGAAAATGAGGGAAGCTCATCCCTTGGTGGCTCCTGCTGTCATGCCCTGAACAAAATATTTGTTCAGCACCACAGCAATGATCAGCACCGGCAATACCGCAAATACGCTCAGCGCTGCCATATTGCCCCAGCTCAGGTTGCTGACTGAAAACGTCGCCATGATGCCAAGTGGAATGGTTTTGGTGGCCGGGTTGGTGAGCAACAGGGCAAAAATAAAGTCATTCCACGAGAAGATGATGCAATACAGCGCTGCGGCGACCAGGCCGGGAATTGACAACGGCAGCATGACCCTTAGGAAGGCGCCGAAGGGTGAGGTGCCATCGACCAGCGCGGCCTCCTCCAGTTCGGCCGGCACCGAGGCAAAATAGCGGCTCATCAGCCACACCACGAAAGGGGCGTTGTAACAGGTGCTGAGGATGATGACGGCGGCGTGGGTACCCAGTAATTGTAGATCGCGCATGAGCAGGTAGAACGGCACCAGCATGGCCACCGGCGGGATCATCAGGAGCACCAGGAAGAAATAGGAGCTGATGCTGACGATCTTGAGCCGCGAGCGTGCCACTGCATAGCCACCCAGCGTGCCGAGCACGAGCGACGCGATGGTGGTGCCGCCTGAAATAATCACGCTGTTGCTGATGAAGCGGAGCGCGTTCACCTTATTGATGGCGAAATCGAAGTTGACCAGTGACGGCGTAAAGCCCAGCCAGACGGGCGGCACGGTGATGAGATCGCGCGGCAGTTTGAACGCCGTGGTGAGCAGCCACACGATCGGAAGCAGAAAGAAGGTCAGCACCACCAGTACGATGATGTTGCGCGAGTAGTGTTCGAATTTGGAAATGCGCATGCGAATAGTCTGTTACAGGAAAGTCTTAACGTAACCACGTCATTCCCGCGGAGGCGGGAATGACGGCCTCAAGTCTCAGCTTTGACAAATTACGAATTACTATTCTTTTGCCGCTCCAGCAAAATGATGTAAACGGCGCAACATACCCCAATCATGACCAGCAGGATGTTGGCCAGCGCAGCGGCATAACCCATATCGAAAAAAGTCAGGCCGACTTTGTAGATGTAAAAGTTGAGCACGGCGGTGGCGTTGCCGGGGCCTCCGCCGGTGCTGACATAGATCACATCAAAAATCTTGAACGCGTTCATGGTGCGCAGCAGCACGCCGATGAAGATGATGGGTGCCAGCATGGGCAACGTGATGCGGGTGAAAGCCTGCCAGCGCGAGGCTCCATCGACGTAGGCGGCCTCGTTAATCTCAGTGGGCAGGCTTTTGAGGCCGGCCAGAAAGATCACCATCAGCAGCGGCGTCCATTGCCACAGGTCGATCAGAATGATGGTGGGCAGGGCCAGGTTGAGTTCACCCAGAAAGCCGCGCGGCGGGTTGATGCCGATCAGCTTGAGGTAATACGCAACGGGTCCAAAGTCACCATTTAGTAGCGCCTTCCACACCAGGCCGACCACAAGCGGCGGGATGGCCATGGGGATGACGGCGAGGCCGCGCACGATGCGCATGAAACGGCTCTCGGCCGACATGAGCACGGCCAGCGCCATGCCCAGCAGCACCTGCGAGACCACCGAACCGACTACAAAGACGCCGGTGTTGAGCAAGGTTTCGGTGACGGCCGGGTCATTGAAGGCGTCGATGTAGTTTTGGAAGCCGATGAAGGTGCGGGTCTGGTTGGGATCGGTGAGCTTGTATTCGGTGAGGCTGAGCGCGAACGCATTCAGCAACGGATATAGCGAGACGGCGGCGACAAACAGCACGATCGGGGCCAGCATCAGCAACAGCGTGCGTTCGCGGTTGTTGATGCGCCGGCGTGCTGTTTTCACCTGCGGTTGCGAGAGAACAACTTGAGACAAACGAACTCAACTCTTCTTTATATCTGGAGCGTCCTGAGCGGAGCGCACCTGGCTTCACGCATGGGCCGCGTCCTTCGACTGCATCCGCCACCGATGCAACAACTGACAACCCATTGCGAAGGCGGACTCCGCTCAGAATGCTCTGCCAACGACTAAAAACTAACAACCAGCCACTAACAACTCCCCGGTCGGTTACATCTTGATATCGGCTTCCGCGGCCTTCTGCGCGGCATCGAGCGCGTCTTTGGCGCTGATCTGGCCGACTAAAAATGCATTGACCTGGGTGCCGAGAATATCTTCGAGTTTGCTGTACCACGGCTGGCGGGGGCGGTATTCGCCGTCACCTTTCTCCAGGCTTTCCAGCATGATCGGGAACCAGGGGTACTTGGCCACCATGTCGGCATCGGTCAGTGTGCTCTTGCGGATGGGCGAGCCGTTGTTGTCGATCCATATCTTTTGCACCTCTGGGCTGGACAACCACTTGATGAACATCCAGGCGGCCTCCTGATTCTTGCTGTCGGCGTTGATGCCGATGCCCCAGCCACCAAAGCCATACTTGGTCTGGTTCTTGCCCAGCGGCGCAAAGGCCGTGCCGATCTTGTCCGGGAACGGTGAGAGCTTGGGATCGTTGAAGTTCTTGACCGCCGTGCTCCAGTTTTGCAGCATCACGATTTTGCCGGTGTTGAACGCGTCGTTGCGGTCACCCCACCACCAACCAGTGGCACCGGGGGGCGCAGACTTGAACAGTGAGCCGAAGTAGTCCAGCGCTTCGACATTGACCGCGCTGTTCAACTCAAACTTGCTGCCATCGACCGAGAGCAGGCTGCCGCCATTTTGCTGGGCGAAAGCCATGAAGTCCTGAGCCACGGCCGGGCCCTTGGCACCCAGCAGGCCGATTCCAAATTGGCTGCCGTCGGCCTTGGTCAGCTTCTCGGCCACAACTTTAAACTCTTCGAGGGTCTTGGGCGTCTCTTTGATGCCGGCAGCATCGAACATATCTTTGCGATAGGTGAGCAGGTTGGCATAGCCGGCCAATGGGTAGGCCCACTGACCTTTCTCCCATGAGCCCAGCGTCCACATCACGGGCAGAATGTCATCGTAGGCCAGTTCTGCTTTGTCGCGCTCGATCAGCGGAGCCAGGTCCACCGTCCACTTGTTCGCGCCGAACTCGCCGCTCCACACGATATCGACGGTCATCAAATCATAGTTGCCTGTTTTGGCCACAAAGTCGGCGATGGCCTTCTGGCGCATGTCGACGTAGCCCAGTTCCTCCATCACAATCTCGATGCCGGTGGCTTCCTTGAACATGGGAATGAGCGCACGGAAGCCTTCGACATACTGGTCGGTGTTGGCGGCCAGGTTGAGCTTGGTGCCGGCGTATTTCATCATGTCGGGCTTGGCGTCGGCGGCGGGTGCAGCAGTGGCCCCGGCGGCGGCGGGGGGCGCAGTGGCTGCGGGGGCGGCGGCTGGGGGTGGGGCAGCGCAGGCGGCCAGAATGGCGGCCGAGCCCAGCAATGCAACGAGCGAGCGGGATGCTATAGCGGTCATTTCTTCAACTCCTTTTGATAAAAACAGGTGAGCAAACGAAATAAAACTCACAGCAACGGCGCGGTCGCAGGATCACGGCAAGAAACTTGGTGGACATTGTATTGCAGCAGGTTGCTTGAGCGTTTCGCATCAGATGCGGATGGCAACAGCGTCGGGGCAGTAGGCAATGTCATACAGACTATGGTATGAATGCGCCAGTTTGTCAAGAAATTGGTAACTACTCAGATGTTTTGGACAGAATGAACAGAATTAAACAGAATGCAGAGCTCTCTTGGTTTTTCTTCATTCTGTTTTATTCTGTAAATTCTGTCTAAAAATCAGCGGCTGAGTAGTTACAGAAATTGAGTGTTTGAGAGTGTTTTGGGAGATTATGGTATTGCCGCTGTGATGCGCGCAAAATTTTTGTAGACGTAGACGAAATAATTTTTCCAACAAAAATCTCTCAGCCGCTCAGGAGGAAAAACACGCACATGCACGCAATGGTTTGCACCGCCCCCCTCACGCTCGAATGGCAGGACGTGACTCTGCCCCAGCTCGGCCCGCACGATGTGCTGGTCAACGTCGCCCAGTGCGGCATCTGTCCCACAGACTTGCGGGTTTACCAGGGCAAGTCGCACTCGGTGAAGCTGCCCAAGATTTTGGGACACGAGGCGGTGACGCAGGTGGTGGCTGTGGGTAGCGAGGTCGTGAGTGTGAAGCCGGGCCAATGGGTGGTGCCAGACGGCATCATCAAGTGCGGCACCTGCGCGGCCTGTCGCAAGGGCCGGCCCAACAAGTGCCAGCGCGTGCGCTATGCCAGCGGGATGTATGCCGAACAAACTGTGGTGCCTGACACGAATGTGTATCCGATTCATGAAGGCACACCGTTGCGCGCAGCCACGTTTACCGAGCCACTGGCGTGCGT
>Ga0335394_10004634_pt1 | contig 15651 bp, 9 predicted proteins | sample MAT03_FD_205741 | JGI IMG/M metagenome (GOLD analysis project Ga0335394, IMG submission 205741) | Freshwater microbial communities from Lake Fryxell liftoff mats and glacier meltwater in Antarctica - MAT-03 (spades assembly) (version 2) ... | reverse complement strand
AATGCCCCGTTAATAAATATACCCAGGCTTTTAAGGCCGATCCTCTGAAAGAAAAAGCAAAAAGAATAACAGCCAAAGCAATACTCATTAAAAAAATTGGCAGCGCACCACCCAGAGAAGGAAAAATGGCAGGGTTGGTATATCCAAGAATTAAAAATGCAAGGCCTGTTAAAAAAACAATCCCGATAACTATTTTTGATTGTAAGAATTGTACCTGTTTTCCCAGCCATTTAAAAGGGCTCCATACATACGCAAACATCATGCTGTCTAAATTCCATTCCTTAATACCCAGCATGTACAAGCTGGCTTTTAATTTTGAAACCGGCTTTTGTACAGGAGCTATGTAATGAAAATATTGGTGATGCACCAGGTAGTTTAACACCGAAGGAGAGACAAGCAACTGGTAAGTTCTTAAAAATGCATTGCCTGCAAAATGTACCAGCACCAGCCAATGCCAGCCAATGGCTACTTCAATAAACATTAAACCTATTTGCGCAGCAGATGAATAAGCAATTTGGGTTTTAACTGTTGGTTGCACCCTGGCTATTAGCGTAGCAACGATGGCGGTTAATGCACCAAAAATAATGATGACTATTTTGGCCCATAACATATCTTCCCAAAAAGGATGTGTACGCAGCAATAAAAAAACACCAATATGCACACTCAGCGAGCCGTAAAAAATTGCGGAAGAAGAAGTTGGCCCTTCCATGGCCCTGGGCAACCAGGATGTAAAAGGAAACTGTGCCGATTTAATAGCTGCAGGCAATATCATCATACAAACAATAAATACTGCCATGCTTATGCTTCCGGTTGATACAGCGAGGTCTTTCGCCTGGTCCAACTCAGTAAAACTGATATTTTGATTGGTGAGGTGATGCATCATCCACATGCAAAGCATTAAAGCCACATCGCTTATGCGGTAGTAAGAAATAGCTTTAAATGCATTTTTAACTGGTAAATACCGGTTGCGGTAAAAAGCAATCAATAAAAAAGAACAAAGGCCTTTTATCTCCCAGCCAATAAACAGGGTTTCAAAATTGCCGGCTAAAATGATGAAATTATAGCCTGCTGCAAATAAAAGTATGGTATTAAAAAAACGTTTGTAACCCTGGTCCCGGTGCATATAATACTTGCTGAACGTAGCCACCAGAAAAAACAGTAATGCCCCAACGATACTGAACACCGCCGTTACTTCATCGTAATACAATTCTAAAGCAAAAACAAAATGAGCCGTTTGATACAATGTGGCCAGGTGATAGCTTACAGGATGAAGCCCGTTAATAACCCACCATGTTGCAAAGAAAACCGAAACCAGTATGTACAAAATCTTGGTAAACCTAACAATCCTGCCAATAGCTTTTTCGCTTTTGTTTTGCCAAAACAAGCTTACCAAAAAGGCAAGAAATGGTATGGCGATAAACAGGACTAGTAGTTGATTCATTTTTTTTTCTTACAGATTAGCAATCGGTTTTGGATTAATCAAGTAAATACACCGGCAGGTTCTCTTCTGTTGCATGTACAATATGATTTGTTTCCATTTCTCTGGCACCTTCAATAAATTCTTTCATGTTGTGTATTGTTTTTATTTCACCGGCAACAGTGATAGGTTCATATTTTTCAAACACCCCGTTTTTGAAATAATAAAACTGCTGTTCCTGTGGATGCAGCGCTATAATATGTACCCACTCATTGTTATACCATTCAAATACTTCGGGTGATGATTGAATGGCTTTTAAAACAATTTCGGGTTTATGTTCAACAATTACCAGCAACCTTACCGGATCATGCACTTCAATCATCTGCCAGGGCAGGCCTGGCCGTAAATCTCCATCGCTGCTGTTGGCCACGCCAAACAAGCCCATTACATTATGCGGCAGTTTGGTACCGGCGCCTACTTTAATATTATCAACTCTCGAAAAATAATATTCCAAATTAATACCGCCGCAAACCAAACCGATTGGCCTCATTACTGCAGAAAGAATAGAGCCATCTGCATCTGTGGTATGATCGTAACTATTCAAAAAAGCACGACGATCTAAAAACAAACCTTTGGTTACCTGCCTGCGGCCAATGATGGCCAAAGTATTGGTACCATGCCCCAATTCTGGCCTTGGTTCAAACAAAGAAACCGAACGGTTGTGAATGGCTTTACGCACCTGCTCCAGCTCCTGTTTGGTATTGATAGAGGCAAACCTTCTGCTGCGTTCTTTTGCGTTCAGGTTTAAAGCTGTTTCAAAATTTTGAATGTTGAGGATATGTGCGTTTGTATTTTCTGTTGTAAGCACTTCTTCATCATAATAAGCCATTACATCTGCAGCAGTATCATGCATGCTGCCAACAAACTGTGTGGTATCCGGAATTACAATTCCTTTTGCGGCCAACGCTTCCCGTACTTTTTTATGATTTAAAATATAAGACTGCACCCTGGCGTTGGTAGCGCCCGGCCTTCCGCTGCAGGCGCCGCAATCATGTGCGCCATGATGGGGATTGTTGGCACTGCTGCTGCCATGCGCCACAAAGTAAACAATGGAAGCGAAATTTTTTATCAGGCCAATGCCTCGTAAAAATCCTTCGGCCCGGGTAATCATTTCATCAAGTGTATAGCCAATCTGTAAACCATTCTCTACATCATCTGCACTTTTATTTTCGATGGTTAATACAGATTGTTTATCCATATGCCCGTACGCATTTGAAATGGCCGGGCTCATTTTAGGACGAAAAAGCATTTGCAATTTTTTTGCAAAGGCCCAAAAGCCAAAACCTATACTCAGGAAAAATCCAGATACAATGCCGTGTGTGTATTTTGTATAGATGAGCTCTTCTTCTCTAACCGTTTTTGCATCAGATTCTTTGATGAGGTATTTTGGTGTTACGGGTGCCGGACAAAGTTTATCGTAAAACTTACTTCCCTGTTGCTGAAAATAAAATTCAACACCAAAAAAGCCCGGAGCTCCAAATGTTTCTGCAGATCTGTCAACGGCTTCAATGTGGCGGCGTATAGAATCTTCTCTTTCATCAATACAGAAAATAGCCTGTAAAGACGCCGCCCCCAAAGGTTGGGTTTTGTAACCCGCTGAAATCAGGAAGTCTTCTTTCTTTGCAGAGTCAGAAGCCCCTCCCTTGGAGGGGTTTGGGGAGGCTAATAATATTCCTTTCAGCACAGAGTCGTAGTAACTCCATTCAAAAGCATTTTGCCAAATCTCTATTACTGCTGCCAGTTCTGTTTTTGGTACATCGGCCAACAGATCATCCGGTGCCATGGCAAAGGTAGATAGTGGCACCCAGTCTTTTCCCAGGTTGTAATTTAGTGCATCAAGCTCCAGCAGCAATTCAAAAGCAGCAAATTCTGTAAACGTAATTTTTTTATTGTCGAGTAAAGTTTGCGGATTATCTTCCAGTGCATTTATAAAACCACTCCACCCATGATGGGCAAAATGCTGATCAAAAAGATATTGTTGAAAATACGCTTCGTTACCAACAATTGTTTTTAACAACTCGGTTATTGTATAATTGCCGGATAAGAATTTTTCTCTTACCAATTTTGTTTTAAAGAAACTTACAAAACTGTTTTGCTCCAGCTGTTTTATACTTTCGGTAAAACTTTTGTTGGCAAAAGGAAATGCTTCCACTGCAATACCCTGGTCTAAAAAACCGCAGAGAATACGAAACAGCAGGGGATGAACTTTATTATCCAGGTCTAACTGATACGCATCTTTCCACAGTTTACGCAATTGCCCAATACGTGGGTGATTTATGGTATCATAATTTTTATGCAACAATTTCTCTTTCCACAAAGCAGCATCGCCTGTTTTATCAGCAAGCATTTTTTGCAGAATATCTTCTCTTATGCGCCCACTTTTATACAGTTCCCGGTATTCGGTCAATTGCAAATGCACTTGAAATCCGAAAATTTTTGATGCCTTAAAAATGGCATCATAAAATTTCATGTGCTGAAAAGCATGCAGTGAATTATGATGAATAAAATCTTTTAATGCCTGTTGCGATGGCAAAAAGTGTTTCAGTTCGTGAATAGCATGTGCTTCGTTAAATAAATGTTTCTTCATACTTAGTAAAATCGGGTTGGAGGGTTTCTCCAACCCTTTTAACCCAGATTTTGCAGTTGAAATCTACTGCGGCTTCCAAATCCTTCACAGCTAAGCCTTTCAGAACATTTTTTAGATTCAAAATAGTACACTATTCTTTTATCCAAAAAATAACCTGAAACCCTTATCTGTTTTGTATTTGAAACCCTCGCTACGATTTCAACTGCAAAATCTGGGTTTAAAAAACTAATGTCTTAATTCCGCTACACTGAATTTAGGATTCTTTTCATCCTTAATGTATAGTACATCTTTATAAAAATCTACCTTACCCGTATCTATATTATACATGGCCCCAACAATACCTATTTCGCCATTATTCAGCATTTCTTCCAAAATAAAGCTGCGCTCAATAATACTTTTTACAGTACGCCTTACATTTAATGCAGCAACATTTTCAACAAATTTTGCGTTTTTTGAGTTTCTCTTATCAACAGCCGTCGTTTCAGATTCGGCGTAAACAGCCGGTTGCAGTTTGGATAATAATTCTGTAAGATTACCCATTTCCACATGATCGCAGGCTCCTTTTACAGCTCCGCATTTAGTATGCCCCAATACTACTATAAGTTTAGACCCTGCAAGCTTACAGGCAAACTCCATGCTTCCTAAAATATCTGTATTTATAATATTGCCTGCAATGCGAATACTAAAAACATCCCCAAGCCCCTGATCAAAAACTAATTCCGAACTGGTGCGGCTGTCAATACAACTCAATATAGTTGCAAATGGCCATTGTCCTTCCCGGGTATCATTAACCTGCCCAAGCAAATCTCTTTGCGCTTTTAGGTTTTTAACAAACCGTCCGTTTCCTTCCTGTAATATTTCCATTGCCATCCTGGGCGTTAAACTTGCTTGTGTTTCTTTTGTATGTGCTTTCATTATTTAAATATTTTATTACTGCTGTAATCAGCAGCGTGTTTTTAGATTTTATTTTGTATCGTTTTATAAATTAATTATCTCCTGAATGAACACGCACTGCGTCTTCCATCAGATATCCCTTTTTAAAATTCAGCAGGGTTACGTCTATGTTTTTATCTTTTGACCCATAGTTTAAAAACTCACGTATAAGTTCCAGTACATCGTAATCAATATACACCGTGTTTGCAGCATTAATAACCAGCTTACTGTTAGCCGGTAAATGCGCCAGTGTTTGTTTAATGGCTGCTTTATTTAAAAAAGACACTTCCTGTGCCAGGTCAATATGTATGGTTTCTCCCTCATGGTATTTTTCTTTTTTAAAGAAATAGGCCAGCTTCATATTACCGCGTAAGATAAAGATGATACCAACAGCCAAACCAATACCAACCCCTTTTAACAGATCGGTTAACACAACCGCAACTACCGTTACAATAAAAGGGATGAACTGGTGTTTACCCGTTTGCCACATGTGTATAAACACTTTGGGGTTTGCAAGTTTCCAGCCAATCATTATTAAAATGGCTGCAAGACTGGCCATGGGTATTTTATTGAGCAGGCCTGGAATTACCAGCACCGTCAGCAACAAAAAAACGCCGTGTGCCATGGCAGATAGTTTTGTTTTAGCACCTGCATTTACATTGGCAGATGTACGCACAATTACCGAAGTCATGGGCAGGCCGCCAATCAAACCCGAGAGAATATTTCCAATACCCTGCGCTTTTAATTCGGTATTGGCGCTGGAGTATCTTTTTAACGAATCCATTTTATCGCCTGCCTCCAGACAAAGTAGTGTTTCAATACTTGCTACTATAGCGATGGTAACACCCACTATCCACACTTTAGGATTGGTAAAAGAAGCAAAATCAGGCGTGGTAAATTGCCCTATAAAATCATTGAAAGAGGAAGCGACAGGCAATGTTACCAGGTGATCCTGCGATATGGCCAACCTTGAGCCGGTTGATTTAAACAATTCATTAAGTGCAATGCCTACAATTACAACTACCAAGGCTCCTGGCACAGCTTTTATCTTTTTAAGAAAGGCAATTTTATTAAATGAAATCAAAATGACAACTGAAATAAGTGTTATCAGGATAGCTCCTACATGAGCATAATTGATAGCGTTGATCAGCTCGGTAAAAAACCCCGATCCCGATCCTGCCTCAATGGCAAACCAATCGCCTTCATGTGCTTTGTCGTAACCGATAGCGTGTGGTATCTCTTTTTTTATAATGATGATACCGATGGCTACCAACATGCCTTCAATTACGCTGGTAGGAAAATAGGAAGATATCGTTCCAGCTTTGGCAAAGCCAAGCGTAAGCTGTATTAATCCTGCTATTAAAATAGCTACCAGAAAAGGCTCATAACCCAAGTCGGTTATAGCAACCACTACAATGGCAATAAGCCCTGCAGCCGGTCCGGAAACGCTTACATTAGAACCGCTTAAAAATCCTACAACAATACCTGCAATAACGCCGCAGATAACACCGGCAAAAGGAGGAGCGCCACTGGCAACGGCAATACCTAAACAAAGCGGCAATGCAACTAAAAAAACCACCATGCCCGATAACAAATCCGATTTTAAATATTTTGTATTCAGTTTCATCTGTATTTATTTATACAATTTAGATTTCAGAAAATTTAGGAGGGGTTAATACTTCCTTTTTATGGCAGGTATATCAACGTATACTTAATAGTGGCTTTGCCTAAATGAATAAGCTTTCCGGTAAAATGCAAGCTGGTAAAATGGTTAATATTGATAACACTGCTGTTACAGCATGAATTGGCTCACAAAGAGAACCTTTACAAGATTGAATTAATAATCAGGTTACGTTTGGTGGAGGAACAAGAAGTTCGCCATGATATGCGGTGTAAGTAGCGGCATTTTCGAGTTTATGATATAAGTATACCGATGTGTGGAAATGAGTTGTTATGTGACAGATATGCAAATACTCTTCGGAAAAAGAGCTGCTGCTTGCTGTTTTCTCTTCGGTATTGTTACCAAATGGATTTCCATTCTCTTCCTCACTGCTGGCATTTGAAGCAGCAGTGTTTACCATTTTCCCCTGTTTAGCCTGTTCCTGCTGACTGGCATATACAAAAGGGGTACTGATGGTGAGCCAACATAGCAATACCATCATCAACACTGTGGATGATAACTGGAAAATGCTAAATATTTTAAAGCTTTTTTTCATGTTACGAGCCGCAAGTTAATCATAACTTTTAAGAACAGCCTGTTAACAGATTAACTGAATGCTGTAAAATGACCATCTGTTGACTGAATTGAATGTGAAAGAACGGATATTACATCTGTTTAAAACTTCAATAATTCAAAAGGGCTGGTAACATAACAACAGCGCAAATCTGAATGACTGGGTATTCGATCTTAGAGATGATATTATTAATCCGGTATTGGAAATGCCTGCAGTACGACCGATGACATTTTTGCGTATGAAAAGCTCTAGGCCTTTGCCTTAAATTTATTGATAGCATTCCTCGTAAATTCGCTCAATACCAATTTGCCACTTATTGCTGCTCTTTCTTTTAGCAGCTCATCCCAGTTTTCGGCACCAACCCAAAACATTTTTTTCATTTCGGCCATGGCATGCGTACTGGAATGTGCCAACGTGTTTGCCAATCGATAAACCGATTCATCCATATTTTCAATGCTTTCATGCACTTCGGCAAACAGGCCTTTTTTCTTTGCCCAGTCTGTGCTTCGCCAACTGGTTGCATCAATGGCCAAAGCGCTGAAAGCACCCTTACCAATTTTCCTTTCTACTGCGGGCCCAACCACAAAGGGGCCGATACCAACTGCCAGTTCACTTAATTTTATTTCGGCTTTATCTGTTGCAATGGCATAGTCAACTGCAGATGCCAATCCTACACCACCGCCAACACATTTACCCTGAATGCGGCCAATGATAAATTTGGGACACTTGCGCATGGCGTTAATTACATTAGCAAAGCCGCTGAAAAAGATTAATCCTTCTTTTTCATTTTTAATAGAAGCCAGTTCATCAAAACTGGCACCTGAGCAAAATGTTTTTTCGCCTGCACTCTTCAAAATAATTACGCTGGTATCATCGTGCGTTCCGGCAAAATGAATTTCCCGGGCAAGCTCTTCCAGAATTTTACCGGGCAGGCTATTGCTTTGCGGATGAAAAAACTCAATGGTATTGATGCCATGTTCAATATGGCTTTTAACGTATGCTTCTGACATAGAATAATTTTCATAAATTTACTGAAATATTGTCTTCAACAATAGTAATGCCACAGCTAATAAAAAAATAGCCACAGCTAAAAATACAAAATCACGATTTTTAGAACATAGATAGGTAAGATTAAACCAGAAATTATTAAGTCCTGTTCCTGTTATCAACAAAAGTTAAAAATCCGTTCTTTCGTTCTCTTGCTATACTTATAACAGTTTCGTTGCTGAGGGTTGCTTCGGTTGAGTCGGAAGCAATATTTTTTATGTAGGTGATATTTACCAGATAGCTTCTATGGGTGCGGTAAAAACCTTCCTGTTCTGTAAGTTGGTTTTCGTAATCTTTAATATTCTTGCTCACCAGTATTTTATTACCATCCTTTAAAAAAATATTTACGTAACTGCCTTCGGCTTTTAAATGGGTGATGTCTTTCACATCAACAAACAGGCTGCCTTCGCTTACCGGCACCACAATCTTTTTTATCTTGTTTTCTTCGAGGTTGGCCTTTAAAGTTTCCAGCCTTTCTTTTATGAGGGAGTTGCCTCTTATTTTCTCTACCTTTTCCACGGCATTAATCAACTGGTCTATCTGCAGGGGTTTCAGTAAATAATCTACCGCACTTACCTGGAAGGCCTTGAGCGCAAACTCGCTGTAGGCTGTTACAAAAATCACCTCAAATCTTATTTCATCAAAAAATTCCAGTAACTGAAAACCATTGTAACCTGGCATTTCAATATCTAAAAAAACAATGTCGGGATTTTCTTTTTGAATGAGCTTTACACCCTGTACCACATCGGGTGCTGTACCCACTGTGTTTAACCCAGGACAGTATTCGTCAACAAATGACTCCAGTATTCGCCTGGCTTTTGCCTCATCATCTATAATTACTGCTTTAAGCATAATGCCAAAAATATATTTTTTTCCACAGATGCGTTCCTTCTTTAAATAATAACAAGAAGCATCTTTTAAAAAAGTAAAAAATGGCCGGGCACAAGGCCCGACCTGAATGCTGAAGCGTTAGTTTTAGAAACCTTTATTCTACAGCGTCTTTAAATTCGCTGTAACGTTTTTTCCAACTACTCGAGCTTGGATCGTATTTAACAGAAACATTACCTTCGGCAAGTTTAGCGCCATTGGCTCTATCTGCGTAGGCATAAATTGTTACTTTCAGATTCATTTTTGCGCCTTCTTTCAAACTTCCATCTTCTATGTTTTTATGAATGGCCATAGTTAAAGCACGGTTATAATCTATCCCATCCCACATCCAAACAGCACTGGTCATATACTCGTTACTACCAACCGATGGTATAAACATTTTGCTGAAAGCACTGCTGCTGCCACGTAACTGCATCCAGTCTACTTTATGCTTACCCATTTCCAGTACATAATTCACTTTTCCATCGCAAGCACCACATACTTCTGCAAATGCTTTATCAAAGTAAGCCCTCATGGCTAAGCCATTTCCGGTTTGCCATTCTGTTTGAAAATTTGAAGGATCTTCTTCTGGTTTGTCTTTGTATTGAAAATTGAATGTTCCCTGGGCACTACCAAAAACAATTTTACCAACATTGTCTTTGTAGGCTTTATAATCATCCAGTTTTTTACGAAGTCCGGCAGCAGCGGCTGAGTTTACTTTTTTCTTATCTGCTTCATATTTTGCAAGGCCGGTTTCTTCGTCCCAGGTTTTAAGGGCAGCTTCATCTTTAGCCAATACGATGTATCCTGTTTTTGATGTACAGTTAAAAAACAATACACCCTTATCTATTTCCATTAAATCAAACGATTCATTAAAAATACCTCCTTTAAATAATTTTAATCCTTGTTTGTTAAACACTTTTTCGTCTAGTTTAAAGTTCCCGGTTTCGTCCTTAACTTTAAGTGTAAGTGTGTTAACGATGGTGCCATTTTCTTCTTTCACAAATTCAACTACCATCTTTTTAACTTTCTTACCTGATACGTCCCAGGGCGAGCTTAAAAAATAACTGCCGCTGATGCCCCATTCATCGGTTACGTTTGTGGTAGCGTTGTCTCCGCCACCGCCATCGGCCGATTTTGCTTTGTCTTTTATTTTACCCAATAATCCCTGGGCAGATGTTTGGGCAGATAATATCGTACCTGCGATTGCTAATGCAAAAAATACTTTTTTCATGTTGGTTGGTTTTTTTGTTTTATTAGTAGATAAATTATTTACCAGTTAAAGTTTACTGTTCCGTTGTTTGTGTTTATTGCTCCGTCTCTGCCTGGGTTACCCTGGCTACCATTAACGCCCGAAGTACTACCGCTTCCTCCGCCACCAGCTCTGCCAGCTTCGCCGGCTCTGTTTTTTATTTTGATGAACGATGTATTAATACCAGCCGTTGCTTTAGTAATGGTAACATTACCACCGTTGCCGCCGTTGGCGCCTGAACCACCGTTGCCACCTCCTCCTTTACCGGTTGCACAGCTTGAAACGTTATTGCCGCCGTCGCCGCCCTTGCCTCCATCGCCGCCCTTACCGGCACTTATATCAATATTTAAATCTGTTTCGGGCGTAATTTTCATTTTTACAGTTTGATTTTCCCTGGCACTGAAGATTTCAAGCTGGTATATTGTTACGCCGGTTTTTTTGTGTTTTGTTTCTTTTATTTTGATGGTTATATCGCCACCATTTTCGCCTTGCTTTCCGCCATCTCCATTTTTACCAGATCTTGGCGGGCAACCACTTACACCCGAAGAACCGGAAAACCCGGAGCTGCCACTTCCTCCGGTGCTTTTTGTAAAGAAGGGAGTGTTATAGGTTAGCGTAATTTTTTCTGTTATTGTTTGCGAAGGATTGTTGAGGTTCTTTATGGTAAGTACTATTTCATCATTGTTAAACGGTGTAGCATCAAGGCCAACTGCTAACACGCCATCTGCAAAAGTGCAGCCCGGAGCCTCAATAATATAGCTATTGTCGAAATCTGTTTTACCACCAAGATTTTTTGTTTTTAATTCTTTACCATCGGCCAGCGTAGCTATTACACCAAATTTTATTTTCGAGAGCATTCCAATCTGCTGCGGAATTTCCACAGCCTTAAACTGTAAAGATTTTACCGTTTTTCCTTTGGTTGAATTTGCCTCTCTTTCTTTGGCTTCTGCCTCTTCCCTGTTTTTAGTAATAACTTCCCTGCTTCCCGATTGACTATTTAGTGTGGCAGTTCGGTAAGCAGCTATGTCTGCAGGCACTTCTTTTAAACCCCGTGAGCTTCCTCCTTCGGGTATAAATTCATACAATATTTCATACTCAGCGTTACCCTCGTAACTTATTCGTTGCTTATAGTAAACAGCATAGTTATCTAAAAACATCAGCTTAATGTTTTCATAGGCAAAATAGCCGGGCTGTTCTTTTAAATCGGGTTTAAACTCTTCGTCAATTACACCCGCTCTTTTTACCACAATACTTTCTACCAAACCATCGCCACTCATGTTTACAGTAATAGGCCACAGCTTGCCTACCTTATCCATTTTACCCTGGTCGTTCCGGTACACGGTGTAATTTCCGGTGGGGTATTTTTTTATCATTTCCAACTGGCTTTTGTATTGAGCCGCAGCAGAAAAAGATATTAACAACAGCAGAAGAGAAACAAGTTTTTGCATAGCAGTTTGTTTTATAGAACAAAATTGCAACAGCAGAACCTTTTTATAAAATGTTGTTTGTGAACCGTAAGTTTAAATTTGTAAACGGGAGAAAATACCACAAAGCGGGTATAAAAAAAGGCCGCAATAAATGCAGCCTTAATTTTATTTCTGATTATTATAAGCTTATTGTTTAACCATTTTTTTTGTATCAATTATTCTGCCGTCTAATAACAAAGAGTAAGTATAAGCCCCGCTTAACAGTGCATCAGATTGAATATTAAGTTGCCCTTTACCCCGTGCTGTAATGTTTACAGATTTTATTGTTCTGCCGTCCAGAGAATAAAATACGATTTGTGCAGAGCCTGTTTGCTTTGGAATATTGTACCCTATACTGGTTTGCTGAGTAAAGGGGTTGGGCACATTCTGGCTAAGGCCAATATTGTCATCTTTCAATTCAATATTTACCGGCTCATTTTTAAGGGTGCCTTTAATCATGCTCATCAATTCTTCCGTTTGTTGTTGCTGCAATTTTAATTTTTCAGTCAGGTCTTCACTGGTCTTTTTTAACCCTTCAATTAAATTTTGTTGGTCTTCAATCATTTGCTGCTGCTCCTGTGCTGCTTTTACAAGAGGCACTACAAAAGTGCTGTATGCAATGCTGTAGTTGTCGTTTTCATTTTCAGGAGCATATACACCATTGAAATTATAGCCCGATTCTTTTGCCGCTTTTTCTACTTCCTGTGCAATAAAACCGCTTTGCCTGGTGTTATTTGCTTTGCTGAAATCTTTATTAAAAAATGATTTACGGATGCTGTCGGGCATATTTTTAGTAACAAAATTTGTGTATTGCTCACCATCAAAATTATATACAACCGGGCGTAGTTTTTTTATGAATTCAATCCCTTTCACATCTTTTTCTCTTACGTTTTTCTTAAACCGGCCATCGGATGTTACCGTAACTGCCACATTTGCTTCTATCCTCAAAATGGCAGCATCGCCAATTCTTATCCTGTTACTGGCACTAGCGTTGGCATTGGCTCCAATTGCCGTAGCATTTACAAATGCATTACCGCATTCTGCCCCAGCTCCCAGCGCTGTATTGTAATTTCCCGAAATTGTTCCAGACAATGCATTAACACCAATCGCTGTATTTTCAGTACCTGTTGTATTTCTTCGCAAAGCCGACAGACCAACTGCTGTGTTTGAATTCCCGGTAGTATTTCTTCGCATAGCTCCTACTCCTACGGCGGTATTTAAATAGCCGCTTGTGTTATCCCCCAATGCCACTGCGCCCAAACCGGTATTGAAGTAGCCTACGTCGTTGTCTTCAAGAGACCTTTCGCCTATTGCTGTATTTTGATTACCGCTTGTGTTTGTTTGAAGCGCCTGCCAGCCCATACCAGTGTTTCTTTGGCCGGTTGTATTTGATATGCCGGAACGGAATCCATAAAAACTATTGGCAGTTAAATTGCTCCATTCAATCCTTCCCGCCCTTTGATTATTAACCCTGATATTAAAAGGTGTATTATCTGTTGTACCAATAAAATTTACTCCATCCACTGTGCCTGCGTTACCAGTTAACTGCCAGCCTGCGCTGCTGCCGGTTGCAGGTGTTTGCCAGGTGGCAAGCCCGTTTGCATCTGATGTGAGTATTTTACCTGCACCCTGCGTACCATCTGCAATTTTTATATTGCCTGTAATATCCAGCTTTGCGAGTGGAGAAGCTGTACCAATACCGATGTTGGTTCCATTATCAAAGATCTGTGAGTTTCCCAGCGTAATTCCATCTGGTGTAAATTTTGAAACATAGTTGAGCGTACCGCTTCCGCCAATACCTGTAAACGGTGTTTGCCAGGTACCAACCCCTGTTGCATCTGAAGTAAGCACTTTGCCAACACCCGGTGTGCCGCCGGTAACCTGCAAACCACCGGTAATAATGGTTGCAGTATTACCAACCCCTGCAAATATTTTAGCCACCGCATTATTACCCAATTGTATGGCATTGGATTCGGTAGCAACCGACTGCGAACCCAAAGCAGTAGTGTTGCTTAAATTACCAGTTAAAACATCAGCCGCATTACCTACGGCGGTATTGTTGCTGCCGGTTATATTATTGTATAATGATTTCCAGCCCATAGCCATATTATTATTGCCTGTGGTATTAAGATGAAGGGCCCAAAAGCCGTTGGCAGTGTTATTATTGGCGGTTGTACTGTAATAAAGCGCACCGTGCCCGGCTGCTGTATTGGATTCTCCAATGGTATTTGAATAGGAAGCACCGTATCCACTAGCGGTATTATACCGCCCGGTACTGTTATTAAAAAGTGTATGATACCCATTGGCTGTGTTATACCAGCCCGTACTGTTATTAAAAAGCGACCTATACCCATTGGCAGTATTTTGTTCACCTGTGGTATTGCTGAACAAGGCTTGCACGCCTAAAGCTGTATTATAACTGGCCAGATTGTTATAAAGCGAAGCGAACCCATTGGCAGTGTTGAAGCTACCGATTATGTTATTAATAAGAGCATCGGCGCCTGTTGCCACATTAAATTGGCCGGTGGTATTGCTGGCAAGCGCACCCCAACCTAAACCAGTATTATGGCTAAGCTGATTGGCCCGAAGCGCCCCAAGCCCCACGGCTGTATTGAAAAAGCCGGAAACGTTATCACGCATAGCATCAAAACCAATGGCCGTGTTTGATGATGCTGCCGTAGTATTTTTAAGCGCATTTATACCAACAGCGGTATTAAATTGACCCGTGTTATTTTGAAGGGCTCCTATGCCGATACCTACTGAATTAACGCCGCCAATGGGAATACTATTTACATCGTAAGAAGTATTTTGTGCTTTGGTTGTTGCAATATTCAATTGAAGCAAACCAAAAATGAGAACAATAAATTTGTACTTTTTTTTAAACAGCTTTAGCATGATTTAGGGGGTTGAATGGTTATGAAATCTTTTTTCTTTAACTTGTTACAGCAGCAGAAAATAGCGTTCATAAAGATGCGCCTGTTACCCCTTATTCCCTTAATTTTTTTGTGAATAGTTGCAATGAGTTTGTGAACGGTAGATTTTCCGGACGGGATTTATCTGGCTGATATTTTAAACAGGAATTTTTATGGTTACGCCCGTTCCTTCCGCATTACCATTAGAATCATGCAGGTCATTATATACAACAGCAATAGCAGCATCCCGTTCATAGTTAAGTAATTCCAGTCTTTTTTGTGTAGCGCCGGTGGCGAAGGATGTGTAACGGCTCTGGCGCATTTCATTAATTTCTCCACTGCGTTTGCGGCCGATGCCATTATCAGTTATGGTGCAGCTTAAGGTCGATGCTTTGTCTATATCAAAAACAACCGAGAGTATTTTTTCTCCCTGTTTGTGTAACAAACCATGTTTAACCGCATTTTCAACATAGGGTTGAATGAGCATGGAGGGAAGTTTTATATCGGCTGTGTGTACCTCATCTTTAACCTCAATTGCATAATTAAAATGTTCTTCAAACCTCAATGCTTCGAGTTGCAGGTAAAGTTCAAGTATTTTTATTTCATCATCAAGGCCAATTTCCTTTTTGTTACTCATGTCCAGCGTCATACGCATCAAATCGGCAAATTTACCCATGTACATATTTGCCTGCCGCTTATCGTTTGTAAGAATAAACTCCTGGATGCTGTTAAGCGCATTAAACATAAAGTGCGGGTTCATCTGCGCTTTCAGCGAAACCAATTGCGATTGCCGGAGCTCTTCCTGCACTTTGGATTTTTCAAGCGCCTGTTTTAATTTCTGTTGATTTACTTTTAGCCTGTTTTTAAAAAGCCAAT
>Ga0335394_10004630_pt1 | contig 15655 bp, 15 predicted proteins | sample MAT03_FD_205741 | JGI IMG/M metagenome (GOLD analysis project Ga0335394, IMG submission 205741) | Freshwater microbial communities from Lake Fryxell liftoff mats and glacier meltwater in Antarctica - MAT-03 (spades assembly) (version 2) ... | reverse complement strand
TCTTCTATGCCGGGGTATATCTCGCACGAGGTGCAACGGTGTATAGAAACCACAAATCGTTATATTTTGCTTGTGCGGTGGCAGAGTTTGGAAGACCATACTGTTGGATTTCGAGAATCCCCAGATTACCAAACGTGGCGTTCCTTATTGCACCACTTTTACGATCCATTTCCGATAGTGGAACATTACGAAGTCATCTTGTAAAGTTTGAAGTCTCAGCATGGAGCAACATAACATATGATTGATATCGGTCTCACTCACATCGCACTGCCCGTTTCAGATGTCGATCGCAGTATTGAATTCTACTCCAAGTATGCTGGAATGCAGGTCGTTCACCGCCGCATTGATGCAGAAGCTGGTGTTGCTGTAGTCTGGCTTTCCGATCGCACTCGCCCTTTTGTAATTGTGCTAATTCAAACAGACTCCGTACATCCCGTTCTGTCTCCCTTTGCACACCTCGGAGTAGGTTGCAAAAGCCGCGAATACATGGATTCTCTCTGCGACAAAGCACGTCAAGAAGGCGTACTGCTTGAGGAACCAAAAGATGCTGGATATCCGATCGGCTACTGGGCTTTTTTGCGAGACCCGGACGGTCACACGCTGGAACTATCCTACGGGCAAGAAATCGGATTTACAGTGGAGGATGCTACTTAAAGTTATAATAAACAAATCGCCCTCCAAACCCGATCGTTTCTCATCTGGAAATAGACTGGAGAATCAAATGACTGCAGCAATCATCGCACCACCCAGAAAAGAATCACCCCTTCTGTTTGAGGGACTCACTTGGAGAGAGTTCAAAGCAGTTGAGCAATTGTTAGACCGTCCAGGATATCGACTTTCTTTCCTGGATGGAGTTTTGGAGATTAAACTAATGCCTGGAGAACCCCACGAAACCGTTAAAGAAAGAATTGGTGCATTGTTGGAGCTTTACCTGCTCATGGCGGGGTTTGACTTTACTCCAACTGGCTCAATGACTCTGGAAAGTGAAACCGGAAAAGTCAAGCGAGAGGCCGATAAATCTTATAAACTTGCTCCTGGTCGTAGGCTACCCGATTTGGCGATCGAGGTCGTGTTTTCCAGTGGTGGCATCAACCAACTGGAGGCATACAAGCGGCTGAAGATAAAGGAAGTGTGGTTCTGGGAAGATGGATTGTTAGAGGTTTATTACCTCCGGGGAGAGGGCAATACACTTTATTATGAAAAGGTTTCCAGTAGTGAGGAGGTGAAAGGGATCGATTTGGATTTGTTGTTGCGTTGCATCAATATGGTGAATCATGTTGATGCAGTTAAGACTTTTCAACAGGCACTCCAGAAATAGCTGGGAATAGGGGATTTCGCCTCCTTTTACCACCTTTGTTGACATCTCAATATCCGCAAAAAGCAATGGGGAATGGCAATGACGCAAGTTGTAATTGTGGGAGCGGGGCCAACTGGTGCGGCACTTGCCTTACTGCTGGTGAAACGAGGTATTGCCACAACGTTGGTTGAGGCTGCAAAAGATTCCTACCGAGTGTTTCGCGGTGAAGCGTTAATGCCCAGCGGATTGGATGCGATCGCACAAATGGGCTTATCCACTATGCTAGAAGGTGTTCCACACCGACAAATTGATGCCTGGGAGTTCATTGTGGGCGATCGGCAACTATTTCGAGTTGATGAACCAATGGGTTCTAATCAACCTTGTACGCTAGTTTCTCAACCGCCATTCCTTGAAGCACTAATTGCAGAAGCTCAATTGCATCCAGAGTTTGAATTTATCTCAGGTGTTCCCGTAAAAGATTTACTGTACAACAACGATCGCATTGCGGGTGTAAAGCTAGGAGATGGGCGAGAAATTCCTGCTGCACTTGTGATTGGTACAGATGGTAGAAACTCGGTTGTACGACAACGTGCAGAATTAGAGTTAGTAAAACAGCAGAAGAGTATAGATGTTCTGTGGTTTAAACTGGCCGCTCATCCTCGGTTTGTGGCGGATAATGTATTTTATTCCATCCTGAATGGCGGTAGCGGATTTAGTGTCTTTCATGGGGCAGAATCAGGAAAACTTCATCTGGCTTGGGTGCTATCGGCAGATGACAAAACCGATTGGAAACACACAGACTGGGCAGAAACTTTCGCATCGCGATCGCCTTTGTGGATGGCGGAGCATTTCCGCAACTGCGCGGATTCGATCGAATCTCCAATGCGATTGTCTGTTGTGGTTGGTCGCTGTCCGCGCTGGTATCGACCTGGAATCATACTTTTGGGGGATGCTGCACACCCAATGTCTCCGGTTCGCGCTCAAGGAATTAACATGGCATTCCGCGATGTAATTGTTGCGGCTAATCACCTTGTACCTTTATTGAAAACAGAGGGTAATTCCGAGGATATTGACTTAGCATTATCGCAGATTCAGGCAGAACGCGAAGCCGAAATTATTCGCGCCCAACAACTTCAAGCACAAGAAGCCTGGAAAGGCGAACAATTGCGAAACAATGGATTTGTGCGTTTATTGATGATGCAAACGGCTCCGTTTTTGGGTGAAAAAATTAAACAATTTTGGGTAAAAGGACAGTATGAATTGCGCCAAGGAGTAACAGAGGTAAAATTGGTTGTGTGAAAAGAGGAAATTAAAATAGCCACCACCTTTATGATTCGGCGGTTGAAACCGCTCCTACACGAACAAAGTCCGCCTTCGCGGACTCAGAAATAAATGCGTCCAGGATTATAAAACTTAGGAGAAGATTTTATGCGATCGACAACTCTCAAAGGACCGATCGGCACGATTCACATCATCGAAGCCAGCCCCCCTGTAACGGCTGGGGAGTCCGAGGCACTGCCGGTGCTGTTCGTGCACGGTATGGCGGTTTCCGCGAGCATCTGGGATGCCCAGCTTGCCCATGTCGCCCGTACCCGACGCGCGATCGCCCTTGACGTGCGGGGACACGGTGATTCTGCACCGCCGGAGGACGGCAACTATGCGCCCGCCTCCTGTGCAGCGGATGTTTTCGCGGTACTAGATGGGCTGGAACTCGATCGAGTGGCGATCGTCGGGCACAGTTTCGGTGCTTGTATTGCCCTCGCAACAGCAGCCAGCGCACCGCACCGCATCGCGCAGTTAATCCTGGCAGACGCACCTGGAGACTTTACCAAGGTGCCTGCAGATGTGCACGAGGCACGCATCGTCCCCTACCAGAGGGCTCTGGAGACGGAGGATTGGCGGGCTGCTGTGGAAACCAGCTTCAACGAGGCGCTGACAGGAAGCACGGCGGATACGCGCGATCGGATTCTCGCTTGCTTGGCGGCGACTCCACAGGATTGCCTGTGTGGAATGTCTCGCGGGATGTTTGCCTTTGAAGCAGTTGATGATCTCGATCGCTACCTAGCAGCCCCTGGAACACGAGCCCACGCCATTATTGCTCCCTCAAACACTTTTTCCTTCAGCCTCCACATCCTCCGTCCCACACTGACGACAACTACGATCGCCGATACTGGACACTGGCTGATGCTGGATGCGCCAGAGGCCTTTGCTAGGGAACTTGATATCTGTTTGGAAGGTGTTTAATATAGATTTCGACAAAATCTGTTAGTTTTACCACGATTCATCGAGGGTTAAGTTGTGGGGATTTTTGAGGATGAAGGCGTTGTTGTCTTTGATTAAGTCACCGCTACAGAGAATCGGTAAGCGTTCTTGATAAGCTTTAATGGCGAGGATGTAATCTTTGTCTGCGAGGGAGGTTTGAATTTTCCGCAATTTGTCAGCAATGACGCCTATTAAGGTTATTTCGCCACTTAATTTGTCGGTGTTGGGGGTGTGAATTTGCATGACAATTCCCTGTAAGGTCATATTGGGGAGTGAGGTGATCAAGTCTGCTAATATTTCAATTTGAGAGCGATTTTCGACAATTTCTAGGGTTTCCATGACTTCGTACATCCGCAGAGCAAAACCGCTGACTTCTGGTTTTAGAGCTAACAAAATTTCGTAGTCTTCGCCTGCTTCATTCTTGCGAGTCCAGATGGATGATTTGTCATCGTCTCGGCTTTGTTCATGCCATCCGTGTTTTTGTAAATAAGCAGCGACTTGAGGCGGTTCTAAGGTTTTGAGAATATCGGGGTCGCGGACTGTTACTATCATAGGAGTTCTCCTGATTCAATGCGCTGCATGAGAGTTTTTAAAGCGTCTGTGTTGAAAATGTTTTGTATGGGTATTTGAACAGTGACAGTGTTTTGATTTTGGGTGGGCGGTAGCCCTCGCAATGATGCCCAGTAGCCACAATAGCGAAGGGAGAGTTCTTGTTGAGATTGGCGCAACCAATCCTCTTGGCTTTCGGGTACTAAAACGATAATCAGAATGCGGGGGACGAAAGGGTTTTCTAGCCTTAATTCTTCATAGTTTTTAACTTCTAGGGGATATCGGATAATTTCATTATCCAGTAATTTTCTGGAGGTGCATTTTATTTGGACATCTAGGCGAGGGCGGCGCGTTGATTGTGATGGTCCCAAACCTGTAATAATTACGTCAACTCCTTCTGCATCTAAGGGACGCGGGGCTATTTGGAATGAGTAGCTTGCCGCGGCTGTTACCGCATAGACATAAGCATAGCTAAATTCCTCTTTTTGGGTGTTCAGAACCACGCTTATTTTAACCTCGATAATTTTAAACAGGTCTTTACAAAATAGCTAATCATTCATTATCTTGTTCATTGATTACTGATGTATTGTCTGGCATACGCCCTGGACGAGAAACTATAACTACGTCAAAAATACCGTTCATCCTTTTGATTTCACGTAATAAGTGGTGTTCTTCTGTCCTGCGAGAGTCATCCCAGATAAAAGCAATCATTTGTTCATGGGGGGAGCCTTCAGCTAGGTATAAAGACGTATCTTCGGCAATTTGTTCAATAATTTTTTGGGGCTTGTCTTTGGGATACCAAAACTTGATTTCAATAACCAATTTAAGTGAGGGAATTTCTAGGTCTCCTCTTGGTTTTTTCTGCCCTACCGATCCAGTATATTCTTCTTCCCTGATATCGGTGAACACCGCAGCTAATAAAAAATATAGCAAATTTTGCACATGATATTCATTTTCTATGTACCATTGCCGAGGTTGACCGTTCTTTGTGCGTGAATTTTCTTCCCATGTCCAACGTCGAAGTCCCGCTGGAACTTGTGTTAATAATTTGCTAACATCTTCCAAGCTAAAGGAGCCTAAAGCAGATTGAGAAGAAATGAGCAACCCTTTTTCGTAATTTTCTTTAACTGCCTTCAAGTTTGACAGATGAGTCTTTAAATTCGTTTTAAGATTCCTGTAGCCCGAGAATGCTTCAATTAATGAGGTTCGCTGACTGTTAGTTAATGGGAGAACTTGCTCTAGAAGTAACTTGTAGTTAATCTGCCACTTTTCCCAATCATAATCTACCTCGAAGACATATTTGTCAGGCGCTTGTTTAGGTGGTTCACCGAAAAAAGATGAAGACCATTCTCCGGGTATGACTTTTATTGCTTTGTACATAGCCTCTCCCTCAGCTATAAGTTTCTTAAACTGATCAAGGTATGTCTGAAAATTGTTTGAAGTTAACATAATTAGGTTTCTGCTTCCATTAATTAATTTATTGATTTAAGGCAAATCCCACACCCAACTCTAGCAAAAAATCGCGGATGCGATCGATTAAAGCTTTCTCTAATTCTCGCTATTGCACTTCTAGGCCTAAAAAGTACGGCCCGCACTTGATATTGCACAATACGTTCCTTAAGTTCTCGCAAAAAATCATGATAATCTTCAGCAATTGACGAACTATCCGCCAGAACCCACCCTCGGCAGATTTCCCCGAATCATCGCCTCTAACTTGGCACTCTCGGCAAATTGCCTCTCCAACTTCGCCGTCAAATGCAGCATCTTCTCGTCCAAACCCTCCTCATCCTCCTCCAATGCCTCCGCCCCCACATACCTCTCAGGGGTTAAAATATAACTCTTACCGTTTGGCTTTTTTGTTGCCTTTTGACTCCGCACCAGTGTTACATCTCTTCTGGAAAGTACATTTGCAGCAAATCAGCCCCGCCCGAACCCAACTGGCACAACTCCTCTAGGACTTAGGTAACAAGTACCTAAAGTATGATGTAAAACTCGGTCAAAACTCTTATTCTATAAATCGCTCGGGCATTAAACCGCTCTCGATAACCGCCAAGATTTATTGCCAAAGATTAAATTTTTCCGGTGAAAACTTGCTATTTAATGAATAAGACTTTAAGATCCAGCAATGTAAATCAAACTCTCAATCAGCAGCCCTGCAAGCACTAGCCCGAAATGGGTCGCAAGTGCCCAAAAGCAGCAAAAGCTACCTTTTTTAAGTCTTTCAACAGCAAAGCATTGGCAGAAAAACCCAGGGATCGGCGGTTGGCATCTTGGAACGAATGCTTTGCTGGCAATACTACAAATGTATCAAAACTTATCTGCCAAAATTTAGCTCCAACAGATGCCTAGTTGAAACTCTTGCTGCGTAAGGTTTCAGTTTGTAATTAGGCTGGTTTTATTGTCTTTAACTACTTGAGGATTCGATCGCATGGTTTCGATTTCTACAACTCAATCCGATGTGCTACCTTTGTCTTCGCCAACCGTAACTGCTGTAACCCAAAGCAGCGTGACTGCTGCAACTGGGGTGTGCGTGACGGTTCACGGTCACTTTTACCAGCCGCCCCGGGAAAACCCTTATCTGGACGCGATCGAACGCCAAGCCAGCGCATCTCCCGCCCACGACTGGAACGAACGCATTGACAACGAGTGCTACCGCCCGAACGCCTTTGCCCGCATACTCAACGATCGCGGCGAAGTCACGGGGATCGTCAACAACTACGAGTATATGAGCTTCAACATCGGGCCGACCCTGATGAGCTGGCTCGAACGCTACGACACGGAAGTCTACCAGCGGATTCTGGAGGCCGATCGCAAAAGCTGTCAGCGTCTCAACGGTCACGGCAACGCGATCGCCCAAGTATACAATCACATCATCATGCCACTGGCTAACGAGCGAGACAAATACACCCAAATTCGCTGGGGGATCGCAGATTTTCGCTCCCGATTCGATCGCGATCCCGAAGGAATGTGGCTCGCCGAAACCGCCGTAGACTACGCCACCCTCGAAGTTTTAGTCGCTGAAGGCATCCGCTTCATTGTCTTAGCCCCCTCCCAAGCCGAACGCTGCCGCCCGCTAATCGGGCAAAACCACGAAGGGGAACCAGGGCAAAATTCCGAATGGCACGAAGTCGGCGGGGGTCAAATCGATCCGACTCGCCCGTACCGCTGCTATTTGAAACCAGAAATGCGGTTGATGGCTGACCACCAACTCTCGCCACTGAGCACTCACCATTTTGGTCGCAGGCACTTCCAAAATTCCGACGCCCCACCCGCCAACACTCCCTACATTGATATCTTTTTCTACGACGGCCCGATCTCGCGGGATATGGGCTTCAATGACGTTCTCAGCAGCAGCCACCACTTGGCAGGGCGGTTGGGTCAAGCAGTACGGGGAGACCACCGACCGGCTCAATTAATCTGCGTGGCGACGGACGGCGAAACTTTTGGTCACCACAAAAACAGTACCGAAAAATGCCTCGCTTACGCCTTCACAGAAGAGTTTCCCCGCCGCGGCTGGACGGTGACGAATTTTGCTCATTATTTAAGTCAAAATCCGAGCGCTTGGGAAGTGGAACTCAAACCGGTGACGGCCTGGAGTTGCTCTCACGGGGTCGATCGCTGGCAAGATGATTGTGGCTGCGGTGGTGGCGGCGGGTGGCACCTGCTGTGGCGCAAGCCTTTGCGGGATACTTTGAATTGGCTGCGCGATCGACTGATTCCGATTTACGAAGAAGCGGGGCGCAAGCTGTTTTGCGATCCCTGGAAAGCCAGAGATGAATATATTGAGGTCATCCGCGATCGATCGCCCGCTAACGTTGACAGGTTCCTCGAACGCCATCAAGTGCGCCCCCTCGATGCCTCCGAACAGGTGGACGCCCTGCGACTGCTGGAAATGCAGCGCCACACCCTGTTAATGTTCACTAGCTGCGGCTGGTTTTTTGAAGAAATCTCGCGGCCAGAAGGCGTGCAAATTCTGCGCTACGCGGCCCGGGCGCTGGAATTGGCGGGCGAAGTTACCGGCGTGCAGCTAGAAAAGGATTTTGTCGATCGACTAGCCCTCGTACCCAGCAACGTTGACTGTTTCCAAACAGGGGCAGAAGTTTACCGCCAACTGGTGGTGACAGCCCAAATTAGTCTCCGACAAGTAGCCGCCCACTACGCGATCAGTTCTCTGTTTGCCAAATATCCCCGCGAACAGCGAGTTTACTGCTATCAGGCCCAGCAGCAAGATTTCCAAATTCAGCGCATGGGCTCGATGACTCTGGCTGTGGGTCAATTGCAGTTAACCTCGGAAATTACGCGGGAAACAGAGATTTTTGTGTTTGCTGCGTTCCACCTCGGCGGCTGGGACTTCCACTGCTGCATTCAGCCTTTTGGCAGCCGCCGGTCTTACACTATGCTCAAAGAGCGGTTGTTTGGAGTTATGCAAGAAGCTTCGGCAGCCCACGCCATTCTGGAAATGGTGCGGCTGTTTGGGGATCAGTCCTTTAGCTTGCGGGATTTATTCGCTGAGGAACGCCACCGGATCGTGCAGTTGCTGAGTCAGGAAAACTTGACTCGGTTGGATCAGCTTTACACTCAGGTTTACCGCGAAAATTACGGGGTGATGATGGCGTTCCACCGAGACGAGTTGCAGGTGCCGGTAGAGTTGCAGGTGGCTGCTGAGGTGGCTTTGGGACACCGCTGTTTGACGGCGGCCAAGGCCCTGGAAGTGGAAACGGAGGATGTCGAACCGCTGCTGGCCGAAATTGAGGCGATCGCCACTGAAAGCGGCCATCTCCGCTGTCGGCTGAACGTTCCCGAAGTCAAGGAAATTTTGGAAAAGATGGTTTGGCGATCGCTAGACGCGCTGCTGCAAGCAGGATCGGGTGTGGAGGATCGCTCGCCTGTCAAGTTGGAAGCTGATATCCGCACGATCGAGCGTTTGATTGCGGTGGGCGATCGGCTGAGTTTGGGTTTGTGTTTGGACAAATCGCAGGAACTGTATTTCGATTCTCTGTACAGTCAAATTGTGCCTCTGTGTTTGGGCTGGCTGCAACGGCAAGATGCCTCGTCGAGCGAAAATGCGGGGGCTGCTGTTGCCTTGGAGATTGCGCGTTCAGGCGGCGGCTGGGAGTTGTCTTCGATCCGGCAGTTGCTGGAGTTGGGTCAAACCTTGGCTGTTGATGTTGAGTGTTGGTTAAATCAGTTAAGTTAATCGTTTCTCGATTAGCCTGCATCAATTCCGGCCCTTGAGCATCCGCCCGATCGAGCTTTAAATGCCGATCGGGCCTACGGGTTCAACCGAGGATCGATCAGCCTGGCGGCTTCCCAGGATCGCGGCGGGCGATCGAAGCACCGACAGGGAAGCGCCAACTTTGTTTAAGTTTTCGCTCTACTTGTGGGAAGATAAGAAAACTGTCGGCAAAGCGTACAAGTGCTAAGCACCCGTAAGCTTTGCAGAGTTTTGAAGAGAGAACACTAAATATAAGTCTATGAAAGTTGGCGATCGCGTTTGCATTAAAAACTCTGTTGTTGTCTACCACCACCCTCAAAATCGCAGTCAACCATTTGATATTAAGGGTATGGAAGGAGAAGTCGTGGCGATCGTTCACGAATGGCATGGCCGCCCTGTCAGTGCCAATTGGCCGGTTCTAGTTCAGTTTGACAAAAAATTTCGAGCTCACCTGAAAGAGGATGAGGTCGAATTGATATCCTCGGAAGTCTAGCTGTCTCAAAAAAAGTTGAAGCCGGAGATCATCCGAGAAATTGGGTAGAAACCCCGTCCTTTTAGGACGGCTTTGTGTTACAATATAATTGGTCAATGACCCACCCGCGACTATGTGAACATAAACCCTAATTAATAAGTTTGCGACAACCGCAACGGGAAAGAAAAATAGGTAGACCGGGAAAAGAGGACAGGGCAATGGGCAGTCCAACCCTAGAATCAAAACTACGAAGAATTCCGTTTGGTATTCGACACGTAAAAACCGCAGGGCTTGCGGGGTTAGTCTGTGGAGCGAACATAAGACCAAATCTCTTTGAGGGTGGAGGCAGTTGCGAAGAAGCAGAAATTCAAATCGCGAGGTTTGGGAATCCCCGTCCGCGACGGTCGGGGTGGATGTCAAATAACTGTTGTAGAGTTTGTAGTGAGGAGTTCAGTTTTTTCTGTGGCTTTTAGTCGATCGGCAGAACTAAAGTCCTTACTACAAACCATCTTTTTTGTTTCATCCTTAATTTTTCGACCGTCTGCGACAGAACCAACCGAAGATATTCAAATCTCCCTGCATTTTCTGCAATTCCTGCTGATGCTGCTTGGCTGTAGCGTAGTACCACTGGCAGTGAAGTTCTAGTTCTTGACGGTACTTAACTTCGTCGTAAAACTCGCGGACAACTTGGTGTCTCTGAAAAATTTCGGCCGTTGGAGTCGGTTCTGGGACAATGTTTTGTAGCTCGTGGGGCAACATAACTGTTTGGGGGCGACTGTGGCAAATATTGGTGTAATGACTTTAACCTAACACAGTTGACATTTGTCAGTTGGCAGTTGGCAGTTGGCAGTTGGCAGTTGGCAGTTGACAGTTGACAGTTGACAGTTGACAGTTGACAGTGGATAGTTGACAGTTGTCAGTGGGAATTCTTGCATCCGTTACATCCGTTACATCCGCTGCCGAACTTCCTTCTTAGCTTAAGATATTCAAGCTAAAATCCCAAATCCCAAATCTAAAATCTGCTAAAGCCATCCCCGCAGCCGATAAACGATTAAGCCGATGTATTCTTTCAAAGCTTTAGTTGACTGGTTTAAGTGATAGGTATCCGGCAATAAATTTAAGGCGACTGCTTGCCAATTGTTTTCGGATGCTGCGATATCCTGCTGCGTGATTTGGAAGTCTGTTGGTGCGGCAATTGCTTTTATTCCCTGACGCTGGAAAATTAAGAGCGATCGAGTCATGTGCATCGCCGATGTCACTAGCAAAACTGGCCCTTTTATGCCTTTAGCATCTAAGATTTGCCGCACGTTGACGGCATTTTGATAGGTGTTGTGTGAATCGGGGTCTTGCAGAATTGCTGATGCCGGTACGCCTATTGTTTGGGCAATTTCTGCCATGTCTGCCGATTCGGGAGGCCCGCCGCCTTTCCAATCGACTCTACCGCCGCTGAGAATTAGCAGGGAAGCTTTGCCTTGCCGGTAAAGTCGGGAACCGTAGATTATTCGATCGCCCGCTTCCGCTAATTCTACCCAAGGACGGGGAGGTAAAGCTGCTTTGACACCGCCGCCCAAGACGATAATAGCTTCAGCTTGAGGGAGTTCGGCGGTTGGTAAGTTTTGCCATTCGAGCGATCGAACTAACGATTTTGAAACCGAACCGCTACTTCCGAGCAGTAAAATAATTAGAGCCGCAGCAATTGGCGCCGCCGCCCATTTGGGACGCTTCCAAAGTGTGATTAAAGCCGCCATCATTAACAGGCAACTCAACCCCAAAGGATAAATAAACAGCGGCAGGAGTTTCGATAGAAATACAAACATTAAGCAAGTAATTCAAATTGCTCGTTAGTGGAAATGGGGAATGGGTAATCGGTAATTACTAATCGGTAATTAGTAATTTAGCTGGCGAGAGTTGTTAACTTTTAGTATTGAGTTGGGAATTTTGAACTCTTTAACTTAAAACCGCGCAGCGTTGCGAGGCAGGAAGCAATCTCCATACTCAAAACTATTAGAAGTGCTAGCGACGATCCTCTGGTCCAGATAACCAGCCAAAAAATGTAGCAGCATCACCCCTAGAGGTTTTGCTATATTTATGACCGTCCCTTTGCACTACTTCTTTGTTGAGGATAGCATCCGAGGTTTTATCCTGGGAATTTATATTCGGGTTGAGTAGTAATTCGTTGTGCCACCAAGCGACAATTAAACCTGCTGCCACGCCACCGATGACACCCAGGCCCAGACTCAGGGGCAGCGTACATCCTACTAAACGAAACCCAACGGTAAAAAACACAAACCATATCAGCGCGGGGCTAAACCCCTTGGAGTCTCCGGTAAATTTTGGCATAAGCTGCAAGTTGTGTTTGTAATAACACAGAAAGATATTTACAATATTAGCAGACAAGTAAGATTGGGAAGGGCGATCGCTCTGCAACTACTCCCCACAAATCAAGTTTAATTGTACCTCTAAGTCTTGGGCGGCATTTACAATCTTTACAGAAATTTGCTCTAATTCTGTAAAAGGTTCAAAAGCTGCTTGCTGCGAACTCAATAGTTCGGCTGTCGCGTCGGCAATATCGCCCCTGCGCTGTTGCAGTCGTTCTCGCAATACTTCAATTGGTGCGGTGCAGTAAATAATTTGCAGGGGCAAGCCGTGGGATTGAGCCTGATTAATTGCATCTGTTCTCCAGTTTTGGCGATCGAACTTTGCATCTAAAATCACATCCCAACCTCGGTCAGCCAGAATTATCCCCAACTCTAACAATCTACCATAAGTCTGTGCCGTCATTTCATCCGAGTACAAATCTTGCCCCCCGCGTTCATTTAAAGGAATTTCGCCTAAATGTTTGCGAACAGCATCGGATCGAATGTGAATTGCCCCTGTGCGACGAGCCAAATATCGAGCCGCTGTACTCTTGCCAGAACCCGACAAACCAGACATCAAAGTTAACTTTCCCCGGTGCGGTTGTGTGTATTCCCAAGCCAGTTTATAGTAATGAGCGGCAGTCTGTGAAATCTGTGCTTTTTGGGCAGTTGGAATCGAGGCATCGTCCAACATTAACGAAGTTACTTTCGCTCTAACATAAGCTTGACGGCTCAAATACAGAGGCAACAGTTGCAGTCCTTCCCAATCCCCTGTTTGTTCGATGTAAGTATTGAGAAAAGCATTGCCTAAGTCTCTGCGCCCGCGCGATTCCAAATCCATTACTGTAAAAGCCACATCGTACATGACATCAACAAAGCGGAAAGGCTCGTTAAATTCAATGCAGTCAAACAGTAATATTTTATCTTGCCACAATGCTATATTCCGCAAGTGCAAATCTCCGTGGCACTCGCGAATTTTATTATTGGCAATCCGCAGGTTAAATAACTCTTGATTTTCCGCAAAAAACGCATCAGTATAATTTTTAGTTTCCTCATATTGTGTCTGAGTCTGCGGCCCGCCGATATATTTTTGCGAAATCAGGTAATTGTTATCTATTGCTGTGCGAATCTGACTGACTTCGCCAAATGTCCGAATATAGCTATTACTAATTGCCGTGCTGTGAAACTTGGCAACTTCCCGCCCTAAGTCTGCCATAAGTTGCTCTGTTAACAGTCCGCGTTCCAACAAACTAAGCAACAGCGAATCTTGAGGAAACTCCCGCATTTTCAGCACATATTCTACAGCAACTTCAGCCGGAGTTATAGCAGGTAAGTTGCTGCCAAATTGAAACGAATCCCCAATTTGAACAATTGGCAAAACTTCTAGATAAATTTCCGGTGCAGTGCGTTGGTTCAGCAGCAATTCTTCGTTGCAGAAATGCTGCCGTTTCTCCAAAGTTGAATAGTCCAAAAACCCAAAATTGACTGGTTTCTTGATTTTGTAAGTATAATCTCCTGTCAGCAAAACAAAGGAAGCGTGAGTCTGAATTAGCTGCACTGGTTCTGTCACCCCGTGCGGGTAAAAACCGGGCTGCAACATTTGCTGAATCAGATGTGGGAGACAAGTATCAGTCATATCGATTTTAGATTTTGGATTTTAGATTTTGGATTTTGGATTGGATCTATTTGGGCTTGGAGATTTAGATAAAGATAACTTAAAGAAAATAGATGTTGAGTTGAAGTCGATTTATTATAAAGTTGATAATTAGTGTAAACCAAAAATTAGTGATGACAGAAAACAATCAAGATTCCCGTTCCGTGGATGTGTTTGGCGTGGGAAATGCCCTAGTGGACATTCTAGCATTGGTGGAAGATGAATTTGTACTCGGCCACGGGCTGAATCGCGGCGGGATGACGCTGATGAATTCGGAAACGCAGGGGGGTATTTTGCACGATTTAGAGCACAATTCGCTGCAAATGCGATCGGGGGGTTCGGCGGCAAATACGATGATTGGTTTGGCTCAGAGCGGCGGTAAAGCGTATTATTCGGGGAAGGTTGCTAAGGATACTAACGGCGAATTTTACCGGCAAGATTTGCTGGCGGCGGGGATTGATTTTAACGTGCATCCTGCTGCTGAGTCGAATGGGCCTACGGGTACTTGTGTTGTGCTGACTACGCCGGATGCGGAACGCACGATGTGTACTAATTTGGGGGTTTCTACTACTCTGGCGGCGACTGATATTGATGTCGATCGACTGGCTCATTGCAAGTACAGTTATGTTGAGGGCTATCTTTGGGATGCTCCCGAGCCGAGAAAGGCTAGCATTGAGACGATGGAACAGTCTAAGCGTCTGGGTGTGAAGGTGGCTTTTACTTTTTCGGATGGCTTTTTAGTCGATCGATTTGCTGATGATTTTCACAAGGTGGTTTCGGAATATTGCGATGTAATTTTTTGCAATGCTGATGAAGTTCGGAGCTTTTTCAAGGAGGAATCTCTGGAAGAGTGCGCTCGGAAAATGAGCGAGATTTCGGATTTGGCTTTTATCACTAATGGGGATAAAGGCTGCATGGTGGTGGAGAACAAACAGATTGTTGATGTGGCTGGATTTCCGGTAAAGGCGATCGATACTGTGGGTGCTGGTGATGCTTTTGCCGGCGGTGTTTTGTTTGGGCTTACTAATGGTTTGAGTGCTACAAAAGCGGCTCGTTGGGGCAATTATTTGGCTTCTATGGTGGTGCAGATTCATGGCCCTCGTCTTGAAGGTTCTCAGGCTCATTTGCTGAATCAGATGATTTCTGGTTAGTAACCCACATTCCGCAGATATTCCTCCAAATTTAATAATTTTAAATTTGGAGGAATGAAACCCTGAAATAAATACCTAGCAAAGATTTCAAGTTTTGCTAAAATTAGATAATAGAGTCAGCAACCAAGGTGTAAAAAATCATGAATAAGCCACAAGTTGAAATTAAAGTTCTCAACATAGATCATTTAGGAATAATAGCCGGAATTATCGATGAAATGGAACTGGTAGAATTAGTGAATCAACAAGTGGGTATCAAATCAAAAGAGAGGCTAACTCCTGGACAAATAATGAAAGCGATGATTTTGAATGGATTAGGGTTTTTAAGCGCCCCTTTATACCTATCTTCAGTTTTTCGTCGGCAAAGCAACAGAACATCTCATTGGAGAAGGAGTATTACCATCACATTTAAATGATGACCGATTAGCGAGAGCATTAGACAAATATTATGCGGTAGGCACAACACAACTATTTACAGCAATCGCCCTAAAAGCCGCCGAAAAATTTCAAGTAAAAATGAATAGCATACATTTGGACGGAACTTCAATGTATGTACATGGGGAATACGCAAAAGCGTCAGAAAAAGGAGTCAATTCAGTCAAGATTGAGGGAGAAGTGAAAATTCAAGAATCCGAGCCTGAATCAGACATGAAAGCCATAGAGCTCAAACATGGATATTCGAGGGATCATCGACCAGACCT
>Ga0335394_10004629_pt1 | contig 15656 bp, 12 predicted proteins | sample MAT03_FD_205741 | JGI IMG/M metagenome (GOLD analysis project Ga0335394, IMG submission 205741) | Freshwater microbial communities from Lake Fryxell liftoff mats and glacier meltwater in Antarctica - MAT-03 (spades assembly) (version 2) ... | reverse complement strand
TTGGAACGCGACGCGCGCAGCAATGTGAAGGCGGAGCACGAAAAGTATACAACCAGTATTCCGGGAGTTTTCGCGGCGGGGGACTGTCGCCGGGGACAGAGTTTGGTGGTTTGGGCGATTAATGAAGGGCGCGGCGTGGCCAGGGAGTGCGATCTTTATTTGATGGGCGAGACGGATTTGCCTTAGTTCGATCGGCTAAAAAAAGTAGATTGCGATTTACCATTGGGTGGGGGCGGGTTTACGAGATCAGGGATTTTAGGCAATTATTGTTGGTGAACCCGCCCCTACAGCCCATCGTAGGGGCGGATTTCACCTAAATATTTTGGGGAAAGGAAGAGATAGATCAACCCGCCCTCTTAGACTACATTTATTTAATTATGTCAGAACAACGGATCACCATTTCTTTACCTAACTTACTGCTAATAATAGCATCTTCCTTACTGCTGGTGTTGCTATGGCAATTGCGTAGCCTGTTAGTAATTCTGATGATATCAGTCGTGCTCGCGGCTTCGATCGTCCCGATCGTCAATTGGGCCGAAACAATGCGTGTTCCCCGTTGGCTGGCGGTGATTATGGTTTATTTAACTTTGATCGGCGGATTTAGCGGGACGGTAGTGTTAATCGGCCCGACACTCATCGAACAAATAGAGTTACTGCTGCGACAATTACCACTTTATGTCGAAAACCTGGAAACGGTGGCTACCAGCTTAGCAAGTCGCCTCACGGACGATGCACCAACATTCGTAAGTCAGTTATTGGACACTCAATCGCTGACTAATTGGCTGATTCGATCGAGTCAACAACTGGTTTTGCGATCGTACAGTTTAACTAGAGGCATTCTCGGCGGTTTCTTCAGTTTAGTTTTAGCATTATTTATTTCAGGTTACATGGTTGCCGACAGTGACACACTAATTAAAAGTTTAGTGCAGTTTTTCCCAAAACCTTGGGACGAAAGATTAGCAGCCCAAGCTACACCGATTGGTCAAAGAATGGGGAGTTACATTCGCGGGAGATTCCTAGTTTCTGGGATTTTAGGCATATTCATTACCACAGGTTTGAGCATTTTGGGAATGCCCGAATTTTCTTTGGGCTTAGGTGCGATCGCAGGTGTGACCAATCTGATTCCATTTATCGGCCCCGTATTGGGAGCAATACCAGCATTAATCGTAGCATTAGCTAAAGGTGGCTGGGTACTTTTGTGGGTATTATTGTTATTTGTATTTATCCAGAACTTGGAAACTTACGTCCTCGATCCTTTGCTGGTTGGTTCGTCAGTTGGAGTACATCCTTTGTATCAATTGCTTTCTGTCTTGGGAGGCGTTCAAGTATTGGGAATTATTGGGGCGGTAATTGTGCCACCTTGGTTTGCGGGAGTGGCAGCTTTGATTGAAAACTTGTACTTAAAACCGAAGCTAAGGAGTGAACATCGAGAGACAATAAATCAAGCTAAAAATAATTCTGACTTACCGTCCATAACACCTTCAGCGTGAGAGTGGTAGGGTGTGTCGCCATCAAAAATCCCTAACTTTCATATCGACAATCTCATAGCGACGCACCTGATACCATTCAATAAAATTATTTCCACAAACACCAAACTCGTAAAAGTCTTGTTTTCTCAAATATTGTATCAGGTGCGTCGCCCGCTCGATTATTTGTCAAGTTTAGAGATTGTTGACGGCGACACACCCTACAAATAATCAGGTGCGTCGCCCTGAAATTATTTGTCAAATTTAGAGATTGTTGACCAAAGCACAGGGGATTTAATCCCCCACCTTTAGGTGGATTGTTTTTAGGCTGGGGCTTAAATCCCCTGCCTAAAAACTTCGCACTCATCTGTCAACTGTTAACTGTCAACTGTTAAGGCGACACACCCTACAAATAATGTTGCATGATTTTTCCTAAAATTCAGCACAGTGAATTCAAAATACTAGACAAGATTGCCACAGCCACAAACTATTCAGGAAATTATCTGCGTTAATCTGTGTTAATGCCTGAAATCTGCGGTTGACTAAGCTGTTCTGCACTTAAATTGGGTGTTAAAAAACAATCAAACTCTTGTGGGGTGTCCCGCCCGCTCTAAATATACAATTTAAATGCGCGACAGCTTATCAATCAAAAATTTATGCAATAAGTCCATATCAACCAGCCCGCTGACTAATGACCAGTGACTAATGACTAATGACTAATGACTAATGACTAATGACTAATGACTAAGGACTAATTGCCACTTCAATGCGGCGATTGCGCTGCCGGTTAGCATCAGAACTATTATCCACCGAAGGGCGACTTTCCCCATAGCCGATCGCCACCCAATGATACTTCTGGCCGAGCACACCAGACAAATACTGCGCCACAGCCTGAGCCCGCGCAAACGACACCTTGCGATTGTCTACCGCTTCCCCCGCGTCGTCAGTGTGGCCCCCCACCCGCACCGTCGCCCCCTCGTAATTGCGTAAATCCGCCACCAAATTGTCCAAAATCGCACTGGTTCCCGCGCGCAATGAAATGCTACCAGCATCAAACAAAACATCGCTGGGCAGAGTTACCATCAGTGCATCCCCCCCAAACACCGGATTACTGGCATTCTGTGGCGCATTATTCACGCTTCCAGGGTTCAGAGTCGGGCTACTGCCGATCGCAGGTAAAGCAGGAGTAGGACTTGCCACCGTCTCCGGCGTAGCCAATTCCCGCGACATCAACTGCAACCGCTTTTCCAAAGTTTCCGTCGGGCGACTGCTACCCAACTGACTCTCCAATGCCGCTGTACGCCCAATTAGCGCGTTCAACTCTCCCTGCAACTGTCTCAAATCGGACTGCAATTTCTCTTTTTGGGCCGGACTGACTTTTGACTGGGGAGTCGGTGTAGCCGTTGGTGCTGGCAGCGCCGGAATTGGCGTTGCTGGCGCGCGGGTCGGGCTGGGGGTCAAATTTTGAGTTAGACGCAGCAATCTTTCGGCGATCGGCATCTGGGCGGTGTTAGAGGGATAAATTTGAGCGATCGCCATCCCCAAAACCCAGGCAAAACCACTGCCTACACCCAGCAGCAACAGTCGAAATATTAGCGACAGTACAAGCAAACCTTTTCCCCGCGACTTGGAGACGCGAACCGGGGGGATTGAAGGTTTTTGGTTAAAAGATGGCGTCATTTTTCCTCCCTGTCGGTGCACATAGCAGATGTATTTCGATACTATCTTACCTATTGGATTTTCCTAGGACTTGAGTTAAGTTCTGTTACCAACTAAATTAAGTTAGCAGACTTTGCCACCTTTGCCGATCGATTTAAAATTTGAGATTTGAGATTTGAGATTTATCCACCAATCGAAAATCTCAAAAACTAACCGGTTGCTACAAATCTGGAGTTTGGCGGCGAAACATCAAGGCAAAAACCGGGTTTATCATCCCCTGTGTGTCAGCCTGAATCTGTTAAATAGACCTCTCCAATAATTCTTGTGGAATAGGCATCTTGCCTGTTCAAAACTGGCTTTTCTGGAAATGTCTAATAATTCACTAGAACCTTTGGGAGAAAAACCGATGACAGATCCTTTAAATAGCCCTTATCCCGTTCCTTGGGAATGGATTAATGACACTCACGCTAAAGTCAGTTCCACTGTCGGCACAGGCCTCCGTTATTATCGCAGCCCTTCTCTAATTTCAACTAACGGCCAATACGCTGCTTACAGTCGAATTGAGTTGCAAATACAGCCGGAACTTGCCCGTTGTCGGGTTAGCAGTGTCATGTTTGTGGAAAATCTCAAAACCGGGGATCTGCAAACAGTGGCGGCTGCTTCGCCACTGGCCGAGAGTGGGATGTATGCTAGCGATGATACAGATATGTCTGGGACGATCGCCATTTTAGTGCCTGTTTCTTGGAATCAACAGGATTCCCGGGTTCTCGCCCGTGAATTTGAAGCGCTGTTCAACTCTTCCGATATGTCCGACTATGCTGTCATTTGGGACAAAAACGATAATTACACCTATACCGTTGCTCCGGCTCGTAGTCTTTACACTCATGCTGTATTGTTGGGTTGGAGTCAAGTTTACCCGGGACAAGTTCTGTTCCGCGCTGGCCATTTGGGCGATCGACATTGGCCTCTTTGTGCAGTCGATGTGACAGGCCAAACTACAACTGTCAGCCAAGACAAACCCCTAGTTTTTGGCACTCAAGCCAGCACAGATTGGATCGAACCTAAAGCTCGTTTTTAGGCAAATTTTTAGACAAGTAATATCAAATCCGGCAGCATCGGAATTATTAGCCAAAATTAGGAGACGGCATTGCCGTGTCCCTACAATATTATTTTTGGTAGGGACACGGCAATGCCCATTGGTGTCAACTTAACGTCAAACGTGGTCACAGACTGCTGTTTGGCGATCGGGTCTAGATCCCCCCTAACCCCCCTTAAGAAGGGGGGGACAAGAGTATTCTCAAAGTCCCCCTTCTTAAGGGGGATTTAGGGGGATCTGGCCTCGGATAAAAGCGAGATTTTTGAATGGTTCCAGGCTTAAGTTGACACCAATGGGCATTGCCGTCTCCTCGCTGATCATTCCAGTTGCACTTCTCATGGTGTTAACAGTTAACAGTTAACAGTTAACAGTTAACTGTTAACTCGAATTTACTATTCCGATCAAGAGAGGATTTGATATTAGTTATTACTGGCCTCAAGGCCTAGATTTTTCCGATAGTTTATTAATTATGACTACGGTAAAGTCAAAATTTCCACCCCAGAATCAGTCACCGCCAACGTGTGCTCAAATTGAGCCGAAAGCTTGCCATCTTGAGTTACAGCCGTCCAACCATCGGCAAGAATTTCCACTTCGTAAGTTCCCTCATTAATCATCGGCTCGATCGTAAAAACCATCCCTTGTCTGAGCTTCTTTCCCGTCCCCCGCTTCCCATAGTGCAAAATTTCCGGTTCCGTATGAAACACTCGGTGTACCCCGTGTCCGGCAAAATTTCGCACAACCGAAAAACCTTGTGCTTCCGCATACTCTTGAATCGCCGCACCAATATCGCCAGTACGAGAACCTGGTTTAACTTCCGCAATTCCCCTCCTCAAACATTCCTCAGTTACTTCCACCAACCTTTTAGCGACAGCCGAAGGTTTCCCAACAAAAAAAGTCTTAGAAGTATCGCCGTGATAACCATCAACCAAAGGAGTTACATCAATATTAATAATGTCACCTTGTCTGAGAATTTGTTTAGCATTTGGGATGCCATGACAGACTACTTGATTGACGCTAGCGCACAGAGATTTAGGAAATCCTTTATAACCTAGCGGAGCACTTTTTGCCCCGTGTGCCAAAGTCCAACGTTCGGCTGCGTCGTTAATTTGGAGAGTGCTAACACCCGGTTTGATCATTGGTTCTAGATGTAGCAGCAGTTGGGCGGCTAACCGACCTGCTTCGCGCATTTTGGCGATTTCTCTACTTGATAAAAGCACTAAACGTTCGGTTGGCATAGTTTTTTTTGTTGTCTTTTTTTTGTGGTGGATTAAGAGTTTATTTAACTCAAATTTAGAATAGATTTGAACCAGTGTTCAAAACGATCGCCCAAAGCTCCTAAAGAATATTCTACCTCTGCTTGGCTGCGGCAAGCCCGGCGGTCAATTTTGTCGATTTGACCGAGCGCACTTACCAAACCATTTACACTATCAGGCTCCACTAAAAAGCCCGTCAGTCCGTCTCGAACAATTTCGGCCGGCCCCCCGCGCTCGTAGGAAATCACAGGTACACCGCAAGCTAAAGCCTCGATCGCCACATTTCCGAAAGCTTCCACCCAGCGCGGTGTCATCAACAAGGCTCGACACTCTCGGACTTGCTTCTGCATTTGGATTGTTGTCAGAAACCCTAAATATTCTACCGGAGCATCCGGGTAATCGGCACAAATTTTTTGCCAATAATCCTCATCCTGCATTTTGCCCATAATTTTGAGGGGAATGCCTGTAATTTTCGCGGCCGCCACAGCATCTTCTAAGCCTTTCTCCGGGGCGATACGACCTAACCAAGCTAATTTGGGTTCCGGTTGGCTGCAAAATTCGTACAGCAATAAATCGATGCCGCTTCCCAACAACTGACACTCGTCGGCAAAGGCAAAGGTTTCGGCTTGGGAAACGGTGTAAACTCCGATCGTACCGGGAAATTTGGCGGCGATTTGTCCGGCGATGCGATCGAGCGATCGCGAAAGCGATCCCATACTGATAAAATGGGCGATCGGAGTCCTAAAAAACGGCGTCAAATAAAACGGCAACCAATCATAGGCAAAGTTAACAATGACATCCCATTCCTCCTCAACTTTACGAGCATATTCCCACATATTTGCCAGCACAGCATCGGCAGGCATCACAATAGAAGCATTGTAATCTTGTGTTTGCGCAGTTACTTGCAAATCTCCCATTATTTCGATTACCCGAATTGATTCTAAAACTGAACCGACTGGTGCCACAACAGCTATTTTATGACCTCGGCGGTGCAATTCTTGAGCAATATTGAGGACTGTAAGTTCTACTCCGCCACCCAACCCCGAACCGAGTTGACCGACAGAAGTTGAGAGAAATAATAGTTTTAAAGATTCAGTCATTGGTTATTGGTTATTGGTTATTGGTTATTGGTTATTGGTTAGTTGTTATTAGTTAGTTGTTATTTGTTATTGGTTATTTGTTATTGGTTATTTGTTAGTTGTTATTTGTTATTGGTTAGTTGTTATTGGTTAGTTGTTATTGGTTATTGGTTAAGCTGTTCTACATTTAAATTGTGTGTCAAAAATCAATAAAACTCTTGTGGGACGTTGCTCTGAGCAGCGTTCCGAACATCCAATTTAAATGCAAAACAGCTTATTGGTTATTCGTTAAGCTGTTCCGCACTTAAATTGTATCTTAAAAAAAACAATAAAACTCTTGTGGGGTGTCCCGCCCGCCCTAAATATACAATTTAAATCCGCCACAGCTTATTTGATTTTCCCAGTTCCCAATTCCCGATGCCCGATGCCCGATGCCCGATGCCCGATGCCCAATTTTCAATTTTCAATCATCCCTCCCAGAACGCGGATGGATGCGGTTTAACTGATTGATAGCCCAGCGAGCAGTCTCCTTAACTTCTGCATCGGGATCGTCCGTAGCACGGTGCAACAAGTGACTGATTTGATTTACCAATTCGTAAACTCGCGTCAAGTCACGAATCGCATTTTTGCGCACTTCAGGGTTTTCATTTTGCAGCGAAATTGACCAGGCATTATTCATCGGTTTGAGCGTGCGAATGCCAATTTCTGAGAGACTTGCCAAAATTAAACTGTACTGCTTCGAGTCAGAATTTGCTAGCAAATAGAGCAACGGTTCAACTGCCCTAGAATCTCCGTGCTGGCCCAGTTCCCAAATTGCTTTGCGACGCTGAGTCGGATTTAGATGCTGCAAATCTTCGATCAGCGCTTCAATGATATCAAGTTTAGGTATATCATTAGTTTCGGGAACAGAAATCTCTTTCTTCCGACTTTCCGTAAGCGAATCAGCTCGATTAGTTGTTTCGGGAATGTTAAAACCTGTGTTGCTGTAGCCGTTGTTTTGAATTTCCAATGGTACTGTATCAGAATTAATTCGATCGCCCTCAACTGCTCCATCCCCGGATTCTGCTTCTGGCAATTCCCGGATAGACGGCAAAGATTCATCCTTGCTGTCGAGACTATAGCCCTTTGGGAAATCAAGAGAGTAGGGTAATGCTGGCTCAGGTTTTTGTCCCCCAAAAGGAACCCCTTCATCTCCAATTCCCTGCAACTTTGTCTGAGGATTGGAATTGGTGAATTGAGAGTTTCTGAGGTTTTGGCGATCGGCTCTTCCCCGTCTTCGCCTAGAATGATTTGGCTCGTCGCTGCTAACTAATTTGAGCATGATAAATACTGCCGCTGCCGTGATCACAACGGCTGCCAAACCCAACATTAACAACCCCCGCTGGTGAGACAAAATGACGATTATATTGGAGATCGGTTTCGGGACTTTGGAATTGGATTTTGGCGTTTTGGACGGCAAGGATTTCTTTTTATCGGGCGCTGGAGACGGTTTTGGAGGATTGGAGTCCTGGCGATCGTCCGAGGAAGAGTCCACCTGAGCAATTTCCAAAGAAACAGCACGCGCAGACGCATTGAGAGTCTGTTGCCTTCCGTCCGCATTTGGACTAAAGGCAGCGCCCAGACAGGCAATGCAAGTCAATAAACATAAAGTGGAGCGGTAGTGCGCCATAAGACTCAATCGGGGGTTTTGAGAGGCAACGCCGCGTGACGAGCTTTAGTGTAACCTTGAGTTAGCTCGATCCTAGCTGCTATGTGCCCAACTAACTCACAAATAGCACTCCTTCGAGCGAAAAATTCTGGTTCGAGGTAGCAGCGCTGCGGATCTAAATCACACAATTTGGTCATTATCGGCGGCGGCGAGTTGGGCTGCGACATCGGCAAAGTTAATTGCTGCTAGTCGTTTCAGGCGCTGTAGACGCCCGGGCCGTTTCTTTTCTTGATCGTTGGTTGCCGTGGATTTTTGACCGATCGCGCGCCATGACCAAAAGTCTAACTGTTTCCTCGCCGAGTCGATCGATCGCTTTTGTCTAAATCTAGGCGACAGTCGGAAAATGTGGATTTGATCTGGAAACCTGAAACCGGGTTTTTGAGTCTATATCAGGCTGCTAAACCGAATATTTTCAGTATGTTTATTTTGATCCACTTAGTTCAGTTAAATCGATCGCTATTTAATCCTGTGTAGCCAAACTTGAGATAAGATTGAGCTAAATTTTTAGTGTGAGAGTAGAGGCATTTGTGAGCCAACAAGATATCTTAAATTTAGCAAAAGAAGGCGATGCCAGGGCGATCGCATTTCTGATTGGCCAAGCACTCCAAAGCTTCGGCGTCACAGCCAAAGCCAGCCTAGAGAATGACAGCCTGCACCTGCTACTCGAAGCAGCACAATTGCCCGCAGAAGAAGCCTGTCTCCGAGTCGCAGTCAAAGGGTTACAGCGGCTGCAACCAAACAACATTTACTCCGTGACAATTTACGGGCGACGCCACGGCCAGCAATTACCAGCTTGGACTCAAACAGTAGAATTAAAAAAACGCTTGACTTTCGCACCCGTGAGTGCAGGAGTTGCCGTGAATTCAGGAGTTGCCGCGAATTCAGGAGTTGCCGCGAATTCAGGAGTTTCCCGAATACCTGTAGCTTTGCCAAAAGTAGAAAAAACTCAAAACTTCACAACTGCACCTACTCAAACACCAGAAAAATCCCCCCCCAACCCCCCGAAAATATCAACTGCAAAACCCACAAACCAGCGCCAGAAAAAGCCATCGCCCCAGCCAGGGTTAGCCCGCCCTAAAACTAAAAAATCTTGGCTGTCAGTTGGTGCTCTGAGTCTGATTCTCGTACCGATATCCGGCTTTGTTTTAGGTTCACAACTTTACAAACCCTCAAACACCACTGCCAATAACCCTCTAACATCAAAGCCTGCCGCACAAAAAGGCCGCGCACCAGCACCCGCAGCCAAACCCCAACCGGCTCCAAAATCTCCCTCCCAGGCTGCGAAACAACCTGCCAATGTGCCCGCAACAGTCAGCATCAAAGCAGTTGGCGACATCATCCCCGGCACCAATTTTCCCTACAACAAACTGCCGGAAAATAAGGAGCGTTTATTTGAGTCAGTGAAACCGCAACTCAAAGGAGCAGATATCTTGTTTGGCAATTTTGAAAGCACGATGACCGATTATCCTTACAGCTCCAAAGGACGCGGCGGAGGAATGCTGTTTGCCTTTCGGACACCTCCAAGTTATGCCAAACTTTTGAAAGATGCTGGCTTTGATATTCTGAATATTGCCAACAATCACTCTTACGATTTTAACGAGCAGGGATTTAAGGACACAATTAAAAACATCGACAGCAACGGCATGAAGTCTGTTGGCAAAAGAGATCAAATTGTCTATCAAAATGTCAAAGGCGTGAATTTTGCCTTTATCGGTTTCAGCAACTACGGCGAAGTTCACAATTCCTTACTGGAACTGAAAGCCGGAGCAGAAATTGTCAAAAAAGCCAAGCAAAAGGCTGATATTGTAGTGATATCAGTTCATGCGGGAGCCGAAGGAACCGGAGCTCTGAATGTGAGAAATAAAAACGAATTCTTTTACGGAGAAAACCGGGGAAACATGGTTTTGTTTTCGCGGACAATGATTGATGCGGGAGCGGATTTGATTTTGGGACATGGCCCGCACGTTACCAGAGCTTTGGAACTTTACAAGGGGAAATTGATTGCGTATTCCCTGGGCAATTTTATGGGTTATCGCACTTTGTCCACAGCAGCAGAACTCGGTCAATCTCTGATTTTGGATGTGAAAATGACTCCGCAAGGGGATTTTGTTTCTGGTAAGATTATCCCCATCGAACTTGACAGCAGAGGTATTCCATCTGTCGATAATGATTTTAGGAGTGTGGGGTTAATTCGCCGTTTGACAAAAAGCGATTTTCCGAATACTCCTTTGACAATTGATGACAAGGGACAAATTTTGAAAAAGAGTAAGTAGTCATTAGTCAGTAGTCAGTAGTCATTGGGAATTGGGAATTGGGAATTGGGAATTGGGAATTGGGAATTGGGCATTGGTGATTGGTAACAACAGTCAACAGTCAACAGTCAACAGTCAACAGTCAACAGTCAACAGTCAACAGTCAACAGTCAACAGTCAACAGTCAACAATAACCAATTACCAATTACCAATTACCAATAACTACTCATAAACCATCGTTTTCAAAGCTTCTTTCATTTCCTCTGCTGTCGTCGTCGCCGTACCAAATTGACGCACGACAATGCTAGCCGCCAAATTTCCCAAAACTGCCGCTTCCCAACCCGATGCACCGACGCACAAAGCTAAAGTCATTGCTGCTACAACTGTATCTCCAGCACCGGTTACGTCGAATACATCTGTCTTGTTAAAAGGGGGAATATCCCAACGTTGAATAGCAAATTCCCCGTTTTCGCAAGTAGATGTTGGGGAGGGTGAATTTTTGATTGCTTCGCCATTCACCCTTTCAAACAAACTCATCCCTTCATCGCCACGAGTAATCAGGATTTTTTGAGCTTGAGTTAAGCTTAATAAATCACGTCCTGCTTGCATTAAAGTTTGAGAATTTTTGATCGAATATCCGACTGCTTGCTCGGCTTCTGGCAAGTTCGGAGTAAACAGCATCGCTCCAGAATATCGCTGCAAATCTGTTTGAGCGTCTACAATTGTTTTGCCCGGAACAACAGCAGATTCGATCGCCAAACGAGTCAAAACTCCATCGCCGTAGTCCGAACAAACCACAGCATCTACTGTCGGGATTTGCTGCCGGATGTAGTCTGCTAATTGCAACTGCAAGTCTAAATCCGGCAACTCGTCAGATTTGCGATCGACTCGGACAATTTGCTGAGTCACCGACTGTCGCGCGTGCCCAGAAATTCGAGTTTTGGTGACAGTTGGACGCTGCGAATCGATTAAAATGCCAGCCGTATCAATTCCCGCAGCCTCAAAAATACCGCACAAAGCCTTTCCCTGGTCGTCTTTTCCCACCAAACCAGCAACTTTTACTTTGCCTCCCAGTTTGGCCAAATTGTAGACAGCATTTGCGCCACCTCCGGGTAATTGCCGAGTATTCTCGTAGCGCAAAATCAGCACAGGTGCTTCGCGGGAAATTCGCTCTACTTGTCCGGTAAGAAACTCGTCCAAGGTCAAATCTCCGATCGCTAATACCTGCGCTCGATCGAAGCAGTCTAATCTTTTCAATAATTGCTCAGTTGAGGCACGCAGTTGAGGCAAAAAATCGGAATAGTCGTTAGTCATTAACCAAAAAAATGAGACTGAGGAGTTGATAGTTGAGCTTGGCACGAACTGTAATTAAAAATCCGAATTAAGATTAATACTTGATTTCCTCCCTGGTTTAATTTTCAACTTTCAATTGATTTTATCACTAGGATTTTGAGAAACTCATTGCAAGCTGTTGGCGATCGCACACGCTCAACAAATTTGGCAAAAAAAAGCGAATACAAGCGAGCACATTGAGACTTAATAAGAAGTTGCACTGTGTGGAAGTTTCCTTCTACATAAGTGGCTTCTACATAAGTGCCTTGAAAAGACAGCAGAATTATTTCGCTTTCATCTGCTTGATGATCGTAATCACCTGAGTCATTTGTTTTTTGAGTGTATCAATTTCCGCTTGCATTTTCGCCATTTTCAGAGTCATCGCCTGAATCTCGGCAGCGCCGGCGACCGAGCCTGGTGCAGCAGCGGCGGCTGGGGCTTCGGGTACTGGTTTCTTTTTAGCCAGTACCATCGCCGATTTGATGGCTTCGGTTAGCTGTTTTTTCTCAAAAGGTTTGGCGATGAATGCAAAGAAATGCTTCTCGAAGGGTTTCGGAATTTTCTCCATCACCTCTTCTTCGCGCCCCGACATGATCACCAAAGGTATCTTGCAAAGCACCGGATGAGCTTGCACTTTTTGATACACTTCCCAACCACTGACTTTGGGCAGTAGGAAATCTAACATAATTAGATTCGGTCGGGCTTCGCGGATCAGTTTGAGTCCTTCTTCACCGTCTTTTGCTTCTAGAACTTCAAAGTTACCTTGAGGTAACATCTCTCGAACTCGAACGCGGATGACTTTACTGTCATCAATTACCAAGATTTTTTGACCAGCCACGACTGACTCCTTCAGTAATGAGTGTTGACGGTCTCAGGGCCGGGGCCTGAGAGATTTTTGAATAGATTAGAAACCAATCTTCAAAGGCATTGTCAAAGTGCCTCGTTTTCGCTCAAAACAACGATCTTTCGATGCTGCAATCGCGCTGACGTTATCCTTTTCAAATGCTTTCTGGGTCTATCACTTTCGCCAGTTCGGTACGCTTCTCATCCTGCTCTTTTTGTTTGACGCCTGAATGCGTTTACTAAGTGGCCGGAATTTCTCGCCCTCTAGGATAGCTCGTCACGTAGACAGATTTACTTACTTGCATACTGATTATAGATCAAAGACCACGGAGACTAAAGTCCCCCAAGTCGCTTTGCTCTCAGGACAGAAGTCTCTGAGGCAAGCCGCGAACCGTGTGGTCTGATGATTTGCAACCTTTAGTATATCTCTAAGAGAATTCTACCCAGAATTCTGCGCGAGTTTTGTTTTGTTGCAAATTCAGCGCGATTCAGATTTCGCGCGCTAGTGCTACAAGTTCAGCGACTTTGATTTCGGATACGATCGAGTATATTAACTCAACGCCACTTAATGTCATGTCGCCCAAAACTCCTCAAACTCCTACAGTCAAAGCAACTGCCGCCCAAATGCGGAGTGAAATCGAGGCGATGCCGGATTGGCTGCGTAGGCCCATTGGCAAAGCTAGCGAACTTTCCCAAGTCCAAAAAATTATCAAACAGCGGCAAATTCACACAATTTGTGAGGAGGGGAGATGTCCCAACCGGGGCGAGTGCTACGCCCAAAAAACGGCGACTTTTTTGTTGATGGGGCCAACTTGCACCCGTGCTTGTGCTTTTTGTCAAGTAGATAAAGGTCATTCTCCGATGCCCCTCGACCCGGAGGAACCGCAAAAGGTGGCGGAGGCGGTGCAGTTATTGGGTTTGCGCTATGCGGTGCTGACTTCGGTAGCGAGGGACGATTTGCCGGATGGGGGCGCGGGTTGGTTTGCGTTGACGATCGCCCAAATCCGCCACTTAAACCCCGATACTGAAGTTGAGGTACTAACGCCAGATTTTTGGGGAGGAATAGGTAGGGGCGGTGCCCCCGTGCCCGCCCTCCCCGTGCCCGCCCTCCCCGTGCCCGCCCCATGCGAGAATTCCGGCCTGGATCAGTTGCAGCGAGAACGGATTCGGACGGTGGTGGAGGCGAAACCGGCTTGTTACAACCACAATATTGAGACGGTGCGACGGTTGCAAGGGCCGGTGCGGAGGGGGGCTAAGTACGATCGCTCGATCGACGTTCTCCGCATCGTTAAGCAATTTGACCCAACAATTCCCACAAAATCCGGTTTGATGTTGGGGCACGGGGAAACGGAGGCCGAGGTTGTCCAAGCGATGGCCGATTTGCGGGATGCCAAGTGCGATCGACTCACCCTCGGTCAATACATGAGACCATCTCTAGAACACCTCCCAGTGCGCAAATACTGGACTCCGGCCGAATTTGACCGTTTTGGGTCGATCGCCCGCGAGATGGGGTTTGAGCGCGTGCGATCGGGGCCTCTCGTCCGCAGTTCCTACCACGCCGGAGCGATCGATTGAAATCAATCTCTATTCAACTCGGTATAAACTCCTAGTTACAAAAAATAACACTCTAAGATTGTGTCATGTGCGACGCTCTCTGCTATTTGTGAATACAGTGACTTATGAATTAGGAGCTTGAATCATGGCAGAGATAGCAAAGAACCAATTAAAATCCGACTCCGTGATGAAAACGGGCAAATTCCCTTACACCTTTCGCACAATCTGGTTTCTAGTGCTGTTAGGTATCAACTTTGTGGTTGCAGCCTATTATTTCCATATCATTGAATAGTTCTGCAAATTGACTTTTCTAGTCCTGAACGCAGAACCTCCATTTGTAGGGTGCGCAATGCGCACCTTACTGCTATAATTTCCACGCAGAATCCTACCCCTACCTAATTAAGAATCTTCACCCCAAACTTTAAGCTGAACATAAACTAATATCAAAGCGATAGCCATCAGGAAAGTTGCGGCTGCGGCTGCATAGCCAAAATCAAACTGCGAAAAAGCTTGCTCATAAATATAATAAACTAGCAAATTAGTAGAGTTCAAAGGGCCGCCGCCGGTGATGACATAAACTTGCTCGAAACTCCGCAGAGTAAAAATAGCTGTAGTCACGGTAGCGAATACTAAAGTCGGCCGCAAACCGGGTAAAGTGATGTACCAAAATTGTTGCCAAGCATTAGCTCCATCCAATTCTGCTGCTTCGTAACGATTTACCGGAATTGCTTGCAATCCTGCTAAAAATACTACCATATTAAAGCCTAATTGTTTCCAAACACTGAGCAAGATTATGACTGGCATTGCCCAAACTGTGCTACTCAGCCAAGGAATTGGATTTAAGCCGATCGCACTTAGCATACCATTCACCGGGCCATCGGTTTGAAACAACCACCGCCAACCCAAGCCAACGGCAACTAAAGAGGTAATCGAAGGGATAAAATAAGCGGTGCGGAGAGCTCCCCGCCAAGCAAACGAGCGATTTAGCAAAACTGCCAAACCCAACGGAATGACTAAACTGGGAATGACTGTGGCGGTAGTAAAATAGAGCGTGTTTTGGAGAATTTGCCAAAAATCCGGGTTTGTGAGCAGGCGCGAGTAGTTATTCAAGCCAATCAAACGCACTCCCGACTGGGTAAAGCTGCCGCTGGTAAAGCTGAGGTAGAATAAATAGGCGATCGGCCAAATCAAAAAAGTACCCAGAAATAGCAAAGCTGGGGCTAGAAATGTCCAAGCTGCGATCGCATCATTATCCAACCAGTTAAAACGCCCAGATTTCATCGGAATCATTCGCTTGTAAATTTTAGCTTTTAGTTTTAAATGGTATCACAATCTAGGTCAATCTCACAATGAATTGTACAATTGTACAACCGTCCATAACTGTCCGAAGAGAGGCACGAAGCAATCGCCAAGA
>Ga0335394_10004625_pt1 | contig 15661 bp, 14 predicted proteins | sample MAT03_FD_205741 | JGI IMG/M metagenome (GOLD analysis project Ga0335394, IMG submission 205741) | Freshwater microbial communities from Lake Fryxell liftoff mats and glacier meltwater in Antarctica - MAT-03 (spades assembly) (version 2) ... | reverse complement strand
TGCTGCGTTGCGATCGGACAGGCCCTCGAACAGCACCATCCACTTGTGCTGCGGCAGCGATCGTGAGGTGACCACTGTGAGCCACTGCTGTCCGTCGAACAGCCGCGACTCGGGCTGCACGCGCTCGGTGCGGTCGGACGTGAGTGTGACGACCAGCCCGCCCTTCACGCCGTGAGCGCGACCGATGCGGCCGATCTCGAGGAGACCGTCGGGCGGGGTGTCGGCAGGATCGACCGGCAAGGCCGGGCGATCAGTCTGCGAAGTCGACGTCGACCTCGACGCCGTCACGAACGGCAGCTGCACGCACCAGGGTGCGGATGCTCTGCGCCGTGCGGCCGCGACGGCCGATCACACGACCGAGGTCGCCGGGACCGACACGCACCTCGAGGCGAACACGATTGCGCCCTTCGGCGCCATCGACACGTACGGCATCGGGATCGTCGACGATGGAACGCACGACGTGCTCGAGCACGGCCGTCGCGGTGGGCGCCGGGACGTAGTCGTCGTGGCCGTCATCACCGTCATGGTCGTCATCACCGTCGTGGTCGACGACCGTGGTGTCGTCGCTCACCGGGCAGCCTTGGCTGCGGTGAACGCCTCCCATGCGCCGGAGACCTCGAGCAACTTCCTGACCCGTTCGGTCGGCTGTGCGCCGTCCATGAGCCACTTCACGGCCTTGTCGCTGTCGATGCTGATCGTCGACGGCTCGGTACGCGGGTTGTAGGTGCCGATGATCTGGATGAAACGGCCGTCACGGGCCGCGCGGCTGTCAGCCGCCACGACGCGGTACTGCGGCTGCTTCTTCTTGCCCACGCGGGTGAGGCGAAGCTTGACTGCCATAGAGAACTACTCCTCGGAGAAAACGAACCGGCTGAGGTTACCTATCTCGGGCCGGGAAACCCACTCGGCAGACCAGGCATCCCGGGCATGTTCGGCAGGCCGGGCATGTTTCCGGGCATTCCCGGCATGTTCGGCAGGCCACCAGGGATGTTGGGCATCCCCAACATCGCGCCGCCACGCTTGCCCTTGCTGGCCTTGCCGCCCTTCTGCTTGCCCTTCTTGCCGGGCTTGCCCATGCCCATCGCGCCCATCCGCTTCATCATCTTCTGCATCTCGCCGAACTGCTTCACCAGTTGGGTGACCTGAGTGACCGACGTGCCGCTGCCGATCGCGATCCGGTTGCGGCGGCTGCCGTTGATGATCTCGGGCTTGTGCCGCTCGGCCGGCGTCATCGAGCGGATGATCGCCTCGATGGGCTTCAGTTCGTCGTCGCCGATCTGGGCACCCTTCAGCTCCTTGGGCATGCCGGGCATCATCCCCAGCAGGTTGCCGAGGGGACCCATCTTCTTCAGCTGCTGCATCTGGTCGAGGAAGTCGTCGAGTGTGAACTCCCCCTCGAGCAGCTTCTCGGCCGCGGCCTCGGCCTCGTCGTTCTCGAAGGCCTGTTCGGCCTGCTCGATGAGGGTGAGCATGTCGCCCATGCCGAGGATGCGCCCCGCCATCCGGTCGGGGTGGAACTGCTCGAACTCGTTGAGCTTCTCGCCGGTGGAGGCGAATGCGATCGGGCGGCCGATGACCTCCTTGACCGACAGCGCCGCGCCACCGCGGGCATCGCCGTCGAGCTTCGACATGATCACGCCGTCGATCGCCAACGTCGCGTGGAACGCCTCGGCGACCCCCACTGCGTCCTGACCGGTCATCGCATCGATGACCAGGAAGGTGTAGTCGGGCTGGATGTTGGTGGAGATCTGACGGACCTGCTCCATCATCTCCGCATCGATCGAAAGGCGCCCGGCGGTATCGACGATGAGCACGTCCTTGCCGAGGCGACGGGCCTCGGCAAGACCCCGGGTCGCCGTGGTGACCGGATCGCCGGGCTCGCTGAACACCGGGACGTCGATCTGGCGACCCAACGTGCGCAGCTGCTCGACCGCGGCAGGACGCTGGAGGTCGGCACCGACGAGCAAGGGCTGGCGGCCCTGACTCTTGAACCACCGGGCGAGCTTGGCCGAGTTGGTGGTCTTGCCCGAGCCCTGGAGGCCCGCCATCAGCACCACGGTGGGCGGACGCGAGGCGTAGGTGATCTTCAGGGTCTCGCCGCCGAGCATCGCAGTGAGCTCCTGGTTGACGATCTTGACCACCTGTTGGCTGGGGTCGAGCGCCTGACTGACGGCCACACCGATGGTCTGCTCGCGGATGCGGGCGACCACGTTGCGCACGACACCGACGTTCACGTCGGCCTCGAGCAGTGCGGTGCGGATCTCCCTCAGGACCTCATCGACGTCGGCCTCGGTGAGACGTCCCTTGCCGCGGATCTTCTTGATGACGCCTTCGAGGCGTGTGGACAGCGAATCGAACATGCGCCGACCACGCTACCGGCCGCTCGCGACCCCACTTCGCCATGGGGTCGGGCGGCGACGAGTGAATGGCGACGAGCGCCATCGGACGCCCGTCGCCATTCGCAGCAGGGATGAATGATCGGTCGGTCAGCCGACCGAGAGCACGTCGGTGACGGTGCCGTTGTCGACGGCGACGTTCAGCCGTGTGTCGACGAAGTCAGCGGTGACGGCGAGGTCGACACCGTCCTCGCGCGCCGTGCGCACCGTCCAGCCGTTCAGCTCGGCGAGTGCCACGGCCTCGTCGAGCGGCAGGCCCACGACACCGACGGGATCGCGGGTCGACGATGCTCCCGGCTCGCCGACACCATCGGTGGGGGGCACGGCGGTCTCGACAGGCATCGGCTCGGGCAGGGGCATCGGCTCGCCCACCAGCTCCGGCTCGGCCTGTACGAGGTACTGGTCCTCGACCGCGAGCACCGTGGCGATCATGCCCTCGGCGCCGGTGAAGGCGTATCCGGGCAGGAGCCACACCGTGCCATCGGCAGCCCACACCTGCTCGAGTGAGGCGCCGACGCCCGTGAGGGTGAACACCATCGGTTCGATGTCGATGGGTCCGTCGATCGGCTGGTCGGGGACGCACGACACGGCCGGGTCGGTGCAATCGAAGGTCGGGTCGACCAGCACGTCGTCGACCGGAGGTATCTCGGTCACGGCCGGGTCGGTGGCCGGGTCGATGGCCGGGTCGGTGATCTCGGTCGGAGCCAGTGTCGCCTCGACGGCGACGCCTTCGGCACGGGTGGCGATCCCTGTGACCGCCGAGCCGTAGCCCGTCATCCACGACGCAGCTTGATCGTTGAGACGGGCGATGGCTGTCTCGACGCCGATCCGAGGGTAGTCGGCGCCGCGCTGCGGGGTGGCGAGGAATCCGCCGGCCCAGGTGACCGCACCGTTCTCGCCGAACCCGACATTCACCGACAGATTGGTGCGAACGCCATCGAGCAGCAGGAAGCCGCTCACACTGGCGTTCCACTCGTCGGCGTACACCTCGAACTCGTACTGACCCACATCGATGCCGAGCGAGGTCAACAGCTCGCGAGCCGCCTGCTCGGCGTCGGCAGCCGACGGCACGCCCACCGGTGGCTGCGGCTCGCACACCGCGTCGACGGTGCCGCCGGCGACGGTGCCGGCCGGCTCGATGACGTCGTTGCCGAGCGCAACCGGCACACACTCGCTCGGAGCGAAGTCGGTCTGCCAGGCAGGGCTGTACCACCAGCTCTGCATCGCGTCGGTGGCGACGGTGACCGATGGGGCCGTTCCGTCGTTCGGACCGACCGTCCAGCCGCCACCCATGTCGGCAGCAACGGCCACCACGTCACCGCTCACACCGAACGCAGCGGCGAGCGCCTGCACCTGTTCGGTACTCGGCTGCACGCCCGGGGCGAAGAACCACGAGGCCGCTGCCGACGTGAGGTCGACGGATTCGCCGGCCCATTCGTAGGTCACCGACATCGGCACCATCATCTTCGAATCCATCGAATCCGACTCGGCGACACCCATGCCGGCCGGCGACGCGCCACCGGCGGAACCGGCGCCGGCGACCTCGATCACGGCCGGGGCGGGGAGCGAAGTGGGAGACGAGCCCGAACCGCTGTCGGCGCCGCATGCGGAGACGCCGAGCACCACCGCGGCCCCGATGAGCGCCAGACGGCGCGACCGCAGTCGAAGGTGGGAGGGCGGACGAGAACCGTGTGTCAAGGTGTTGTGCATCGCAGTCATGGGCTTTGGACGTCTCCTCCGACCGGGGTGGTTCCCGACGATGCGAACAAATTCCCGGGCGTTCCGGAGACTGGCCGTCACTGCTCTGCGAACAGCGCGTCGATGAAGGATGCGGGGTCGAACGCGACGAGGTCGCCAATGGTCTCGCCGAGACCGACGAGCTTCACCGGGATGCCGAGCTCGGTCTCGATCGCGAACACGATGCCGCCCTTCGCACTGCCGTCGAGCTTGGTGAGCACCACACCCGTCAGACCGACGCCCGTGTCGTCGGTGATGAGCGCATCGCCGAACTGGCGGGCCTGTGTGAGGCCGTTCTGACCGGTGGTTGCGTCGATGACGAGCAGCACCTCGGTGACTCGACCGGCGCCCTTGGCAGCCACCCGACGCACCTTGCGCAGCTCGTCCATCAGGTTGGTCTTGGTGTGGAGCCGCCCGGCGGTGTCGGCGAGCACCAGATCGATCTCGCGCGCTGCGGCTCGTTCGACGCCATCGAAGATCACCGAGCTCGGGTCGCCGCCCTCGGCGCCGCGCACGAACTCGGCGCCGCTGCGCTCGGCCCAGGCTGCGAGCTGTTCGGCAGCCGCTGCACGGAACGTGTCGCCGGCGGCCATGAGCACGGTGCGGCCCTCGCTGCGCTGCAGCGCACCCACCTTGCCGATCGTGGTGGTCTTGCCCACGCCGTTCACCCCGACGAACAGCCACACGTTGGGTGACCCGGCGTCGCCGGGCACGAGATGCAGCTCCCGGTCGGCACCCTGCAGCCGACCGGTCATCTCGACCCGAAGTGCATCGAGTAGTGCGTCGGGCGTGGTGATCTCCTTGGCCTTCACCCGAGCACGCAGACCGCTGAGCAGTTCGTCGGTGACGCGCACACCCACGTCGGCGCGCAGCAGCGCCTCCTCGAGGTCGTCGAACGATTCGTCGGTGATGCCTGCCCGGGTACGGATGCCCACGAATGCGCCGGTGAGTGCACTGCGCGCCTTGCCCATCCGGGAGCGGAAACTCGGGCGTTCGTAGACCTCGGACTCGACGATCTCGGGCTCGACCGCTGCCTCGCTGTCGGGCTCGACGTCTGCGTCGACGGGCTCGCTGCTCGCATGCGGACGCGGTTCGACCACCGGCCGGGGTGGACGCACGATCTCCGAGGTGCGCTCGTCGGCGAGGTCGTGGCTCCGACGACGATTGAGGACGAGCACGCCGAGGCCGAACACCAGCACGAACACGACGAGGGCGAGATAGATCCACTCCATGGTTCGTCAACGCTACCGGCAGGGCATGCGCCAGGCCCGAACGCCGATCTCAGGCGGTGGTCGACACCCGCTCGGTGACCACCTTCGACGAACCGCCGGGTTGCATGGTGACGCCCAGCAGGCAGTCTCCCGCCTCCATCGTGCGCTTCTGGTGACTCACGATGAGCAGTTGCGCCTCGCGACGGAACTCTGCGACGAGCCCGAGGAAGCGGTGGAGGTTCACGTCGTCGAGCGCGGCCTCGACCTCGTCCATCACATAGAACGGCGACGGGCGGCTCCGGAAGACGGCGAACAGGTACGCCAACGCCGTGAGGCTGCGCTCGCCGCCCGACAGCAGCGACAGCTTCTTCACGTTCTTGCCACTCGGCTTGGCCTCGACCTCGATGCCGGTGTTCAGCAGGTCGTCGGGCTGGGTGAGCACGAGCTTGCCCGAGCCGCCGGGGAAGAGAGTGTCGAAGAGGTGGGTGAAATGCGCGCTCACGTCGGCGAACGCAGAGGCGAACACCGTCTGGATCTCCTGGTCGACGGCCTTGATCACCCGCAGCAGCTCGCGCCTGGTTTCGCGCACGTCCTCCAGCTGCGATTCGAGGAACGTGTGGCGCTCCTGCAGCTCGGTGAACTCCTCGAGGGCGAGCGGATTGATCGGCCCCATCAGGCGGAGCTCTCGATCGAGGTCACGCACGCGGGCGACCGGGTTGACACCCTCTCCGAGCGGCGGCAGCTCGGCGGCCTCGGCCACCTCGGGCTCGACATCGTGCTCACGGCGGAGCGATTCGACCGCTGTCTCGAGCCGCAGCTTCGCCTCGGTCTCGTCGAGCTCGATCCGGCGCTGACGCTCGCGGTTCTCGTCGAGCTCGCGCTCGGACGCAGTACGACGACGGCGAGACTCGTCGAGCCGGGCGGCGATGCCGCGGACCTCGTCGCTCTGGCGGCGGCGGATCTCGACCAGTTCGGTGTGGCGTTCCTCGATCACGTGACGGTGTGCATCGACCAGGGCGGCGAGCCGCTCGATCGCGACGAGCGACCGCTCGACGGCCACGCGGCGCTCGGCCGCGGCGGCGCGAGCCGCGACATCGGCGGCGAGCCGGCGCTCGGTCTCCTCGAGACGACGTTCGAGGAAACCCTGCCGTTCGTGCAAACCGGCGTTTCTGACCTCGAGGTCCTGGCGCATCGAGGCGAGCCGGCCGGCGCGCGCATCGAGCTGGGCGCGCAGTTCGCCGCGGGCCTTGGCGGCCTCGGCCTCGGCCGCTTCGTCGGCCTCGAGCGCCGGCACCAGCGATTCGAGTTCGCCGATGCGGGCCCGCTCGCGGCCGATCCGTTCGTCGGCCTCGGTGAGGCTGCGCTCGAGCGCTTCGAGCTCGGCGGTCGTCTCGCGACGTTCGGACTGCGCCCGGGCCAGCTTCTCGGAGCTGGCGGTGAAGGTGGCATCGTGTTGGTCGAGACGGCGGTTGAGCTCGATCTCCTGCTGCCGAGCGGCCTGCTGCTCGGCTCGTGCGATCTGGGTGGCCTGGTCGCGAACCGACAGTTCGGACTGAGCGACGGCGAGCTTCTCGGTCGCTTCGTCGAGCGCCGCAGCCGTCGCACCGCCTCCCGAGGCACCGAGGCGCCACCCCGACGGACCGAACCGGTCGCCGCCGGCGGTCACCACGACCGCGGTCGGGTTGCTCATCGCGATGTCGACGGCCTGACCGAAGTCGTCGGCGCGCACCGCCCCACCGAGGATCGTGTCGAGCAGCCGCTCGACGGCGTCGTTCCGACTCCGCACGTGCGGACGCACGGGCGACCCGGCCGACGGCGGTGGCAGGCCCGGGGCACCACCCAGACCGAGCGCGAGGACGGCGCCGTGCACGTTCGACGAGCGCAGCGATTCGAGGGCGCGACGACCCGTCGCTGGCTCGTCGACGACGACAGCGAGCAGCGCATCACCGAGCGCAGCCTCCACGCTCGACTCCCAGCCATCGTCGATCTCGACGAGGTCGAGCAGGGTGCCGAGCGCACCGTCGACGCCGGCCAGGTGCTCGGCGCCGGCGCGTTCCCGAGCGGTCTCGAGCGCCATGCTGAGCGCCTCGGCACGGGCACGCCAGCGCGACAGCTCCTCTGCGGACTGCTGACGGGAGTGCGTGGTGACCTCGGCGGCGGCATCGGCCGCGATGCGCCGCATCTCAGCGGCTTCCACCTCGGCCACCAAAGGCGCTTCGGACTCGTTCGCCTGCTCACACTGGATCTTCAGCCGCACGATCTCGCCCTCGAACCGCTCCGACTTCTGCTGCAGCGACTCGAGTCGTTGCTCGAGTCGGCGGGCCTCGCTCTCGGCGCGACCGACGCCGTTCTGCATCGAGCGGAGCTCGCCACGTACCTCGGCGGCGGCCGACGCCGCCGATGTGCCGGCGTTGATGTCGTTGATGGTCTGCAGCGTCGTGCGCCGGTGGTCGGCGAACTCCTGCTCCTGGGTCACGAGCTCGTCGGCTTCGGGGCCGAGGGCAGCGAGGTCGGCGGCGACTGCATCCAACTCGTCGAGCAGACGAGCACCGTCGGCCTCGAGGTTGGCCACCACGCCGCCATCCATCAGCTGGCCGCGGTCGCGTTCGAGCGAGCGACGGCGCTCGACCATCACGGCCGCAATGCCTCGGGCGCGTTCACGCAACTGCTCGACGCGCACCATCTCGTCGCCGAGGTCGGTGTCACCACGAGCAGTGAGCTCGGCCTCGGCCGCCAGCACCAATGTGTCGAGTTGGGCCAGCTCGGTACGGAGCGTCTGCTCGGTGGCGTCGAGCTGCACCCGGTCGCCGGCGAAGGTGGTGAGCCGAACGCGCAACGACGCGATCTCGCGGCCAGCGATGAACAGCTGCAGCGCCTTCAACTCGGCGAAGAGATCGCCATGTCGGCGAGCGGCGTCGGCCTGACGCTCGAGCGGGCGGAGCTGGCGGCGTACCTCGCGCAGCAGGTCCTGCACGCGAAGGAGGCTGGCCTCGGTGGCGTCGAGGCGACGTTCGCTCTTCTCCTTTCGCCGGCGGTACTTCAGCACGCCGGCGGCCTCTTCGATGATCGACCGGCGGTCCTCGGGGCGAGCGTTCAGCACAGCGTCGATCTGGCCCTGGCTGACGATCACGTGCTGCTGACGGCCCACGCCGGCGTCGCTGAGCAACTCCTGCACGTCGAGCAGACGGCAGTTCACGCCGTTGATCGCGTACTCGCTCTCACCCGTGCGGAACAGGGTGCGGGCGATGGTGACCTCGGTGAACTCGATCGGCAGGATGCCCGCCGAGTTGTCGAGGGTGAGCATCACTTCGGCACGCCCCAGCGCTGGACGCTTGGAGGTGCCGGCGAAGATGACGTCGTCCATCTTCTGCGAGCGCACCGAGCTGGGAGCCTGTGCACCCAGCACCCACGCGATCGCGTCGACCACGTTCGATTTGCCCGACCCGTTGGGGCCGACGACGACGGTGACGCCAGGTTCGAGGACCATCGTGGTCGAATCTGCGAACGACTTGAAACCTTTGAGGGTGAGGGACTTGAGGAACACGGCCCGTCGATCCTAGCCGTGCCTCTCCGTGCGAGGAACCCAGCCAGGAACCCAGGAGCCGTCAGCGCTGGCAGCGGGGGCAGAAACAGGTGCTGCGACCGGCGGCGACGACCCGGGCGATGTCGGCCCGACCGCAGGTGATGCAGCGCTGACCGGCACGGTCGTACACGCGATGGGCGAGCTGGAACTGTCCACCGTTGCCGTCGACGTCGACGTACTGGGTGTCGGCCAGTGTGGACCCACCGGCGTCGATCGCCTCGCCGAGGACGCGATGGATCTCACGGTGCAAGCGGGTGATCTCATGACCCGTGAGGGAGTTGGAGATGCGGTCGTGGCGGAGTCGCGAGGCGTGGAGGATCTCGTCGCAGTAGATGTTGCCGATGCCCGCGACGACGTGCTGATCGAGCAGGAGTGCCTTCAACGCGCGCGCACGCGACCGCATGATGCGGGCGAGCGTGGTACGCGACATGCCATCGGTGATGGGGTCGACGCCGAGCTGCGCGAGATCGGGCATCTCGACGGCCGTGTTCGCCGGATCGAACACCACCACCTCGCCGAAGGTGCGCGGGTCGACGAAGCGCAGCTCCTCGGGGGGCGTGCCCGAGAGCAGCGCGGCGACATGAGTGTGAGGTGGCCGTGGCTCGTCGACGGGATGCAGGAGCACCCGGCCGCTCATCCTCAGGTGGATCATCACGTCGTCGCCGGTGTCGAGGCCGAGTAGCAGGTACTTGCCGCGACGCCGGGTGTCGGTGATGGTGGCCCCGGTGAGCCCGTCGATCAGGGCCTGGCGCGACGTTCGCCGCACGGTGCGCTCACGGCCCACCTCGACCTGCAGCACGGTGCGCCCGACAAGACGGACATCGAGCCCGCGCCGGACGGTCTCGACCTCGGGGAGTTCTGGCACGGCGTCGCTCGGGACAGCTCGGGACGGCTCAGGACTCGGCGCTGAGCAGGTTGTGTGCAGCCATCGCCGCCGCCTGTTCGGCGAGCTTCTTCGATCGACCCGTACCGTTGCCCACCGCCCGACCGGCGACCACCACGGAGGCGGTGAAGGTCTTCTGATGGTCGGGACCGGTCTCGCTCAGCACGTACACCGGCGCCGTGTCGAACAACCGAGCGGTGAGTTCCTGCAGCAGGGTCTTGAAGTCGAGCCGGTCGAGCTGCTGCGCAGCCCGCTCGAGCGGTTCGGTGAAGAGGTGCTCGATGAGCCGGGCAGCGGCAACGACACCGCCGTCGATGTACACCGCACCGATCACGGCTTCGAGCGCGTCACTGAGGATCGACGGCTTCATCCGACCACCTGCAGCGCCCTCGCCCTTGCCGAGCAACAGACATGGGCCCAGGTCGATACCGACTGCCACCTCGGCGAGTGCCGAGGCGTTGACCACGCTCTTGCGCAGATCGGTGAGCTTGCCCTCGGGCAGCTCGTGGTGCTGGCGGTAGGCGATGTCGGCGATCATCCAACCGAGCACGGCGTCGCCCAGGAACTCGAGCCGTTCGTTCGACAGGTGACCGGGGTGCTCCGCGCACCACGAGCGGTGGGCCATCGCGCGGCCGAGCAGCTCCGGGTCAGCGAAGCGGTGCCCGATTCGTTCGCTCAGCCCGTCGAGATCACCAGGGCTGAGGGTGGACATGGGCGTCGGCGGCATCAGCGGCTCGGCCCGAGGATCAGGCGCCCGTGACCCGGGCGTACACGTAGTCGACGGCGTCGCGCACGGTCTTGAGATCCTCGAGGTCCTCGTCCTCGATGCGAAAGCCCACCGAACGCTCGGCCATCTCCTCCTCGAGTGACTCGACGAGCTCGATCAGTGCGAGCGAGTCGGCCTCGAGATCGTCGACGAACGACTGACCCTCACTGATCGTCGACCCATCGATCTCGAGGATGTCGGCCAGGCTGGCTCGGACGATCTCGAACACGGCGACTCGGTCGAGCGGGGCGTTGGACTCGGACACTGCAGATCTCCTCTGATGCTCGCCGCTCGGCCGCACCGCACGATGCGGCGCTGAGCGGCAGCGCGATGGTAGCCGGGGCGACCTGCGTCGAGACAGGCGCTGCTCGCAGGCAAGGGAGGGCTGGCGGGTGGACCCGCAGCCAGCGGATGGGCGGCGAGTCAGCCTTCGCCGGCGATCGCGGCGCGCAACTCCTCGACCACGCCACGCTCGACCATCTCCTGGGCGACCTTGATGCCGTTCAACAACGCATGTGCATTCGACGAGCCGTGACTGATGATGCACACCCCGTCGACGCCCAGCAGCATCGCGCCGCCGTAGGTGTCGGGGCTCATCTGCTCGACCAGCGGCAACAGTGCCGGCAGGAGTGCGTCGACGTGCGGCTTGTATGCCGGGTCGGCGGTGAACGCTTCGAAGATCGCTTGCATCAGCACCTTCACGCCACCCTCGAGTGTCTTCAGCACCACATTGCCCGTGAAGCCGTCGGTGACCACCACATCGGCGGTCTTGAGCAGCATGTCGCGGCCCTCGATGTTGCCGATGAAGTTGATGTTCGGCGCGGCCGACAGCAACTCGTACGCCTCCTTGCGGAGCGTGTCGCCCTTGCGAGGCTCCTCGCCGATCGACAGCAGGCCGACCTTCGGGTGCTCGACACCGAAGCGGTGGCGGGCGTAGACGGAGCCCATCTGGGCGAACTGCACGAGCCACTCGGGCTGCACCTCGGCGTTCGCGCCTGCGTCGAGCAGGATGTTCGGCAGGTGCCCGGGCACCGGCAGCGGGGTGGCGATCGCGGGCCGGCTGACGCCCTTGATGCGCCCCATCCGCAACAGCGCCGATGCCATGGTGGCACCGGTGTTGCCGGCGGAGATCATCGCGCTTGCCCTGCCGTCGCGCACCGCCTCGGCGGCACGCACCAGGGTGGAGTCCTTCTTGCGACGAACACCCTGGGCGGCGTCGTCGTCCATCGAGATGACCTCGGAGGCCGGGATCAGCGGGAGGTCGCCGATGCCGCCGAGGCCGGCCGGGCCGACCAGGACGACAGGGATGCCGAGCTCAGCCGCCTGGTGGGCGGCAGCGAGGATCTCGTCGGGAGCGCGATCGCCTCCCATCGCATCGATGGCGATCGGGAGCATGAGATGGGGAGGAGCCGAGAGCCGGCCGGGACGCTCGGCGTCAGCCGACGTCGACGGCGACGCGGTCCTTGTACCACCCACACGAGGGGCACACCGTGTGCGGGAGCTTGGCAGCGCTGCAGCGAGGACAGACGCTGCGCGCCGGAGCTCCGAGCTTCCAGGCGCCGGCCCGATGGCTCCGCGTCTTCATCTTGGACTTCTTCTTCTTGGGAACAGCCACCGTAGGTTCTCCCTGCGCGAAATGGACTGGCAGAGGTTAACGGCGACCGGCCGTTTCTCCCACCTCGCCGCTGCTCATCCGAGCCCGATGATCGCCCGATCAGTGCCCGATCAGTGCCCCATCACCGATGGATCAGTCGCCGAGGGTGCCTTTGAGCTGGTCGAGCGCGGACCAACGGGGGTCGCTCGAAGTGGGGTTGCACGAGCAGGATCCGGTGTTCAGGTCGGTGCCGCATTCAGGGCAGAGCCCCGCGCAGTCGACACGGCACAGTGCGGCGATCGGCGCGTCGAGCACCACCACCTCACGTGCCATCGGTTCGAGATCGAGCTGGGCGCCCTCGAGCGGGAACGCATCGGGATCGGTGACGGTCTCCTGGTAGCGCTCGTCGACCTCGCAACGCAGCTCGCCCTCAGCGGGCATCGCACAGCGTCGGCAGGTGGTGTGCCACGTCGAGACCACTTCACCCGCCACCATGATCCCGTCGGTGAGCGACTCGAGCCGGAGTCGCACGTGAACAGCGTCGGTGGGACGGAACCGCTCGTCGTCGATCCCGAGGTCGGCCACGGTGACGTGGAGATCGATGAGCTTCTCGGTACCCGGCCGGCGGAGCAGCTCGGCAGCATTCACGCGCAAGGGGTTCGCCATGGGGACCCCACGCTATCGGCGGCAGCGGGCGCCGCCGGCGCGTTGCGGCGTCAGCGGTCCTGGTCGAAGAACCCCTTGGTGGGGTCCTCCTCCTCGTCCTGCTCGAGTTCTTCACGAGCGGCGCCGATCGCGAGCCGGGCACGGCCCGCGTGCACGGTCTTGTTCAGCTTGTCGAGCAGGATCTCGAAGCTGGCGAGGCGCTGATCGAGGAAGTCCTCGGTCTCGTGGCGCAGACGGCGGGCGTCGGTCTCGGCGACCTCGTTGAGTTGGCGGGCGCGGGCCTCGGCCGCTCGAACCACCTCGGTGCGCTGCACCATCCGTTCGGCCTGCACCCGAGCGGCTTCGAGCAGTTCCTCGGCCTCGCGACGGGTCTTGTCGACGAACGACTGTCGTTCCTTGACCATCCATCGCGCCTGGCGTAGCTCTTCGGGCATGCGGTGCAGTGCCTCTTCGAGCAGCTCGATCAGCTCGTCACGGTCGATGCGCGGCGACGACGACAGCGGCATCGTGGGCGCCGTGGCGATCACGTCGACCGCCCGGCGCAGCAGTTGCTCGGCATCGCCGACGTAGCCGTTGGTGGTCTTGACGTACGCGTCGGAGTCGTCGAACTCGGCCTCGGGGTCGTCGTCGAACTTCTCGTCGTCGTACTGGTCGTCGTCGTAGCTCATGTCGATGCGGCTCACGCTTCTCGGGTTGCTCGCAGGAGATGGGGCAGCACGGACGGTGGCACCATGGCGCTCACGTCACCACCGTACTGTGCGATCTCCCTGATGAAACGGCTGCTGATGAACACCAGCGCCGGGTTGCACGGCAGGTACACGGTGCGCACACCGGCCGCCACGTAGTTCGTCTGCGCCATCTGTTGCTCGACCTCGAAGTCGCCGCCGGTGCGGAGGCCCTTGACGATGAAGTCCGCGCCGAACTCACGAGCCGCGTCGACCGCCAGGCCACCGTACGAGGTGACGCGCACCACGCGCCCGGGCCGCCGCAGCGGCGCGACTGCCTCTTCGATGATCGCCAGGCGCTCGTCGAGCGCGAACAGACCACTCGGTTTCGACGGATTGTGCATGGCCGCGACCACCACCTCACCGAACAACTCCAAGGCATGCTCGACCACGTCGAGGTGCCCGAGGTGGACTGGATCGAAGCTCCCTGGATACAGCACCGTCGCCATGCGCCGCGAACGTTACCCGGTGCGCGCACCCCACCACGGTGCTCCCCCACTGGACGGGCACGCGGCGACGACACCGGGCCGGGGGGTCAGGGGTCGTCGCGAGCGAGCACGGTGACGGCCGTGCGGCCGTACTGCTTGGCCCGTACGGTCTCCCAGCCCGACGGAGCGGGCACCTCGCGGGCCGCTTCGCATACTGCGTGTTGCACCTGGATCAGCGACAGCAGCTGCGGCCAGGCCTCGAAGGTGTACGGGGGATCGATGATGGCCAGATCGACGCCACGCATCGCCGGAACCCAGGCCATCACGTCGGACGTGACGACCGTGCTGCGGTCGGCCACGCCGAGCGCATCGATGTTCGCACGCAGGGCGATCAGTGCCGAGCGGTCGCGCTCGACGAACACACATCTCGCTGCGCCGCGAGACAGCGCCTCGAGACCCATCGCTCCGGAGCCGGCGTAGAGGTCGGCCACGACCGCGCCGTCGATCAGGCCCATCGATGCGAGCGAGTTGAAGGCCGCCTGGCGCACCTTGTCGGTGGTGGGGCGCGTCGTGTAGCCCTGCGGTGCCACCAGCCTCCGCCCACCGAACTCCCCTGTCACCACGCGCATCCGGGCAGGCTACCGATACCCGCCCACGACGTCGTCGACCCGACCCGACCCGAACCGGCCCGACGGGTTGACTGGTTGACTGTCGGCGTGCGCTTCCCCGACGACCAGGATCACTCCGACCCCGATCGAGGCGGTCGCAGCGGACTGCAACCCGAACCCCAGATCGACTGCATCGACTGCGGTGGACGGTGCTTCCTGCTCTCGCACCCACCCGAGGACGGGATCTGGGAGCCTGGCGACATCGTCGCGTACCGGTGCGAGGACTGCCGCGACCGCTGGGACCTGGTGCTCCCCGACGAGACCGACTGAACGAGAACAGCATCCACCCCTCAAGTGGGGGAGGTCACGTGCCGATCGGTTTCGTGTGAGCGAGGCACGATCGATCCGGCGCGGTCCGGCGACGAATGAGGACGTGGACGGCAGCCTCGCCATGCCCATCCCCTCGACAACCGGCACGCCTGCTGCGTCGCGCCTGAAGCGGTGGATCGACCCGGAGGAGCCCGAACTCGTCGCCGACCTCCTCGACCAGGCGAACCGCCTGAACATGCGGGCCAGCCTCGGGTCGCCCCCCACCATCGTGCTCGTCGTCGTCACCCTCTGGGCACATGCACCACGCTCGGGGCTGATGATCTGGGCGACGTGCGCCACGGCGACGGCGGCGATGCACATCACGCTCCACGGTCTGCACCGTCGACGATCGTCATCGCGGTCGGTGTGGTTCTGGCGACGCTGTTACACCACGGCATTGGTGATCGGCGGCGCCTTCTGGGGCACGATCCCGTTGCTGATGCTCCCCGGCGACGAACACCGCGAGTCCCAGGCACTGGTTGCGCTGTACGTCATCTCGTTCATGGCGGCGAACACCATCTTCACGAGCCCGCTGCGCCGCCTCTTCCTCGCTTTCCAGGTGCCCCTGGCGGCGATGGGTTCGCTCGGGTTCCTGCTGAACGGAGCCGGGTTCACCTCGATGCTCGCTGCGATCGTGCTGTACGCCCTCCCGTTCTCCGGCGTGCTGTTCGACCAGGCCAACCGAGCCGCTGTCG
>Ga0335394_10004624_pt1 | contig 15661 bp, 12 predicted proteins | sample MAT03_FD_205741 | JGI IMG/M metagenome (GOLD analysis project Ga0335394, IMG submission 205741) | Freshwater microbial communities from Lake Fryxell liftoff mats and glacier meltwater in Antarctica - MAT-03 (spades assembly) (version 2) ... | reverse complement strand
ACTGTTCACCGTCGCAAGCACATCACTGCGCTCGGCCGCGCTCAAGGCATTGAGGGGCGGGTGGGACGCCATTGGCTGAGGTTGGTAGTAGAACGTACTGCGCGGCACCTCCAGCGCCAGGCAAATCTGTTGCACCGGCAAGGTCTGCGACGCTTCAACCGCCAGCCGCATCAATGCCCCTCGTCGCCCGGACTTCGCGTCAGCAGATCCATGAGCAAGGTGGCTTTTTTTTGGAGATCGAGCAACGCCCGGGCTTGCTGTCAATGTCACATTCTCGCGTTCCAGCCGGCTTAGCTCTCCCTGTTCGCTGCTGAATCGTCGCCGTTCTGGCTGGGGCTTGACTTCGATGCTGGTTTAGGTTATGTCGTGTGTTGTCATCAGATGAGTTGTATTCGACACCTGCGCGTTGCCATTTTTTTGCTGCGCGTTGTCGCCCCATTTGACCGCCCTCACTCCCTTAATCCCGCCTTCGCGTTTGTCCAACTCAGTCTGACACAGAGGGCTGCGCCGTGTTGCTCATACCCAGTGACTCCAGCAGGGTTAGTGCTCAACGCGGGCCGGGCTCCTTACTGATACACATCAGGCTCATTCACTCTGTCCGTAGCCAAGTCAACCTAACAAGGTCGCCAATCAAAATCTACGCACAAAGGACTATTGTCTGAGCTAACGTTCGCTTGCGTAATGATGCCTAACACAATGAGCATCAATTCTGATGTCCTGTTTAAAGGAGTGAAATGACTCGATTACGCAATTGGTGGTCGGGCTGGCGATGGGCCGTAGTCTTTATTGCAAGTGGGGTGTTGATATCCAGTAGTGCGATCATGGTCGTGAATGCACTTAATGTAGAAGCCCAAAATAATGTTCAACGGCTGTTTAACCATTGTCGATCCATTGGCCAACCCTGGGTGCAGATTGAAAATGGGGTGTGGGCTTGTGATATGAGCACATACTGGAAGTCGACTATGACCTCCATTACTCCATAGTCCGGACACATTAAAAAAGACCGCTTCCCTTTTAAGGGAAGCGGTCTTTTAGTGGGCGCAAGAGGGATCGAACCTCTGACCTCTGCGATGTCAACGCAGCACTCTAACCAACTGAGCTATGCGCCCTCGCGTTGCTAGCCGGCCCAGCGTCGCGGGAGAAGATTATAGCAGAGGGTGGGTAGCGGCGCTGCACGGGCTCGTGCACGTGTCACGTCAGACGTGCACGTTCCGGTCTGCAACGGCATGCGCACTTCGGCCCCATCACTCCTCCGTCGGCGCCGGCTTGCGCTTGAACACCTCAACCCGCCGCTCGGTGCCGTTCATCAACCGCTCAATGTTGGGCCGCAACGCCAGCATCACCAGCACCACAATGCCCCAGCCGCTGACGGCATAGGACACGGGCATGGCGCCGCTTAATGCAGCGGCAGTCAACGCCACGGCCACGCCATACGCGGCAAAGATCGTGGCCAGCGAGGCAAAGCCGATGATGAACAGCATGAACAGACCGGCCAACAGGGCTGGGATGGTGCCGACCAGCCACAAGGCCGCGCCGGTGCCGATGGCGGTGGCCCCGCCGGCCCCGCCCTTGAAGCCCAGAAAGATTGAGAAGTTGTGACCCAGCACAATGCCCAGGCCGGCCAGCGCCTCGGCCCAGCCACCCGTCTGCGCGCCAAACAGATTGCGCACCACCAGCACCGTAATAGCACCCTTGAAGATATCCAAAAATGCGGTCAGGAAGCCAGGAACGCGGCCGGCTGCGCGAAACACGTTGGTGCCGCCCGTGCGGCCGCTGCCGATGGTGCGCAGGTCCACGCCCTTCACCACTTTCACAATGATCCAGCCGAAGGGAATCGAGCCAATCAGGTAGCCAGCGACGGAGCAGGCCAGAGTCAACAAAATTGCGTTCATCTGCTGTAATTTACTTCAATCAATGGAAGTGATTAAACCAGATGAATGCTAGGTCCTTGTCGTAGCCGTGATCGAGGGTTATGCGCGGGCCAAAACAGAGGATGCCACCGGCTGTTCTGCTTCGAGCTTTTTAGATCCACTAAAACCGGCGGTGTTGTTTCGGCCTGCGCCAATTCGAGAAATGGGGGCGAGCCGGGCGATAATATGCCCATGCTCTCTCAGTCCATACAGGACTACCTGAAAACCATTTACGAACTCCGGCAGCACAGCGACCGGGTGACGACCAATGCCCTCGCCGAGCGGCTGGATGTGGCCGCGGCCTCGGTCACCGGCATGATCAAAAAGCTGGCCGAGATGAAGCTGGTCGAATACGAGCCCTATCAAGGTGCGCGGCTGACCGAGACCGGCGAGAAGATGGCCCTGGCGATCATTCGTCACCATCGGCTGATTGAGCTATATCTCACCGCAGCCATGGGCTACACCTGGGATCGGGTGCACGAGGAGGCCGAGCGGTTGGAGCACGCCATCAGTGAGGAGTTCGCCGACAAAATTTCGAGCCTGCTGGGTGATCCCCAGATCGACCCGCACGGCGATCCCATCCCCCGCAAAGACGGCACCGTGGCTGCCACCTCTACATTGACCTTGAACCTGGTGCCAGCCGGCCAGACCGTGCGCATCGAGCGTGTGCGCGATGAAGACCCGTCGTTGTTGCGCCGCGTGGCCGAGCTGGGGCTGACACCGGGGGTGGTGGTGTCGGTGGATCAGCTTCCATCGGCCGGGCATGACCTGGCCATCGCACTCGCCGGAGGCCAGCAGCGCTTTGTAGAACCCGATGTCGCTCGCAATGTCTATGTGACCAGTGCCGAACCGATGCGTGTTCAGCCGGAAGCTTGACCGACACGCCCATGCCTGAATGCCGCGAACGTGGGAATGGCGGCTTAAGGTAGAGACTTCCCTGTAACTGACTGTAATGAAGCCGATTGCCACTGCTGCCCAAACCCACCTCACCCGCGTCAATATCCTCGGCGTTGGCGTCAGTCCCATCAATATGCCCCAGGCGCTGGCCCAGATTGATGCGTGGATTCAATTGCGAGAGGGCTGCCACTATGTCTGCGTCACCGGCGTGCATGGCGTCATCGAGAGCCAGCACAGCGAGCCGTTGCGGCAGATTCACAACCAGGCAGGTCTGGTGACACCAGACGGTATGCCGCTGGTGTGGGTGTGTCGCAGCCAGGGTTTCCCTCATGTCGAGCGGGTGTATGGCCCCGACCTGATGCTGGCCGTGTGCGAGCACGGCCTGGACAAGGGCTACCGGCATTACTTCTTTGGCGGCGCGCTCGGCACCCCGGAGAAACTGGCCGCACGATTGCAGCAGCGTTGGCCAGCGTTGCAGGTGGCCGGCACCTATTCGCCGCCCTTTCACGCGCCGTCAGCCAGTGAGGACGAAGCGATGATGTCGATGCTGAACGCGGCGAAGGCCGATGTGATCTGGGTGGGGTTGAGCACGCCCAAACAGGAACGCTGGATGGCCGCACACGCGGCCCACTTGCAGGCGCCGGTGCTGATCGGGGTGGGGGCGGCTTTCGATTTTCACGCCGGTCTTAAAGCCCAGGCACCACGCTGGGTGCAGCGCAGCGGCCTGGAATGGCTGTTCCGGTTGGCCACCGAGCCGCGCCGGTTGTGGCGGCGCTATCTCAGCAACAACCCGCGCTTTGTGGCCTTGTTGCTCATGCAATGGCTGGGGCTGCGCCGGTGGACGTTGTAGGAAGCAGATTTTCACCACAAAGACGCGAAGGGTTCACAAAGCATACGAAGAAAACTTTTGCCGCTTTTTGAGAATGCACCCAAAGTAAATTTGGCGCGATGTGGCTCAGGTGTGCCGCCGTTATACTTGCCCGTCACGTTATCAACACTAAACATGGCATATATCGAACCCGCAATTTTGGTGGCCGGCGCTGGTGGTTTCATCGGCGGTCATCTGGTCAAGTCGTTACTTGAGGCTGGTCACACTTGCATTCGCGCTGTCGATGTGAAGCCGATTCACGAGTGGTATCAGCGCTTTCCCCAGGTCGAAAACTGCCACTTCGATTTGAGCCTGCGCGAGGCGTGCGCCGCGGCCACGCAGGGTATGAGCCAGGTCTACAACCTGGCCTCGGACATGGGCGGCATGGGCTTCATCGAGAACAATCGTGCGGCCTGTATGCTGAATGTGCTCATCAACACGCATATGCTGATGGCGGCGCGTGATGCTGGAGTGGAGCGCTTTTTCTATGCGTCGTCGGCGTGTGTTTACGCGGCCGATAAACAACTCACCCCCGATCTGACAGCCCTGCGCGAGGAAGATGCCTACCCGGCCATGCCTGAGGATGGCTACGGCTGGGAGAAATTGTTTAGTGAGCGCCTGTGCCGGCACTTTCGCGAAGACTTCGGCCTGAACACGCGGGTGGCGCGTTATCACAATGTGTATGGCTCTCACGGCACCTATCAGGGTGGTCGCGAGAAGGCACCGGCCGCCATGTGCCGCAAGGTGATTGAGGCCAGGCTCAGCGGCAGGCACGAGATTGAAATTTGGGGCGATGGCCAGCAGACCCGCAGTTTTACGTATATTGATGATTGCACCAAGGGCACTCAGATGCTCCTGCACAGCGATTTTGCCGAGCCCATTAACATCGGCAGCAGTGAACTGGTGACCATCAATCATCTGGTCGACATCGTCGAGGACATTGCCGGCATCAAGTTGAACCGGCGCTATAACCTCGACGCGCCCAAAGGCGTGCGTGGCCGCAACAGCGACAACACACTGATCCAGCAAACATTAGGCTGGCAACCCAACACGGCCCTGGCCGTGGGCATGGAGCGAACCTACCGCTGGATCTATGACCAGATGGCCTCGGCATGAGCGAGGTCTCGGTGCGAGCCGACTCGGTGCGAGCGGACTCGGTGCGAGCGGACTCGGTGCGAGCGGACTCGGTGCGAGCGGACTCGGTCCGAGCGGACTCGGTGCGTTCCAACTCGCTGCGGCACTTTATACCGCTGTGGATTGCGTTGCTGGTGGCGTTGGTGCACGGGCTGGTGTATGTGGTCGTGGTGCCGCCGTGGCAGCACTACGACGAGCCCGCGCACTTTGAGTACGGCTGGCTGATCGCCCACCGGCAACAACTGCCCCAATCGGATGCTGTAGACCTGGAGCTGCGCCGCGAGCTGATTCGCTCGATGGGCAACCACGGCTTTTACCACGACCTGGGTGGCGCACCAGACGCCGATGCGCTGGCACCCGAGCAACTGAGTATTGGCATCTCGCAGCTCGACGACCCGCCCGGCTACTACCTGTGGGCGGCCGCGTGGATGTGGCCGGTGCGCAATCAATCTCTGGAGACTCAACTGATGGCCGCGCGGCTGTCCTCACTGGCGCTGTTGCTGATCATCGTTGGGTTGGGCTACGCCACCACCGCTGCCATCACCCGCCCTGGCTCGCCCCTGCGCTGGATGGTGCCGCTCAGCCTGGCCCTACTGCCCAGCTTTGTGGATTTGATGACGGCGGTGAACAACGACGCCGGGGCCGTGCTCGCGGCCAGCCTGCTGATTTACGGCATGGCCCTGCTGATCGTTCGCGGCATCTCGTGGCGCAAATTGCTGCTGCTCGGGCTGGCCATCGGCTTGTGTTGGGTGACCAAGCGCACCACCTTGCCGCTGCTGGTGTTTGTGCCTTTTGTGTTGCTATTGGGCGCGTTGCGTGGCCGTGCGCGATCGGTCGCATGGGCCGGCCTTGCACTGTGTGTGTTGGTTGCCCTGCCCGTGCTATTTGAGTGGGGCGATCCAGCCTATTGGATGCGCGGTAGTTTTCAATCTGTGCCGCTCAAAGTTGAGGTGGCGGGCAAATCAGCCTTGAAGTTGATCGCGACGGCCCAGCAGCCCAACAGTGCGGCGTTGCAACTCTTTCCTCGCGAAGATGGCCTACCAGGCTCGGTCGTCACGGTTGGCACCTGGATGTGGGCGAGCCGGCCGATCAGCGCACAACTGCCCATGTTGTTTGCCGAAGAACTCGTTCCGCTCAGCGCTCCAGTTCAGGTTTCACTGGACACGCAACCCCGGTTTTACGCGTTCACAACGACAGTGCCGGCTATTTTTGAGCGGGTGTATTTGATTGTGCGGCCTTCTCCAGTGTTGCAAGCCAGCGACGTTGAACCTGCGGTGGAGATCTATCTTCAGCAAATCGTGGTGGCGAAAGGCCAATTTCCGGTGGACCGTGCTCCGGTGTTTCATAGCGACGCACTCGCAGGGGGCACCTGGGGCAATGCAACCTTTAATAACGTCGTGCGCAATGCCAATCTGGCTGATGAGTGGCCGTATCTTCGGCCGCAATGGATTGAGCGCACGCCATTGGGGCGCACCTTTGAGTTTGGAAACTTTAATTTATTGGCAGGTGTGCTGGATTGGGGTGGGGCGGGTTGGTATTTTCGGGCGGCCCTCGAAAACATGGCCAAGTCTTTCTGGATGGTATTCGGCTGGGGCCATGTGCGTATGGATGTGGGTTGGTACCCGCCGTTATATGTGCTGGTTGGATTGAGCGGGTTGGGGGGTGGCTTGGCACTCTTGCGCCGCATGACTGCGCGTCATCCTCAGGTTCAACTCATGGCTGTTGCGTTTTTGACGCTGGTTACCGCGCTCATCTGGTCGTTCACAGCCTTACGTGGCATCCACTCGTTCATCTATAGCGTCTTTATCCCCGGTGCTCGTTATGCATACGTCGTGATAGTGCCAACACTGATCTGCCTGTGCGCGGGTCTGGCGGAGTGGATTCACGTGAGCCAACCCGTTTTAGCCAGGCTTCGCATACCGACCTGGGTGTTTTTGCCCGGAATCTGGCTGGTGGGTTGGCTGATTCTGGATGCCGCGGCCATTTGGCGCGTGACCACATTTTATGCAGGCCGCTAAGGCGACATCCAAGTGTGATGATCCTAATTCGCATGGACGTAATCATGGACACATCTCGGATCGTCACGGATACATGATGAACGCAATTTGGCCGCACTTAAAACAGCCTGCATATCTCACAGCCAAGGTTATTGACGCTCTTATACAGAGAGTGTATTATTTTGGGGTGCATTTTAGCAGTCTGGGTGCCAGAGTGCTAATTTTTGTGTCATAACATGGAAGAATTGACCTCGCGGCAACACAGTATTTTGAGTCTGGTGATCCAGAGCTATGTCAGCACGGCTCGGCCCGTCAGCTCAAAATCGCTTTTGGAGACCCTGGGCGTGTCTTCGGCCACCATCCGCAACGAGATGGCGGCGTTGGAAGAGGCCGGCTTTCTCAAGCACCCGCACACCTCGGCCGGCCGCATTCCCACCGACAAAGGCTATCGCTATTTTGTGGAACGGCTGCTGGGCGATGTGGAGCTGCCGTTGCACGAGCGCAACACCATTCGGCATCAGTTTCACCAGGCCAAGATCGAGATGTCGCAGTGGATGCAACTGGCCGCGGCGATTCTGGCCCGCTCGGTGCGCACCGCTGCCCTGATTACGGCCCCGCGGGTGGAGCAGCCGCGTTTGCGCCGGATCGAGTTGATCTCGACCCAGTCGCAACTGGTGCTGCTGATCGTCGTATTTCAGGGTGGCACGGTGCGGCAACATTTGCTCACGTTGAAGGAGCCGATGGACCAGTCGGCCCTGTCTCAGATTGCCAACAAGTTCAACACGTGGTTTTCGGGCGTCGATTCGGCCGCAATTCGCCAGAAAACCAATGACAGATTAACAGACTTGACCGATTTTGAAGTGGATGTGACGCGGCTGTTCCTGGACATGATGAACAGCGGCGATACCACGCCGATGGCCGCGAACGAAGTTTTTCGCGATGGGCTGACCGAAGTGTTGAAGGAGCCGGAATTTCTGGACCGCAACGAGGCGAATGCCCTGGTGCGGGCATTGGAGCAGCCGAGCTTCTTGAACGAGATGACGTCGTCGCGAGTCGGCACGGTGCAGGTGGTGATCGGCGGCGAGGGCCGCTGGCGCGAGTTGAGCAGTTGCAGCATGGTGCTGGCGCGCTATGGGCTGGAGGGGTTTGCCACCGGCACCGTCGGTGTGCTGGGCCCCACGCGCATGCCGTATGGCCGCGCCATCAGCACCGTGCGATACGTGGCCGATTTGATGAGTGATTTGGTGAGCGATTTGTATGGGGACTAATGGGGAAGTAATGAGTCGTTAGTAGCCAGTAGTCAGTAAAGAACGGACAAACGCTTACTTATTGGGGACTTATTTTGAGATGGAGAATACAGAAACAAAAATGGATGCCATGGACGCCGAGGGCGTGAACGGTGTGAATGAACCGGTTGAGGAGAAGACCGCTCCGCCCACGTTGACCGAGATCGAAAGTTTGAAAATTGATTTGGACAATGCCAAGGCTGAGGCGGCCAAGAACAAGGATGGCTGGTTGCGCGCGGTAGCCGAGTTTTCAAACTACAAGAAGCGCCAGGATCAGGACAGCGCCAATATGCGGGCCTATGCTACGTCTTCAGTTATTAGCAAGGTGTTGCCGGTGTTGGACGATTTTGACCGCGCCGTGAAGACGCTGCCGGATTCGTTGCGCGGCATGACCTGGATCGACGGCGTGCTACTGGTGCAACGCAAGATGCAGCTGATCTTGGAGAGCGAGGGCGTCAAGACCATCGAAGTGAAACCCGGCGAACTCTTCAACCCCAACTTGCACGAGGCGGTCAGCCACGAAGAAGCCGACGGCATCGAGAGCGGCCACGTGGTCGAGGAATTGCAAAAGGGCTACAAACTGGGCGATCGTGTGATCCGGCCGGTGTTGGTGCGGGTGGCAAAATAAATTAAGGAACAAGATTATGAGATATCAGACGTCAGATGTCAGATTGGAGAAGTCGCGTTGGCTACTGTCATCTGATATCTGATATCTGATATCTGGCATCTCAGAATTGGAGAAGAATGGCAAAGATCATTGGTATTGACCTTGGAACTACAAATAGCGTCGTGGCAGTCATGGAAGGTGGCGAGCCGGTGGTGATTCCCAGTGCGGAAGGCGCTCGGCTGATCCCGTCTGTGGTGGCGGTGAACCCGAAGAACAATGAGCGTTTGGTCGGCCAGGTGGCCAAGCGCCAGGCCGTGACCAATCCCGAGAACACAGTCTTCTCGGTGAAGCGCTTCATGGGCCGCAAATTTATGGACGCCGAAGTGCAAAAGGCATTGAAAATTGTGCCCTACAAAGTGGTCGCCGCGACCAACGGCGATGTCCGCATTGTGCTGGGCGGCAAGGAATATTCGCCGCAGGAAGTCAGCGCCATGATCTTGCAGAAGATCAAGGCCGATGCCGAGGCCTATTTGGGCGAGCCGGTGACCCAGGCCGTGATCACGGTGCCGGCCTACTTCAACGATGCTCAGCGCCAGGCCACCAAAGACGCGGGTAAGATCGCCGGCCTCGAAGTGATGCGCATCATCAACGAGCCGACGGCCTCATCGCTGGCCTACGGCCTCGACAAGAAGAAGGACGAGACCATCATCGTCTATGACCTGGGTGGCGGCACGTTCGACGTGAGCGTGCTCGAAGTCGGCGATGGCGTGTTCGAGGTGAAGGCCACCAACGGTGATACGTTCCTGGGCGGCGACGACTTTGACATCAAGATCATGGACTATCTCATCGACCTGTTCAAAAAAGAGAACGGCATCGATGTTCGCAGCGACCGACAAGCCTTGCAGCGTTTGAAGGAAGCGGCTGAGAAGGCCAAGATCGAACTTTCCACCACGATGGAAACCGAGATCAACTTGCCCTACCTGACCGCCGACGCAACTGGTCCCAAGCACCTGGTGACGCGAATGACGCGCAGCCGGCTGGAGCAGATGACCGAAGACTTGGTGGCGCGCAGCCTTGGCCCGTGCCGACAGGCGTTGAAGGACGCCGGCATCGACGCCAGCAAGATTGACGAAGTGGTGCTGGTCGGTGGGATGACCCGCATGCCGGCCGTGCAAGAGGCCGTGAAGAAGCTGTTTGGCAAAGAGCCGAACCGCAGCGTGAACCCGGACGAAGTGGTGGCCATTGGCGCGGCGGTGCAAGCCGGCGTGTTGGGCGGCGAAGTGCGCGATGTGCTGCTGTTGGATGTGACGCCGTTGACGCTGAGCATCGAAACCCTCGGCGGCGTGGCGACGCCACTCATCGACCGCAACACGACCATTCCCACCAAGAAGAGCCAGGTGTTCAGCACGGCCAGCGACAGCCAGACCAGTGTCGAGATCAACGTGGTGCAGGGCGAGCGCCAGATGGCCAACGACAACAAGAGCCTGGGCAAGTTCATTCTCGACGGCATTCCGCCAGCCCCGCGCGGTGTGCCGCAGGTCGAGGTCAGTTTCGACATCGACGCCAACGGCATTCTGAGCGTGACGGCCAGCGACAAAGCGACTGGCAAGACCGCTCACATCACGATTCAAGCGTCATCAGGTCTGGCCAAGGACGAGATTGACCGGATGGTGAAGGAAGCCGCGGCCAATGCTACAGTGGACAAGAGCAAACGCGAGAAGGTGGAAGCCCACAACGAGGGCGACAACACGGCGTATCAGGCCGAGAAGTTCCTGCGCGAGAACGGCGAGAAGATTCCGGCCGAGTCGAAGCCGGAGCTGGAAGACAAGATCAAGGCCGTGCGCATCGCCATTGTGGGTGATGACGTGCCGGTCATGCAGAAGGCCAGCGAAGAACTCAAGACCGTCATGTCGACAATTGGCGCGGCGATGCATCAGGCGGCCGGTGCCAACGGGGCGAGTGCTGATGGGTCGCCCAACGGCACGGCTGATAGTGGCACTGGAAGTGGCACTGGAAGTGGCACTGGACGTGCTGCCGGAGATGCGCCGCCGGAAGGCGACGTGGTGGACGGCGAGTTTCGCGAGAGCAAATAGCCGTTGGGCGTGAAACGTAAAGACGACATGAAACGTAATGGGTGAATGCCCATTACGTTTTGCGTTTTTGAGGGATGAGAAATAACGCGAGTGATGTTGCCGAGTTTGATGTGCGCCGGCAATATTCCACAGAGACCCCCGACCCCTAAAGGGAGGTCGCTGCTGATGTCTACGACTCCCCTTTAGGGGCCGGGGGTCTCTGTGGAATGACCGCAAAATAGGCCTCGTAGTCTGTCAAGGCAAAAACTTTAAGATGTCCCAAGGGCGAACCTGAGACTTGATGGAAACGATTAACCTTAGCCGTCATTCCCGCGGAGGCGGGAATGACGTGGCGACGTAAAGACTTTCCTTTGACAGACTACTAGGTTGGTTTGAAGCAGGAACTGAAGCGTTGTTATTGGAGTCATAGAGGACGAGATAAATACGAATGGCAAAGAGAGACTACTACGAGGTGCTTGGCGTCCCCAAGAATGCCAGTGCGGATGATCTGAAAAAGGCGTTCCGCAAGCTGGCCCGCCAATATCATCCCGATGTCAACAAAGAGGCAGATGCTGAAGCCAAGTTCAAGGAAGTGAACGAGGCTTATGAAGTGTTGAGTGATGAGCAGAAGCGCGGCGCATACGACCGCTACGGCCACGCCGCCAATGGCGCGAGTGCCAGTGGTGGAGCCGGCTACGAAGGCTTCGGCGATATCAACGACATCTTCAACGAGTTCTTCGGCGGCTTCGCGCGCAACACTCAGCAGGCCCGTCGTGGCCCACGCCGTGGCGCAGATTTGCGCTATGACCTGAAGCTGGATTTTCTGGAAGCCATCTTCGGGGTCGAGAAAGAAATTGAAGTGGTGCGCAACGAATCCTGCACGCGCTGCAAGGGCAACGGCAGCGAGCCCGGCACCAACCCCACGCGCTGCCGCACCTGCAACGGCACCGGCGAAGTGCGCCGCGTGCAGCAGAGCATTCTCGGCTCGTTTGTGAACGTGACCACCTGCCCGACCTGCGGCGGCAGCGGCGAAGTGATTACCACGCCGTGCAAGCAGTGCGGTGGCAAGAAGCAGATTCGCAGCACGCGCACGCTTGCCGTCAGCATTCCGGCCGGCGTCGACAATGGCACTCAGATTCGCCTGAACAACGAGGGTGAGCCGGGGGGCAACGGCGGGCCGGCTGGCAACCTCTACGTGGTCATTAACGTCACGCCGCACCCCTATTTCCGCCGCAAGGACGAGGATGTGGTGGTGGAGCTGTCGATCAATGTGTCGCAGGCCGCGATTGGCGATGAGATCGAAGTGCCGACGATTGACGGCAAAGAAAAGCTGATGATACCGGCCGGCACCCAAACCGGGGCGGTGTTTCGGATGAAAGCCAAGGGTGTGCCGCATTTGCGGCGTAATACCCGCGGCGATCAACTCGTGCTGGTCAATGTAGCCATCCCCACGGCACTGACGCCAGAACAAAAACGATTGTTTGGCGAGCTGGCCAAGACCATGGGCAAAGACGTGGTGCCGCAGCAGGAGAAAGGCTTTTTTGACAAGCTCAAAGATGCGTTTGGCGTTTAAGAAAGTCAAAAGTCAAAAGGCAGAAGGCAAAAAAGGGGCGCAGATGGCCGCCTTTTGCCTTTTGACTTTTACCTTTTTACTTTCCGCCTGCGGCGGCGTCCCTGTTTCCCAATCTCAGGATGCGTTTCCATCGCCGGTGGCGTATGTGGCAGTGGCACCGATGGCCGAGCCCACGGCCACACCCACGCTGGTGCCGCTGGCGACCTCGACCGAGTTGCCACCCACGACAGTGCCGCGCCGGGCACCAGCCGACACCAGCGCCACGGTGGGGTTGTGGAGTGATCAACTGACCGAGACCCAACCTTTTACTGGCTACCTCGATCTGGTGGTGGGGCCAGCGGCATTTAATTTGCAGCCCAACAATGCCGCGCTGATTGGGCTGACCAGCCGGCAGTTTCACATTGGATTTCTCGATAACTCGGACTCGATCCAGGAGAGTAATCCCGAGTGGCTGCTGTTCGATTCGCGCAAGCGGCTGGCGCTGAGCACGCGTGAACGTGGGCCGTTGGTCAACATTAGCAACGAGACGGTCAAGGATCAGATTGCCAAGAATGTGGCCAATTGGGTGGCCGAGCGCAATTACGACGGCATCATCCTGAACGACGTGGGTGTTGATTTGATTCGCACGACGAGCTCACCCATCTACACCGGCACCAAAACCTTCACCGATGCGCAACGCAAAGACGCGGTCGAAAATCTCTTGCGCGCCATTCGCGGCAGTGTGCCGGACAAGATCGTGATTGTGGGCGGTTATGCCTGGCGGGATGGCACGGCCTACGCCGCGGATAGCGATGAATCGTCCACGTTGGGCGCCATCGTCGACGGCATCAGCATCGATGAATTTTTGCGCTCGCCGATTTCCGACACGACCGCTTTTCGGAGTGAGGCCGCCTGGAAACGCGATGTCGATTACTTGAGTGAGATTTCGGCCGACAACCGGATTGTGCTGGTGACGACGCGCTTGACCGGCGCGGATGCTACGCCGGAGCTGAGCCGACAGTGGCTGAGTTATAGCGTGGCCTCGTATTTGCTGGGCAAAAACGGTGCGAAAACCTACTTCCAATTTGGTGCCGGCAATGGGGCGTCCCTGGAATCGCCCGAATTTACGGCCCCCTTGGGTGCGCCGGTCGCGGCTTACAAAGTACTGGACAGCAAGATCTACCAGCGCGATTTTGCCAACGGCACCGTCCTCGTCAACCCCACTGGCGACACCGCCGAGATGACGCTGGAGGCCGATTACAAGACGCTGTCCGGCACCCCCATCACCGGCCGCAAAGTCACCATGACCGCCCACACCGGCGTCATTTTGCTCAAACTATAGGAAATGGTGGTTGGCTACTAGCTGCTGGCCGCCAACCGCCAACCGCCATCTGAATGATCGTAATTGATGCGTCTCCGGCTGTGCACCACAAGGCAGGTCTGGGCCGCTATGCCGAGGACCTGATCGGTGAGCTGAAAGCCCAGCAGGTGCCCTTGACCGTGTTCTATCACGATGCCGCTCGCGCGAAGCCGACGCCGTTGATCAAATCATTGCCGCAGTGGGCCACGCCGCAATCGCCCTACACCTGGCGCTTGCGGGCGTTAATGGCGCAGATTGCGAACTTGAGTCAGGATGAGTTGCTGAGCGGAGACGACAGACGACGGATGACCGACGACGAGGATGTGCCGTTGTCGTCCGCCGTCCGTCGTCCGTCGTCTCTTCTCTTCCACGCCACCGAACACCTGCTCCCGCGCTTTAAGCAAGCCAAAACGGTCTTTACGCTGCACGATCTGATCTTCAAGTTTTACCCGCGCTATCACCTGCCGCGCAACTGGATTTATTTGCAACTGGCGATGCCGTTGTTTTTGCGGCGTGCCGACGCAGTGATTTGCGTGAGTGAGCACACCCGCCGCGACGCTCAAAAAATCTATGGTGTGCCAGATGCCAAGCTGCGCGTCATTACCGAAGGCATTCATGCGCGCTTCAAACCCGTGACCGATATCACGGTGTTGCAGCGCGCACGGGAGCGTTACAACCTGCCCGAGCAGTATGTGCTGGCGCTCGGCACCATCGAGCCGCGCAAAAACCTGATGACCTTGTTTGAGGCATTTAAGGCATTGTTGGCCGACGGCAAACATGCCGACTTGTCGGTGGTTGTAGGTGGCAAGCAAGGCTGGCTGTTCGAGGAAACCTTTCGCGCCGTGCACGAGCGTGGTTTGACCGGCCGGGTCAAATTCATCGGCTATGTGGCCGATGAGGACTTGCCGGCCGTGTATACGTTGTCTCGCGCACTCGCCTTCCCATCGGTCTACGAAGGCTTTGGTCTGCCGCCGCTGGAAGCGATGGCCTGCGGCGTGCCGGTGTTGTGCTCGAATGCCTCATCCATGCCAGAGCTGGTCGGCAAAGCGGCTGTGTTGTTGCCGCCCACCGATGCCGACGCATGGGCCGGCGCGCTGCAACGCGTGTTGACGGACCGCGTGCTGGGGTTGGATTTGCGCAGTCGTGGGCCCAAGCAGGCCCGGCAATACACCTGGGCGCGCGCGGCGCTACAAACCCGCGAAGTGTATGAGTCGTTGGGTGCACGGACAAATGTCTGACTTCTTCCGAGAAGTCAGACATTTTTAATTGCGGCGTTTCTTGCCCTTCGAGCGCTTCTGCCACGGCCAGCGGCGTTGGTGAAACAGCCACGCAAGCACAGTGCCAAAGATGGAGCCGGCCACCACATCGCCGGGATAGTGATCACCCAGATACACCCGTGAAAAGCCGACTAATGCGGCAATGCCATAGAACACAGCTTTGAAGCGCGGAAAGTAGCGGCTGAACAGAAATGCACCCGCGAAGGCCGAGGCCGCGTGACCCGATGGAAAGGACCACGAGCCCGGCTTCACCCCGACTGCAATGGCTTGAATGATGGTGATGAAGGGCCGCTTCCGCCGAAAATAGGATTTGATAGGCAACTCGACAATGGTGGTGGCCAGGGCCAGCGACACGATGGATTCGCGCAGAATATTTTCGCCGCCGCGTTTGTTGCGCAGGCGGGCCAGCAACATCAGCCCATACCAGGCCGTGCCGCCAGTGAACACGGCCGTGATGTAATAGAAGAAGCGATTCAAAAACGGACTGTGATTCAGGTGGTTGATCTTGATGAAAAGATCGGCGTCCAGTTTGTCCAACGGCTTCAACCGGTTCAGGATCGCCTGCTGTAGATAACTGCGCTGGCGGGTGTCCTGGTCGGTGGGTTTGCCCTGCAAATCAGGATTGAACACCTCTTGCACAGCCTGCGCCACGGCTTCGCGTTCGCGGCCTTTGGCTGCGGTGACTACGCGCGCCGTCTCGG
>Ga0335394_10004622_pt1 | contig 15664 bp, 15 predicted proteins | sample MAT03_FD_205741 | JGI IMG/M metagenome (GOLD analysis project Ga0335394, IMG submission 205741) | Freshwater microbial communities from Lake Fryxell liftoff mats and glacier meltwater in Antarctica - MAT-03 (spades assembly) (version 2) ... | reverse complement strand
CTCGGGTCGCGGGCTGCCGCGCGACACCGCGGCGCCGTCGGTGTCGCGCGTGCATGCGGTGACGCGCACCAACGGCGCCACCCAGGTGCGCGCCCGCGTGCACGACCGCAAGAGTCCGAGCCTGGCGAGCGAGTGGCAGCGGGTGATGGTGGAATTCACGGGCGCGCCGAGGCGCGCCGTGCCCATGCGCTGGTATGGCGAGTACCTGTGGATGGCCGACTGGCCCAAGGACGTGCCGGCGTCGGCGCCGTACCGCGTGTGCGCCACCGACGGTGCCGGGAACAGCGCGTGCGCTGATCCGGCACCGCCCGCGCCAGCGGTCAAGCCGTAAGGACCCTTAAGCCCCGCTCGGTCAACCGGTTCACCACCAGTGCCAGCAGCGAGGGTGGCGGGCTACACGGCGGACTGGCCAACCCTTCGCTCCAGCCGACTGGCGCAGGCCTGCGGCGGTCGCCCGCGGCGGAGCTCAGACGGTTAGACCTCTGACCGACGACTACGCCGAATTCGAAACGGACAGTTGCCGAGAACCGGCTCGCATGCGACATCAAGCATGCCCTCGAGCCCTCTCGTCGACCTCCTCAAGTTGCCAGTCGGCGACCGAGCCGAGCTCGCAATGGCGCTCTGGGACAGCCTCCCGGATCGCGAGCGCGAAGCGGACCTAGTGCTGACCGAAGAGCAACGCGCCGATCTCGATCGCCGCTGGGCCGAACACGTCGCGAATCCGGCGTCGGCCATTCCGTGGGCACACGTGCGAGCGAAGCTCGGCGCGTAAATGGCGCTCTGGCAAGTCGTCTTCCGGCCACAGGCCGTAGACGACCTTCTTGAAGTGCAGGCCTGGTACGAGTCGAGGCGCCAGGGACTCGGACATCGTTCAGCTTCGAGCCGGCGGCTACGCGATGATGTCGTGCAGCACGGTGCCCGACACGTCGGTGAGCCGGAAGTCGCGGCCGCTGTAGCGACAGGTCAGCTTGGTATGGTCGATGCCCATCAGGTGCAGGATGGTGGCGTGCAGGTCGTGCACGTGCACCGGCTTCTCGATGGCCTTGAAGCCGAAGTCGTCGGTGGCGCCATAGGTCATGCCGCCCTTCACGCCGCCGCCGGCCAGCCACATCGAGAAGCCGAACGGGTTGTGATCGCGCCCGCTCTGCAGGCCGCCGGTGTTGCCGCCCACTTCTACCACCGGCGTGCGGCCGAACTCGGATCCGCACACGACCAGCGTGTCTTTCAAGAGCCCGCGTGACTTCAGGTCCTTGATCACCGCGGCGAAGGGCTGGTCGGAGTCTTTCGCGTTCTTGCGATGCTGCTGGATGTCGGCATGCGCGTCCCAGGGGTCGCCCTTGGCGTAGTAGACCTGCACCATGCGCACGCCGCGCTCCACGAGGCGCACGGCCATCAGACAGCCGCGCGCGGTGCTGCCGGCACCGTAGAGCTCGAGCGTGGCCTTGCTCTCCTTGCGAATGTCGAACACGTCCGGCGCCTCGGTCTGCATCCGGTAGGCCGTCTCCATCGAGCCGATCGCGGCCTCGAGCTGCGGGTCGGCGGGCGCGCCGCCGCGCTGCATCTTGTCGAGCGCCTCCATCAGGTCGAGTTCGCGCCGCTGCTCGGCCAGCGTGAAGTCCTTGCTGTGGATGTACGACACGAGCTTCTTGGGGTCGAACTCCTTGCCGATGATCTGATCCGGCCGCTCGACCTTGCTCGGGATGAACGTGCCCTGGTGCACGGCCGGCAGGAACGCGCTGTTCCACAGCGGCGGACCCACGGTGGTGGGCACGTCGGGGCACAGCACCACGTAGCCCGGCAGGTTCTGGTTGTCGGTGCCGAGGCCGTAGGTGAGCCACGCGCCCATCGACGGGCGGCCCACCTGGCTGTGACCGGTGTTCATCATGAGCATCGACGGCTCGTGATTGGGGATGTCGGTGTGCATCGAGCGGATCACGCAGATGTCGTCGGCGCACGCGCCCACGTGCGGGAACAGCTCACTCACTTCGAGGCCGCTCTGGCCGTATTTCGTGAACGAGAACGGCGACTGCATGAGCGAGCCGGTCTTGCGCTCGGTCGCCACCGTGCCCCCGGGCAGCGGCTGCCCGTGGTACTTCGCCAGCATCGGCTTCGGGTCGAAGCTGTCCACCTGCGACAGCCCGCCGTTCATGAACAGGAAGATCACGCGCGTGGCGCGCGCGGGATGGTGCAGGCCCTTGGCGAGTCCCGCGGCGGCGGCCTTCACCGCGGTCTGGCCGCCCGCCTGGTCGAGCCCTGCGGCCGACAGCGACTGACCCACCATGCCGGCAAACGCCATCATGCCGAAGCCGTTGCCGATGCGGCAGAGCGCGTCGCGGCGGGTGAGCGGAGCGCGTCGGTGATGTGACATGCGGCCTTGTGATCAGCTCACGAACAGGAACTCGTTGGCGCTGAGCAGCACCTTCACGTAGCGGCCAAACGTCGTCGTCGGCCGCAGCTGCGCGGCCTCTTTCTCACTGGCCTTCGCGCCCGGCACCACGCCGGCCATCATGCCGTTGGGGTCGGGCATGCCGTCGCCCTCGCCCGTGGTCTTGGGCTCCTCGGCTGGCGGCGGCTCCTCGGGCTTGCCCATCGCCCCGGCGGCCTTGACCTTCCGCTCCTTGTACTGCTCGAGCGCTTCGGCCTTCAGGAAGGTGCGACCGGCGGTGACCTCGGCAGCGGTGGGGGCGCGGCCGTAAATCAGCCGGTAGACCGCCGCGATGCGGGCGACGTCGTCGGGCTCGTCGGCGACGCGCTCGGCCAGCCGCTCGGCGTGCTGCTGCACGAAGTCGCTGTTCATGAAGAACAGGCGCTGCAGCGGCACGGTGGTGGCATAGCGCTGTTCGGCGGTCTGACTCGGGCTCGGGAAGTCGAAGAGCTGCAGGAACTCGTCGAGCTTGAAGCGGCTCACCTTGCCGTAGATGGTGCGCCGGTCGCCGAGCGGGGTGAGCGGCACCGACGGACCGCCCAGCCGCGCGTCGAGCCCACCCGACACGAACAGCACGGCGTCGCGGATCTGCTCGGCGCTCATGCGCGTGCGGTTCGCGCGCCAGTAGAGCCGGTTGCCCGAATCCTTCGCGGCCGCGGCGGCCTGCGTGTCGGCGCCCAGGCCATAGACGCGGCTCCGCAGGATCTCCTTGTGCAGCGCCTTCACGGACAGGCCGTGATCCACGAAGAACTGCGCCAGGTAGTCGAGCAGTTCGGGATGGGTGGGCCGCTCGCCGTTCACGCCGAAGTTGCTCGGCGTGGCCACGATGCCCGTGCCCAGGTGCTGCTTCCAGATGCGGTTGACGATCACGCGGAGCGCCAGCGGCTGGCGGCCGATCGCCTGGGCCAGTTCGAGGCGTCCGCTGCCGGTGGTGAAGGCGGTGCGCGCGCCGGGACTCAGGACGCTCACGAAGCCGCGGGGCACCACGTCGCCCAGCCGCATCGGGTTGCCGCGCACGTGCACCTTTAGATCCACCGGCGACTCCACGTCGCGCACGCCGTGCACGTAGGCGTACTTCGGCGGCAGCGCCTTCTGCATCAGTTCGATGTCCTTGCGCAGCGTCTCGACGAGCGCGCGGCGGTCGTCACCGAGCCGCTGGTCGAGGGCCCAGCCGGTGAAGCGCAGCAGGCCCGGACGCGTGGGCTTGCCGGGCGCGGCGTCGGGGTCGAGGGTGTCGCGGAACACGTCGGTCCAGAGCGCCGTGCGCTCCACCGTCATGCTCTTCAGCTCGAGCCCGCAGCCGGGGCAGAAGTCGTCGTTGGTCTTGAACTCGTTGGGCAGGTTCGCCGGTTCCTTCGGCTTCGCGCTCGGCAGGGCCCGGGCGCGGATGATGTCGTTCTCCTTCTTCACCTCGCGCTGTTCGAGCACCACCGACACGAGCAGCGTCTGGAAGTCGGCGGCGAGCGTGTCGGCCTCCTTCGCGGTGCCGCCCTTGGCGACGAGCGCCTGCCAGTCCTTCAGGAACGGATAGAACACCGGCCGCTTGGCCAGGAAGACGAGCCAGCGATCGAAGAGCTCGTAGTCGAGCTTGTCCTCGCTGACCACCTCGTGCTTGTCCTTCTTCGGCTCGCCGGTGACCTTCCACGCCGCCTTCATGTAGCGGCTGGCCTGGAAGGCGAGGGTCTCGGCCAGTTGCTGCGACTCGGTGCTCGTGAACTCCCGCAGCAGCTCCTGCTTCTTCTTGAGCGCCTTCTCCTTGGCCGTGTGTTGATCGACGACTGCCTTGGGGGCCAGCGGATACTCGTGGTACTCGGCGTTCAGGAACACGCCGGCCATCGCGTAGTAGTCCTTGGTGGGAATCGGGTCGTATTTGTGATCGTGGCAGCGGGCGCAGCCCACGGTGAGGCCCAGGAACCCCCGGCTCACCGCGTCGACGCGGTCGTGGCGCTCGTCGGCGTGGGTGATCTCGACCGCGCCGTTGTCGTAGTACCACGGCCCCAGGCCGAGGAACCCCAGCGCCGGCAGGTGACGCACGCGGTCGCGGCCCTCGAACAGGTCGGCGGCGAGCTGCGCGGTCACGAACTGGTCGTAGGGCAGGTCGTCGTTGAGCGCGCGAATCACCCAATCGCGGTAGAGGTGCGCGTTGGGATAGGGATTGAGGCCGCGGCCCATGGGATCGAGACTGCGGTAGTCGTCTTCGCCGTAGCGCGCCACGTCGAGCCACACGCGCCCCCACGCCTCGCCGTAGCGGGGCGACGCGAGCAGGCGATCGATGACCTTCTCGTAGGCGTCCGGCGCGGCGTCGCCAAGGAAGGCGTCGACCTCTTCGGGCGTGGGCGGCAGGCCCGTGAGGTCGAGCGTCACGCGCCGCAGCAGCGTGCGCTGGTCGGCATCGCCCACCGGCGCGAGGCCCTCGGCCTCGAGCCGTGCCAGCACGAACCGGTCGATGTCGGTGCGCGGCCAGGTGGCGGCCTGCACCGCCGGGGCGCCGGTGCGCTGCAGCGGACGGAACGACCAGAACGCGCGGTGTTCGGCCGTGATGACCTTCTCGGGTGCGCCGGCGGGGGCCGCGGAGGCACTAGCGGCCGTGGTCGGCGATGCCGGCCACGGCGCGCCGGCCCGCACCCACTCCACGAACAACTCGATGTCGGCCGGCGGCAGCTTCGCGCGGCCCTTCGGCATGGACGGGAAGCCGGTGGCATGCTGCAGCACCTTGATGAGGGTGCTGGCGTCGGGCGTGCCAGGTTCGATGACGGCGCCCGTGTCGCCGCCCTTCAGCAGGGCCTCGCGCGAATCGAGCCGCAGTCCGCCCATCGCGCGCTCGGTGTGGCAGGCGTAGCAGTTGGCGGCGAGCAGCGGCCGGATGCGTGTCTCGAAGACGTCGGGAGCCTTGATGGCGAGCGCGGCCTGCGCCGTCGGCGTTGCCGGTGTCTGAGCCGCGGCCCGCGCCGCCAGCGTGCCGCCGAGTGCCGCGGCCCAGACCAGCAGCGAGGTGCCGAGGGCGACCGCAGACGCCGTCTTCGATGACCGCATGGGGTAACACGTATTATGCACGCGCATGACCTTCTCGAACCAGCCGCCAGGTGCCAGCCTTGTCCGTCGTCGGGCGATGCACGTTCTGTCCTCGGGTGCGTCGCTTCCGGGCGTCGTTCTGGCCACCGTGTTGGCCACGAGTGCCATTGGCAGAGCTTGGCAGGAGCCCGCCAAGCCGCCGGTGCGCCCGCCTGACGTGATCCCGATGACGCAGGTGACGCCCGATGCCCGCATCGCCGTGGCGCTGTCGCCCGGCGCCGTCGCGACCGACGACGCGGTGTGGGTGCCGGCAGGAAGCACGCTGGTCCGGATCGACGCGACGTCCAACGCCGCCAGCCCGCCCGTGACCGTGCCGTCGCCCGTGTGCGCCAGCCTGGTCGTGGCGTTCGGCAGCGTGTGGGCCCCGCAGTGCGCCGCGGGCGTGGTGGCGCGGGTGGACGTGAAGACGCTGGCGGTCACGACGCCGCTCACGATCCGCGTGGCCGATGCCGCTGGCCGCCTGGCCACGTCGGTGGGCAGCGTGTGGGTGGCGTCGGACGTCTCGGGCGTCGTGTCGCGCGTGGATCCCGACAGAAACGCGGTCGTGGCCGAGGTCTACGTGGCCCGCGCGCCCGGGTCGGTGGCGTCGGGCGACGACGCGCTCTGGATGACGAGCGCCGATGGCGACGTGGTAACGCGCGTGAACCCGCATACGAACGTCGTGGTGGAGACGGTGAAGGTGGGGCCCCGCCCGGGACACGTGGCGGTCGGCGAAGGCGGCGTGTGGACGCTCAACCGCGGCGATGGCTCGGTGTCGCGGGTCGATCCGGCCACCAACAAGGTGGTGGCTACCATTGCCATGGCCGACGCGGGCGCGGGCGAGATGGCCGTGGGCGCCGGCGCGGTGTGGGTGAGCGCGCCCGGCCTGCCCCTCGTGCGCATCGACGCCAAGACCAACCGCGCGACGCACCGCTTCACTGGACCGGGCGGCGGCGCGGTGATCGTGGCGCACGGCTCGGTCTGGGTGGCGGTGGGCCCGGCGCTGACCTGGCGGCTCGATCCGGTGCTGCTCGCCGCGGTGCGTCCGGAGTAGGTCGCCCGTCGCGATCGCGTGGCGCGAGTGGTGACGCCGCGACTCCTCCACGTGGTTGAACGTGACGTCGCCCAGAGCCAGGATGTTGCCGACAAATGTCGATCCGGCCCCAATCGTGGCCGGCGTGACGGCCGTGGCCGGATCGTCGTCGCCGACCTGCCAGAACACGCGCCTGCCGCCGCAGGTGTTCGCGGCGACGACCGGGGCCACCTCCGTGGCGCCCGGCCTCACCGTCAACAATCCGTCCACCTGGAAGATCCATGGCCCCCCGCCGGTGAGCGTGAGGGTGGTGTTGAGGACGGCGTCACCACTGAAGCAGTAGACGCCCGAGGCCAGCGACTGCCTATCGAGCGCGGGATTCGTGTTGGCCTCAGGGCAGGCCCGGGCGGCCAGTGCCGTGTAGGCTGCGACCAGGTCGCGGTACGCCCGGGCGGCCACGGCATCGCCTTCGTGCAGTGCGGAGCCAGGCCGCAGCATGGCGGCGGTGACGCCTGTGATGACCCCGCCCACGTCCGTGCCGGCTTCGCCGCCGAACGTGGACGGGCCGGTGTTGGCAACGGTGTCGCGGCTTATTGCTCGATGGAAGCAATTCGGGGGCCAGCGGCTGCCCCGGCATCGACGGCGCTCGTCGACGGCGCTCGCGTTGACGGCCCCTCTCTGGGGCGCTAGACTCCGCCCGACCGGACACCCTCGACGGGTCGCCGGCGTCTCACTTGGTCTCGCCCTTACTCCGGAGCACGTATGAACCTGGCAGTGTTGGCAAATATCGCGGTGTTCGTCCTGGCGCTCGTGTGGCTGTATCGCCGCAGATCGGGCGGCGCCTCCGTGTCGAGCAACGTGCTCATCGCCGTGCTGCTCGGTTCTGCCCTGGGCGCGGCGCTGCAAGGCGCGTACGGCTTCGGCACCCCGGTGGTCAACGGCACCATGACCTGGGTGGGCGTGGTGGGCGGCATCTACGTGCGCCTGCTGCAGATGATCATCGCTCCCCTGGTGCTGGTCTCGATCCTGTCGGCTGTCACCAAGCTGAACGACACCCGGTCGCTCGGCAAGATCAGCGCGGGCGTGCTCGGCCTGCTCATCACCACCACGGCCATCGCGTCGATCATCGGTATCGCCGTGACCAACGTGTTCGGGCTGCGGGCGGAAGGGCTGGTGCGCGGCGCCCGCGAACTGGAGAAGGGCGCGTCGATGGAAGCGCGCCTTCCCGAACTGCCGGCAATCAACATCCCGTCGCTGCTGCAGTCGTTCGTGCCGACGAACATCTTCGCAGACCTTGCCGGCACGCGCTCCACGTCGGTGATGGGCGTGGTGGTGTTTGCGGCCATGCTCGGCTTTGCCGTGCTCACGCTGCGCAAGGACAACCGCGAGCTGGGCGACCGGGTGCTCAAGGGCATCGAGACCTTTCAGGCGCTCATCCTGCGGCTGGTGCGCATGGTGTTGCGGCTCACGCCCTACGGCGTGCTCGCCCTCATGACGCGCGTGGTCGCCACCTCGAACGTGAACGACATCCTGAACCTGGGCGGCTTCGTGGTGGCGTCGTACGTCGGCCTGGCCCTGATTCTTCTGGTGCACGCCGGCATCATCACGGTGGCCGGTCTGAGCCCGGTGCGCTTCTATCAGAAGATCTGGCCGGTGCTCACGTTCGCCTTTACGTCGCGGTCGAGCGCGGCCGCGATTCCGCTCAGCGTCGAAACCCAGGTGAGCCGCCTCGGCGTGGCCCCGGCCATCGCCAACTTCGCCGCCAGCTTCGGTGCCACCATCGGCCAGAACGCGTGCGCAGGTCTCTACCCTTCGATGTTGGCGGTCATGATCGCGCCCAGCGTCGGCATCGACCCGATGTCCCTCTCGTTCCTCGCCTCGGTCGTGGCCGTGGCCACCATCGGCTCGATCGGCATTGCCGGCGTCGGCGGCGGTGCGACCTTTGCCGCGCTGGTCGTGCTCTCGAGCCTGAACCTGCCGGTGGCGCTCGCCGGGCTGCTGATCTCGGTGGAGCCGCTCATCGACATGGGCCGCACCGCCATCAACGTGAGTGGGTCGATGACGGCCGGCACGGTGACCAGCCGCTGGTTGGGGCAGACCGACATGGCGGTCTTCAGCGCCGACGAGCCGATCGCGCCGACCTCCGACGAAGACGTCGTCGCTTCGCCCGCCGGCCGCCCGGCAGTGCCCGTCGCCTGATCGCGGCGGCGCTCCTTCCCGGGCCTGCCTCGACGGCGCGCGGGCAGGGGTGTACGATCGGCGCTGAGCCACTATGCCTCTCAGGCCGTTTCCCAGCCCGTCCCTCAGCCCGTTCCAGCGCCTGGCCGTCACCACCACGCTCCTGACGTATCTGCTGATTGCGGTGGGCGGCCTGGTGCGCGCGTCAGGCGCAGGGCTTGGCTGCCCCGACTGGCCGCGCTGCTTCGGATCCTGGATTCCGCCCGCCTCGGCCGCCGCGCTGCCGCCGCAGTTCGACCCGGCGCAGTTCAATCCCACCTTGATGTGGACCGAGTATCTCAACCGGCTGCTCGGCGTGAGCGTCGGATTCGCCATTCTGGCCACGACCGTGGCGGCGTGGCGCCGGCACCGCCGCCAGGCGCGCATCGTGTGGCCGATCGTGGTGGCGCTGTTTCTGACCGGCTTCCAAGGCTGGCTCGGCGGACGCGTCGTGGCGCACGAACTGGCCGCGTGGATCGTCACCGTGCACATGCTCGTGGCGCTCGTGATCGTGCAGTTGCTGCTGTGGGCCACCGTGGAATCGCTCGTGAGCGATCGACCGGTCGCGCGTCCCTCGCCCGCGCTGCGCGCGTTCGGCTGGTGGACCTGGGCCGCCACCGGCGTGCTGCTGGTGCAGGTGGCCTTCGGCACGCTCGTGCGCGGTAAGGTCGACGACGCACTCGATGCGGCAGTGCCGCGGGCCGATGCGCTGGCGACGGTGGGCTCGCTCGACACCATGCATCGCGAACTGGCCGCGCTCGTCACGATGGCCGTGCTGGGGCTGTGGCTGTGGGCGTGGCTGCGGCACGGCGGGCACGCGGCGCTGGCGCGCACGGCGGGCGCGGCCCTGACGCTGGTCGTCGCGCAGTTGGTGGTGGGCATGGCCCTGGCCGGCCTGGCCCTGCCGCCTGCGGCGCAGGTGTCGCACCTGACCCTCGCGAGCTTGCTGCTCGGCGCGCTCACCACGGTGGCGCTCGTGGCCTGGCGATGGCCGGCCGACGACGCCGTCTCACCACCGCCTGCAGCGGCGCGGCCCGCATGATCGCCGGGGTGGTCGGCGATCCACTGTTTGCCGCGTTTCTCACGTTCACGCTCGTGTTCGTGGCCACGCCGGGCGCGACCACGGCCGTCGTGGTGCGCAACTCTCTCGACGGCGGCCGGCGAGCCGGGCTCTTCGCCGCACTCGGTGCAGCTGTGGCCAATGCCACGCATGCGACGCTGGCGGGCGTGGCCGGCGCGGCGCTGCTGGCGGTGTGGCCGGGCGCGCTCGACGCGGTTCGCCTGGCCGGCGGCGGTTTCCTCGGCTACCTCGGGCTGCGCGGACTATGGGCGCTGCGGATGCAGGGCGCCGCGCCGATCGCGATGCCGACCATGGCCAGCCCCGCGTCGCACCATCGCAGCTTCGTCGAGGGGCTGACGGTGAACCTGCTCGGACCGCTGATCCTGACGTTCTACCTGGCGGTCGTGCCCACGTTCATGCGTCCGTCGTGGCCGCGCTCGGCCTATCTGCTGTTTGCGGGCTGCCACGTCGCCATGGCGTTTGCCTGTCATTCGGCGTGGGTGCTCGCCTTGCACCAGATGCGCGCGGTGTTCCAGCGCCAGCGACCGCGTCGCGCGCTTGGGTTCGCGGCGTCGCTCGCCATGCTGGTGCTGGCCGCGAGCGTGTTGCTCCGCTGACGAGCGTCACGGCGCGACCACCTGCACCTCGTTCGACAGGGCGCTGACCCCGAAGCGATTGGCCGCGCGCCGCGCAGTGCCCCCGGCGCGGAGCGTGCCACCCGGGCAGGCCCGAGGAGGCCATAGCGGGCCGGCCGTCTCCGCGCCGCCTCCCGCAAGGTCCGTGGCGAGAGCATGCGCGTGAACGAGGAGTTTGCCGCCACCGAGCGCGACGTCGATGCGTAAGCGGGGCGAGATTTGGCTTGCCGACCTGAACCCGCGACGTGGCACCGAGCCCGGCAAGACCCGGCCGGTGCTGATCGTCCAGGCACAGCCGCTGCTTGATGCCGAGCACCCGTCAACGCTGGTGGTTCCGCTGACGACGCGGCTGGTCGAGGACGCCGAACCCCTCCGCATCCGCATCCGCGCGTCCGGTGGCCTGAAGAAGGAGTCGGACGCGCTGATCGATCAGGTGCGGGCCATCGACAATCGGCGGTTGGTGCAGGGGCCGATGTCGCGGCTGAAATCGCAGCAACTAGACGCAGTGGCCGGCGCGCTGCTGGAAGTGTTCGATCTGGCGGACGACTGAGCAAGGCTCCACCGGAGCGGCTGAAGCACCAGAGCCTTTCGATCAATGCACCAGGTGCTGGTCGCCGCGCAGCACGCGGACTTCTCGCGCGTGGGTGGTGCGCACGCCGTTGTCGACCTCAGTGCTCATGCCTGGTGCGGCGACCATGCGCAGAAGAATCGCGCTGCCGCCCCAGGTGCACCCCACCACCCGCACGCGGGCAGGCTCCTGATGCTCGGCGACAAACCATCCGCCGGTTACGGCAAAGGTGCCGTCGCCATAGGCTGACAGCGTGTAGGTGGAGTTCTTGGTCCGAACGACAATCCAGTCGCCCGGCCGCACGTCGCTGGCGCGCACGCCGTCCAGTGCTGGCGCGACAGCGGCCAGCCGGTCCCGCGGCGCCGGGGGAATGGGTGCGGTGTATCACCCACGGCCTCGAAGAATCGGTTGGCGTTCGGCGTCGTGCTTATCCCGTTTGCACGCCTCACCGCGGACGCCCTCGTCGCGCTTGCGCTGACCCGCCGGGACAGCGCGTTCACGGCACGACCGGTCCCTTCAGCAGCGTCGCCACGTCGTAGACCACGCCGCCTTTCACGACCCGGCGCGTGCGCCGCAAGTCGGTGATGGCCGTGAGCGGATCGCCGTCGACGATCACCAGGTCCGCGAGCTTCCCGGCTTCGATCGTGCCCAGATCGGCGCCGAGCCCGAACGCCTCTGCCGGCACGGCCGTGGCGGAGCGAATCGCTTCGGCAGGGCACGGCCGCCGCAGCTTGTTGCTGTATCTCGCCAGCATGCCCTCAGGGTTCCTGTTGTTTCCAGGGCTCGCGCTGATGGCCCTCGGGCTCGTCTTGGGCGCGCGGCTCGCGTTTGGTCCGGTCACCGTGTCAGGCGTGCACTTCGACGTCCACTCGCTCATCTACTGCGGGGCGGCCGTCTTGCTCGGGTTTCAGCTGGTGGCATACTCGGTCGCCATCCGATTCCTCATGCTCACATCCAAGCTTCTGCCGCCGCAGATCGGCTACGGCTGGGCGGCCGGGTTAAGCTCGAACATGGATTGGGGCTCGGCCTGTCGTCCATCGTGGCCGGCCTCGCCAGCGTGTTCTGGCTGCTGAATGTGTGGCGGAGCGACGCGTTTGGCAATCTTGATCCGTTCGTCGCGATGCGCATCGCCATTCCTTCGGCCACCGCCATCACGCTGGGGCTGCAGGTGTCGTTTGCAGCGCTGTTCATGAGCCTGGCCAAGTGGCAGGTGAGAACCCGTGCCAGCGGATAGCACCTCGCTGCCTCACGGCGTTCGCTCTGACTCCGTTCTAGTGCGTGTTCCAGTGCGACCGGCGCAACCGGTCCGCTGACCTCATTCTTTTCTTCTTTGTCAACGCGCATCGACGCGGTCGATCAGCCATCCACCGCTGGCTTTTCGGAGGCTGAATCTCCATCGCCGCGCCTCTTCCTTGGGCGTCCGGCTGCCCACTTTCGGAACATAGCGGGCGCTCCCGCTGCACGCAGCCTCGGCGAGCACGGCGCCGATCTCAATCTGGCAGCTTTCGAATAACACGTTCTGATCTTCGAGGCGCTCGAATGCCCTGGCCAGAGTCTTCTCGTTCACCGTTGGCCACACCAACGATGCCGCGCCGGCGTCAAGCCTGTTGAACGCATTGCGATAGCGATTCAGTACGTTCTCGATGGCGCGGGTTTCCAGTTCACGCCCGGGGGGGCCGGCCACAGCCTCCAACGACACGTCCGTGGACGCGGAGCGAGAAGGCCCCGGAGGTGAGGACGCTGAGGCGCTCGGGCCGGGGACGACTGGTAGAACGCCCACAGCCGGCGGAGCGGTGCCTGCGGACGTGGCAGCGTCTGGCGAGAGTATCGCGGCGGCTGCCGAGTTGGTCGGAAGCGAGCGAGACCCAGCGACTGCTGCCGTGCTCTCGGCTGGCGTGTCCCGCGCGCGGACGGGCGCTTCACTCGGCTCGAATCCTCGAAGTCGGGCTGCCGGTGTCGGCACGACATCGGCGCGAGGCCCTGATGGCGGCGTGACATTCGGCACCGTCCGAACGTAGGAGTTCTGCGTCGTGGCCTCGACCCGCGACGACCCGACGGGCGCGCTCGGAAGCCCCACAGGGGGGACCGACGGCGAGTCGCCCACGACAGGCGCCAGGGCTGGGTCCACGCGGGAGAGCGGAGTTCGGCCAGCAAGCTCCACGGGGTGATCAATCGCCGGAGCGTCGACCGCCGGCTCAGGTGGCCCGACCGCCGACGGCGGGGCCGCCGGCGTTCGAAGAACCAGGACCCCGCCAGCAGCCGCAGCGAGGACCGAACAGATGAGCGCCGCCCGGCTGGCACGTCTCATCCAGTGGCGCCGCGACGGGTGGCTCTCCCTGCCGGCTGGACCCGTCCCCACAGGGTTGACTGACGGCGTGCGGGTCGTCCCGTCAATCACGATCGAGGACCGGGCTCGGTCAGCGCGCCTCGCCGGAGCCTCGATGCTCGATCCCGACCGATCCGGACCTGCGGAGAACGCGTCGAGCTCGTCGGTCGAATCCCCCAACGACACCAGCTCGGGGGGCGAGTCCTTCGTTTCCGAGGCAAACTCGCGGTGCAAGTCGGTCGCGTCGGCCAACTCCAATTGCTCGGGGGGTGCCCCCCCCATCGGCGATCGCGCGGTCATGTCATCGGCCGAAGGCATAGTCGAACGTGACCGTCGGCACCCAACCCGCGTTGAGGCCGACGGCCGTCAGTGGCCGACGCACGTTCGCCGTTACTAGCCACGTGCCCGCGATGTTCCATTTGACACCCGCGACCGCAAGGATGCGATCGGTGGTCTGTTCGACACCGGTCAGCCTGATCGTGTCGACGCCAACGAGTTCCGGATGGGACTGCGTCGTCTCGGTCAGTCGTCCCAGCCCACCGAGCCTGAGTCCTGACAGCTCGCCCACGAGGGTGAGACGCGGAACCGCGACCACGGTGACGGCTACCGCGTAGCCGAGGCTGTCCGACACCTCGCGAAACGAGTAGCCGAGTTCGCCGTGGATGCCGACGCGAGCTCTCTCATACGAGCCGATCAGGCGCGGCGTGAGGGTTGTGCGCCCCGCGCCGAGCAGGTCCTGTTCGTTGCCGGTTGGCAGTCGAGCTTCGCCGGCGACCGCCAGGCCGCTCGCGCCGTCACGGAGGAGGTTGTATTTGGCGCGCACCACGACGTCGCCCAGCCCAGAAGCCGATGCCGAGCCCGTGGCCTGCAGAAGCTCGCGTCCGCGGTAGGTGTCGACCCGTTGGCCTTGCAGGCTCACGCGCACGAAGGGGATGGCGCCGCCGATATCCAACCGGTCGGTGACACCGTAGTTACCCGTCAGTGTCATGGTGTCCGTGCGGATCCGCAGGGCGACCGTCTCGATGTCGAATGGCGCCGCCTCCCCGCGCAGGATGCTCGCGGTCGAGACCATCGTTCCGTCCCGCAGGTTGCGGCCGTCGATATTTTCGAACGTCGTGCTGAGATAGCCGACCGCTAACGACGCTTGGTTCCGGCCGGAGGTCAACGACCGTTCGGCAAAGAACGGACCGAAGCTGTCGCTCGATCGGACGACGGTCCCGAGGGTCGGATCCAGCCGATACGTGAACCCCCCCGCCGACGACGAGACGGGAACGGTGGCAAGCTCCAGGGCGAGGAACCGCGCCAGGAGGTCGCGGGTCGCGACCGCAGCTTGCTCATCACGCACGAAGTCGCCCGTCGCGATCGAGCGGTTGGTCAGGAGGAACGTGAGTACGTCGGTGATCGACTGTTGGGCCGACGCCGGTCCTGCGGTACTGCCCACCAGGATCAGTACGGCCGAGAACAGCGCCCGCGGAGAAGGTGTTCGAGCACGTGACTGCATGGCGTCGCTCAGTCTCTCTGCCTGATCGTGAAGGTGTGTCCCGCGATCGTCAACGTGCCGGTCCTGTCCTGGTCGCTGGGATTTGCCGTGACGCTGAACGCGACGGAGCCGCTGCCCTGGCCGCTCGCACCCGACGTGACCGTGATCCAACTCGCGTTGGTGCTCGCCGTCCACACGCAGCCGGTGCCCGCGGACACGGCGACAGTGCCGGTCCCTGCCCTCCCGGGCATGGGGACGCTGGTGGGGCTGATCGTATAGGTGCAGGGGAGGGCCACGGCCGCCTGCGTCACCGTGAACGTCTGGCCCGCCACGGTGATGGTGCCCGTGCGGACGCTGCCCGGATTTGCCGCTACGCTGAACACCACAGCCCCGTTCCCGGTGCCGCTGGCGCCCAAGGTGACCGTGACCCACGCGGCGTTGCTGGTCGCCGTCCAGGCGCAGCCAGTGGCGGTGGACACGGCGACCGTACCGGTTCCTCCCGGCGCGGTGACCGAGGCAGATGTCGAACCGATCGCGTAGGTGCAGGGAGTGGCGGCGGCCGCCTGCGTCACCGTGAACGTCTGGCCCGCGGCGGTGATGGTGCCCGTGCGGACGCTGCCGGGATTTGCCGCCACGCTGAACGCCACGACACCGTTTCCGGTGCCGCTGGCGCCCGAGGTCACCGTGACCCACGCGGCGTTGCTGGTCGCCGTCCAGGCGCAGCCAGTGGCGGTGGACACGGCGACCGTCCCGGTTCCTCCCGGCGCGGTGACCGAGGCAGATGTCGAACCGATCGCGTAGGTGCAGGGAGTGGCGGCGGCCGCCTGCGTCACCGTGAACGTCTGGCCCGCGGCGGTGATGGTGCCCGT
>Ga0335394_10004618_pt1 | contig 15669 bp, 17 predicted proteins | sample MAT03_FD_205741 | JGI IMG/M metagenome (GOLD analysis project Ga0335394, IMG submission 205741) | Freshwater microbial communities from Lake Fryxell liftoff mats and glacier meltwater in Antarctica - MAT-03 (spades assembly) (version 2) ... | reverse complement strand
TTACCTATTCATTTTTTCCACTTCATTCAAAAAACACAGCATTTATATGAAAAAATCATGCTTGCTTTTGGCCTTCGTCTTATTTGTGACCGGTCTTTTTGCTCAAAAGAATCCCGTTAAACAGGAGAAATCAGCGCTGAAGGCGCCGATAGAATTAAAAACATCCATAGACAGCGCCAATTACGCCTACGGACTCGTCATTGCCGGCAATATAAAACGCCAGCTCGGAGATGATTTTAACCAGGATATTTTCATGGCAGCTGTCAATACCTCCTTAGCCGACGAGAATACCATGCTTACCATCGATGATGCCGGCAAAGTGGTGAATACTTATAACCGCATGGCGCAGGCCCGGGAAATTGAAAAGAGCAAGATGGAAGGCGTTAAATTTCTCGAGGAGAACAAAAAACGCAAAGAAGTTACCACCACAGCCAGCGGCCTGCAATACGAAATCATGAAAAAAGGCAGCGGGACGGTATCGCCTAAAGCCAGCGATAAAGTGGAAGTCCACTACCATGGAACTTTGCTGGACAAATCGGTTTTCGACAGCAGCGTGGAGCGCAATAAACCGTCTTCTTTTGCCGTCAGTGCCGTGATCAAAGGCTGGACGGAAGGCCTGCAATACATGCACGAAGGCGATAAATTCAAGTTTTATATACCTGCTAACCTGGCATACGGCGATAATCCGCCTCCCCGGAGCAAGATCAAACCGGGATCAACCCTAGTATTTGAAGTGGAATTGTTGAAAATTCTTCCGACTGCAAATGCGCCCGCAGCGCCGGATTCCGGTATAAAATCTGCCACACCGGATAATGGACAAAAAAACAAGGGGAATTAGAGTTATCAAAAAATTGCGGTAATCCAACTGCAAACCAATCAATATCTAACAACACAATAAATGCAAGGACAAGAATTCTTAAACGAAAACAAAAAACGAACAGAAGTTATCACTACTGCCAGCGGCCTTCAATATGAAATCCTGAAAAAAGGCAGCGGGACTGTTTCGCCCAAAGCGACCGATAAAGTGGAAGTGCATTACCACGGTACGCTGATCGATGGCACGGTGTTCGACAGCAGCGTGAATAGGGGCAAGACGATTGCATTTGGCCTGAATCAGGTCATCAAAGGTTGGACGGAAGGCGTGCAATTGATGCAGGAGGGTGATAAATTCAAATTTTTTATTCCCTCCGAACTCGCGTATGGAGACCGCGGCGCAGGCGGTATGATCAAGCCCAATTCCACGCTTATTTTCGAAGTGGAGTTGTTTAAGATCAATCCCTAATTGGGGAGGGGGTTTAGAGGGTTTAGAAGGTTTAGAGGCTTTAGAAGAGTTTAGAGGGTTTAGAAGAGTTTAGAGGGTTTAGAAGAGTTTAGAGGGTTTAGAGGGCTAACGATTACCTACAAAACAGCTTTGATTTCCGATTAGCGATTTCCGATTTTTGAAGGAGCGGTATACGAAATGATTGTGGTTGGTTATGGGTAGTTACATTCCCCCTAATTGCTGCACATATCCCATCTGCATAGGCATTCCAAAGGCGTTGAGGCCCCAAATCCCGCCGCTATGATCGATGCTATAGAAAAAACCGTTGGGAAACATGTAGACCCAGGAAATTTTTGAAATTACCGGTTAAAATCCGTCATTTGCCCAAACAATTCCAATGGAAACGACAAACAACCTTCATTTTCGGGTATTAGCCATGGTCATGGTGTATGTCATACTGAAATTTTTCGGCGGATCTTTCGGCAGTGTGATTTTATATCCGGTCACCTTACTGGTTACTTTTTTACACGAGTTTGGGCATGCCCTGGGCGGTTTGCTGACCGGCGCCAGCGTAGAGGCTATGCAGATTAATGTCGACGGCAGTGGATACACCGTTACCCGGGGCGGTAGCCAGGGAACCATCCTGATGGGCGGTTATTTGGGTAGCGCCATTTTGGGGAATGTCCTGTTTTACATCGGCGCGCATAAAAAAAAGTTAACCCAGGCTACCTTATATGTGCTTGCTTTCCTGATGGCCTTAGCCGGCATCCTCTGGTTCGAATCGCTGACCAGCACGGGTTTGTTATTGGGATTCTCCGCGACGCTGTTTTTCATTGCCCGCCGCACCAATTGGGACCAGGACGTGCTGATGTTCCTGGGATTGGCAGCCGTGCTGTATATTATTGAAGATTTTAGGGTCGGCCCCCAAAGCGACCTGGCGATGTACGAAAAGGTCGTGGGTATTTTCCCTTCCCAGGTGTGGATGTACGTCTGGCTGGCGATTGCGGGGGTGTTGTTTTATTCAAACGTACGGGGATTATTCAGAAAATGAGTCTACAAAACGCGATGATATACGTTGCACCTTCCGACCTGCATGGTCAGGGTGTGTTTGCGGCACGAGACATTGAAGCGGGCGAAGTGATCGAGATTTGTCCCTTGCTCCTGTTTCCTAAGACGGAGTTGGAATTTGTCCGGAAAACGGTGCTGGACGACTATTATTTCGACTGGGGAGAAGAAGGCGAATGGTATGCCCTTGCGCTTGGTTATGGCTCGTTGTACAACCATTCATACGAGCCCAATGCCGAGTACGGAATGGATTTTGAAGCGAAAACCATCGATTTTTACGGTATTCGCCATATCGAGGCCGGGTCGGAAATTTTTATCAACTACAACGGCGAGTCGGGCGACCAAACCAAAGTCTGGTTTGAAGATCCTAACCATCCGGTACACAAAAGCAAACCGGCATGAAAAACGAAATGAAACCCTTAAGCTTCGCTTCGGCTTACGAAGAACTGCAACAAATCGTGCGCGCTTTACAGGAAGAAGCCGTAGACATCGATGAATTACCCCTCAGGATCGCTCGTGCTACCGAGCTGGTTCAGTTTTGCCGGGAACATTTGCGGCAAACGGAGGAGCAGGTGAACAATATCACTGGTTTGGAGGGGAGGTAGAAAAGGTTTAGAGGGTTTAGAAAAGGTTTAGAGGGTTTAGAAAAAGGGCACTTCGCTGATTTCCAACGAAATGCCCTTTTTTCTAAACCCTCTAAACCTTATTTTTTCCGCTTTTTGTTCTTTCCTTCAAACTTATCCCAAACTTTCCAGTCCTTGATTTTCTTTTTTTCGCGTTTGGCAAAAATGTACCGAACCGAAACCGAGGCTCCGTTCCAGTCGAATGGATGAACCTGATCGCCGGAAAGGTGAAGTTCCGGTTTCCAATCTATCGCAATATTGATTTTGCCAAGCGATATTTCTGCGCCTCCGATAACGGATAACCCGAACACATTGTTGGCTACGGTATTTTCCAGGCGGGTGGCGTCGCTTTGGCGGTAGTAGTGAAAACCGGCGCCGGTATAAATATTGGTCCCGCGAAACAGGATTTTGTGGTGTTTTTCGCCGAGCACGGTAAATCCAAGGTCATCCGAACCGATCGAGGTGTGGAGAATTCCTTCCACGGTCCAGTTATTGTGGATATATTGTTGAACCGTGAGGTGAACGCCGTTGTCGATACGAATGCCGCCGGCAGTTTTATAGGATTGGGCAAATGTGAAGAGGGGAAGGAAAGCGAAAGCGAAGGCAGAGGCAATGCGGATGTTTTTCATGCAGTCGGATGATGCGTTTGTTTAGAATGAGACACAAAACGGGTCTTTTATGGGCTATTTATTTATTTAAGATCCTTTAAACATTATTTAACCAAATCCGGCGGTATTTTTCGGCCATGGAGCAACGCAGCGGACGCCACGATAGGTTGCAGGCCATACGGTGATTCCGTGTTTCGATTTCGGGATCAGCCGGATATGATAACCCATCAATCATCACGCCAAGAAGTGTTTCTGTACCAAATCCGGCAATTTCTGCAGTTCTATGCAAAGGCCGTCACCAAATATCAACTGCACTCGCCCTATGGGTTTGAGTTGGTCAACGCCGTGCTGGAAGATGACCGGTATTATTACGCTTTTCGCGACGTGGAGACCGTTCGGGCGAAAATGCTGGAAAGTGATGTTGTGTTACAGGTGAGCGATTTTGGCGCAGGTGGCGAACAACATGGTGCGAGCCGCCAAAAACTGCGGGACATTGTGCGAAGAGCGGCGAGCACACCGGCACAAGGGCGTGGATTATTCCGGCTGGTAAACCTGCTTCGTCCGGCCACGATGCTGGAGATTGGAACTTCCGTTGGGGTCGGCGCCATGTATCTGGCATCTGCTGCGCGAAACGCCCGGTTTATCTCGCTGGAAGGTTGCCCTCAATTGAGCGCAGTGGCCCGCGCGAACCTGGAAATCCTAGCCCTGCCGCAGCCGGAAATCGTTTCCGGGCCATTTGAAAAAACACTGCTTCCGACGCTTCAATCTTTGCAGTCCATTGATTTTGTGTACATTGACGGCAATCACCGCCCCGGGCCAACCTTGCAATACTTTGAAGCATGTTTGCCTTATGCCCATAACAAGACGGTATTCGTCTTCGATGATGCCTATTGGTCGCCGGGCATGACCAAAGCATGGCGAGCCGTACAACAACATCCCGGAGTCCGTTTTACACTTGATTTTTTTAATCTTTCCCTGGCTTTTGTGAACCCCGATTTTCGGGAAATTCAACATATTCGCGCCGTTCCAGCCTGCTGGAAGCCGTGGAAATTTTTTTAGAAGTGAAACTGGACCTGACTTACACACAAATCTGGAAAATCTCCGCCCCGATCATGCTTGGATCGGCTGCACAGAATGTCATTGCCCTGAGCGACGCCGTGCTTCTGTACCACCTGAGCGAGCCGGATTTTGCAGCGATCGGCTTCGTGGGGGTTTTTTATATCACCATCGCGGCCATTGGATATGGATTTTCCAGAGGTGGGCAAATCATGATCGCCCGGCGGATGGGGGAGGGGAGGCCTGCCGCAGTGGGGTATACATTTCACGCCATGTTGTTGTTTGAAGTGGCGCTGGCGTTCCTGATGTGGGCCTTTATGCACTTTGCGACGCCCTGGTTTTTTAAGTTCTTTTTGAGTCATTCTCCTGAAATATACCAGAAAAGCCTCGAGTATATCCATTATCGCAGCTACGGCATTTTCTTTAGCTATACCGGGGTGGCGCTGATATCGCTGTATTCCGGTATTGCCAGGCCGGCGATCATCTTGTTTGATACCGTGGTGCTGGCCCTGGTCAACCTGACGCTCAATTACGGGCTTATTTTCGGCAAATTCGGTTTGCCGGCTATGGGTATCGGCGGGTCTGGGTTGGCCAGCAGTATCGCGGAAGGGGTCGCTTTCGTCATATTCGTCGCGTATATGCTCTGGGATAAAAAAAATCGCCCACTGCGCATTTTTACCCTGCAAAAATCGCTGCCCCAGTTGATTGAACGGCCGGTTACTGCGGAAACGGTCCATGCAATGCCCGAGCTAGAGTACCATCCCAATGATTCGATCTTTACGGTGATGCGCCACCAACTGCGCCTGAGTTTGCCGGTCGTGGCGCAGGCGGCGGTATCGCAGGGGAGCTGGGTCTTCTTTTTCGGCATGGTGGAAAACCTGGGCGCGCGCGCACTGGCAATTTCCAGCCTGGCCCGGACGGTATACCTGTTGCTTTCCATCCCGCTCTGGGGGTTTTCGGCAGGGGCTAATACCTTGATCAGCAATTTAATCGGTCAGAAACGCCAGGTAGACGTATTGGCGGCAGCCTGGAAAACGGGTAAACTCTGCTGGGCGGTATCTATGATCATGGCCGTTCCGATCTTGTTTTTTCCAGGCGAATTGTTGTATCCCCTGCTGGGCAAATCAGACATGAGCCTCATCGGCGAAACGCAGCCTGTTTTTTATTTACTTCTGGTGATCCTGTCCATGGCGGCTTTCGGCTCTATCCTGACCAATGCGCTGGCCGGCACCGGAGCCACCTGGTTCGGTTTGAAACTTCAGGCCCTGACCATCGTCATTTACCTTGGCTATGTGTATGTTATCACCAACTTTACCAGCCTGGGCCTAATATGGGTTTGGGGGGCGGAAATACTTTACTGGAGCAGCATGATCCTCCTCGTATTGACTTACCTGCGTTCAGACCGCTGGCATAGTTTTCATTTTTGAAACCGGATACAGAGCCAGTTTCCGCGTTGTTGCAAGTGCTGCCGGGTAAAGCCGTTTTCCAGCGCCTTGGCAGTCACGATGTCCGCATCCTGGGCCAGGATGCCGGAGATGAGCAGCCAGCCGCCGGGTTTTATTTTTTCAGCTAGCGCGGGTAAAGAATCCAGGATCACATTGCGGTTGATATTGGCTAAAATGCCGTCGAAGGCCCGGCCCTGAACATCAGCTAAGGTGCCGCAGCGAGCCGTTACATTGTGGACATCGTTGACGGCGCAGTTTTCGAGGGTGTTGCGGTAGGATTCCTCCTCGATGTCCACGGCTTCCAGCTCGGAGGCGCCTAATTTAGACGCTAGAATGGCAAGGATACCGGTGCCGCAGCCGTAATCTAGTATTTTCCCATTTTGTACCGGCAGGTGTTCGAGCGCCGCCAGGCAGAGGTAGGTCGTTTCATGGTGTCCGGTACCAAAGGCCATTTTAGGGTTGATGATCAGGTCGAAGCGGACATTGGGATTGGATGGATGGAAATCGGCGCGTACGGCGCAAAAATCATCGATCACGATGGGTTGGAAATTGCTTTCCCAGATTTCGTTCCAGTTCTGGGCGGGTAAAAACGTTTTTTCCCAGGTGAAGGCGAAATTAGATTTTAAGGAATCCAATAAAATTTCCACTTGTTGTTCAGCCCCATTCGAGGCCGGCAAATAAGCAAGCAGCGCATCCGGCGTCTCTTCGAAGGTATCGAACGGCGCATCGCTCAAGTATGCCAGGATAATCTCTGCGCTTGCGGGATCGGTGTGGATGGTGTATTTCCAGTAGTCCATGTTTTGTAGAAGGTTTAGAGGGGTTTAGAAAGGTTTAGAAGGTTTAGGAAGGGTTTAGGAAGGTTTAGAAATTGCTCCAATTGAGTGGTACTTGCTACGGCGGTTAATGGTTGGGTTTTGCCACAAAAGTAGGCCGGTTTCGCTTGTCCCTGTTACGATTGAGGCGCTAAATTCAACCGTTCATTTATCATTTCCGACACCTGGTTGAAAATTCGTTTTCGCGCTATAATTTGGTTTTAGGCCTTTCGTTTGTTTATTTTCGAAATTAATGGGAGGTAAGGTGTTTTGATGCTTCGAAAATAAACGTTTTAAAATCGAGGCAAACGGAGCGTTTGTCGAATCTTATTTCTTAATTGCAGTATATACCTCAGGTTTGCCGAACATTATTTTTTTACCCCTGTTAGAGTAATTTTTACACAGCCTTCAAAATATGAAACAACTCCTTCCCTTTTTTCTTTGCCTCCTTTGCCTCCCGGCATTGCAAGCCCAAAGCACCGCTACGGTCAGCGGTTTATTGAAAGATGCCCAAAACGGCGAAACCCTGACCGGAGCGACCGTGGAAGCCGTAGGCCTAGGGAAAGGCAACGTCAGCAACGAATACGGTTTTTACTCCTTTACCCTGCCCGCAGGCAGCGATTCGGTGACCTTGCGTTTTAGTTATATTGGGTATGGAACTGCCCTACGCCGGATAAAGCCGCAAAATTCCATCAAAATGAATGTTTCGCTGCGCTTGGAAGGCTCGGTCCTGAATGAAGTCGTGATCAAAGCAAACGGGTTGTCAGAGCGGTTGAAAAGCACCGAAATGTCGGTTACGACCATCAGCACCCGCGAAGTCAAATCGGTGCCGTCTTTGTTCGGCGAGGCCGATGTGATCAAAATCCTGCAACTGAAACCAGGTATTGCCTCGGGTTCGGAGGGGACCACCGGTTTATTTGTGCGCGGCGGCAACAGCGACCAGAACCTGATCGTACTGGACGAAGCGGTGGTGTACAATTCCAACCACTTGTTCGGCTTTTTCAGCACCTTCAACTCGGATGCCGTGAAAGATCTTAAGGTGTACAAAGGCGGTTTTCCAGCTCAATACGGCGGGCGTCTGTCTTCCGTCATCGACGTGCGCATGAAAGAAGGCAATAACCAAAAATTCAGCGGCTCGGGTGGTTTGGGCCTGATTGCCAGCCGTTTGACCCTGGAAGGGCCAATCCAGAAAGACAAATCTTCCTTTATCGTCAGCGGCCGCCGCACATACGCCGATATTATTACCCGGGCCATCAACAAGGCCAATGAGGGCACGGAGGACTTCAATCCGATTCCAGACTACTATTTCTACGACCTCAATACGAAGATCAATTTTACCCTCAGCGCAAAAGACCGTCTTTTCCTCAGCGGTTATTTCGGCCGGGACGTGTTCAAATTCAAAGACGATAACTTCAATTTTCTGTTCGACTGGGGCAATACCACCGGTACCGCCCGCTGGAACCACGTTTTTACGCCGAAATTATTTGCCAACACCACTTTAACATACTCCGATTACCGCTACCGCATTCAAAACCAACTCCAGGGGTTTTCTTTCAAACTCGGCTCCAACATCAAAGATGCCAACGCCAAAGTCGACTTTTATTACCAGCCGAATAACGAGCATACCGTGCGTTTTGGGGCAAATGCCACCTACCACGATTTTATCGTCGGCCGCCTCAAGGCGGGCAGCGACGACGGCCAGATCAATTTTGAATCCGGACAGGAATATAGCGGCATGGAATACGGATTGTATGTAGCCGACGAATGGGCGATCAGCGACCGGCTCAAAGTGAACTACGGCGGGCGTTTGTCGGCCTGGCAAAACAACCCGGCATTTTATTCGAATTTCGAACCGCGTATTGCCGCAAACTACGGCCTGAACAACCGCTGGTCCTTGAAGGGTTCTTATTCCCGAATGAATCAATACGTGCACCTGCTGGCCAGCAGCGGCCTTTCCCTGCCGACGGATATTTGGTACCCGAGCACCAGGGGTGTAAAACCAGAAGGAAGCGACCAGATTGCAATCGGTACGTCCTACCTGCTCGGCGACGATATCCTCATTACCTGGGAGGCCTGGTACAAATGGCTGCAAAACAGCGTCGATTTTAAAGATGGCGCCGAACTATTCGCCAACAATGACCTTGAAAATGAACTGACCATCGGCCGGGGGTATGCCTACAGTCCGCTTGAACTCGAAATTGAAAAAAAAGACGGTAAACTGACGGGCTGGATCGGCTACACCCTCTCTTGGGCGCGCCGCGGTCGCTTTGCCGACATCAACGGCGGCGCATACTTTCCACCCCGCTTCGATACCCGCCACAACCTGAGTGTGGTGGGCATGTACAACCTTAGCAAACGCTGGCAGATCAATGCCACCTTTGTATATACCTCCGGGTACATCAGTTGGCTGCCTTCGGGGCGTTTTACCTTCCAGGATGTGGCGGGCGCGCCATTACAATTGATCGTGCCCGGCTACGGCCCGCGCAATACCTTCCGGGTGCCGCCTTACATCCGCGCCGACCTGGGCATCGTGTATCGTTTCAAAACCCGCCGACTGGAAAACGACCTGACGCTCAGCGTGTACAACGCTACCGACCGGCGCAATCCTTTTTTCCTGTACATCGACGTAGAAACCATTGAAGGCGACCCGATTGATTTTCCGTCCAAAATAACGGCCAAACAGGTATCCCTGTTCCCGATTTTACCCTCGTTAACCTGGAATTTTAAATTTTAAATTGTTGGTTTAGAGGGTTTAGAGCGGCTTTTTTTCAAAGAAATGAAAATATCCTGGCCGTTTTACCGCTAAACCCACTAAACCCACTAAACCCGCTAAACATAATTCACCATGAAAAATATCCTCTTTTTTTCCACCATACTCTTCCTCGCTGCCTGCAACCTGACCAAGGATGTGGAGATCGAATTGCCGGCTTATGAAAGCCAGCCGGTAGTTGAATGTTACCTGGAACCGGGCAAGCCTTTTCGCTTGCTGCTGACCCGGAGTTACGGTTTTTTCGATCCGCTCGGCCTCGACTCCAGTTTTATCCAAAAAACGTTGTGGCAGGATGCCCAGGTTACCATCAGCTACAACGGCATAACGGAAATTCTTCCCAATACGCCTTCGATTGAGCCCAGCCCTTTGAAACTGTATAATTACACAGGCTCCAGTATTGTACCGGCCACTCCGGGGGTGGAATACGTGCTGAATATCACGTTGCCCGACAATCGCGGCGTCATTACCGGCCGTACAACAATGCTGCACCTCGTACCGATAGACAGCATTGTAGTACAATGGAATCCGAACCGGGATTCCCTCGCCCGGGCGCTGATGTACGTCACGGACGACTTGGCCACGACCAATTTTTACCGCCGAATGCTGAATGTGGGGTCCCTCGATAGCGTTCCGGATCAGGATTTTTTAACGTCCGACCGTTTTTCCACCACCGCGCTGGTTGCTTTCGGCACAGGGTATGATTTTAAAGACGGGGATGTCATTTACAACTCGATTTTTCACATCGACAAGGCCTATTACGACTACGTAGAAAGCGTTCAACTGGCCGTTTTTGGCAACCTGAATCCTTTTGCGCAGCCGTCGTCCATCAAAAGCAACGTGAGCGGCTCGGCTAATCCACTGGGTATTTTCACGAGCCTGGTGTACGAACGGGATACTACGGTGGTAAAGAAATAATCGATTTGAAACTTCGGTACAATTGTTTTAAAAAAACTTCCCTTTTAATAAGGAAATGGGGTGCGGGTTTTTCAATTTTGTCTTTTCAAAGATATTGGCTCTACAGTAAAAATTCACCACAAAGTTCACAAAGTCACACAACGTTCAAAAAAACTTGGTGTGACTTAGTGTACTTTGTGGTGAATTTTTAAACCCATCCGCAAACACACACCTACCATGAAACATACCGCCAAAGAGCGTTTTTTGCGCTACGTACAAATTGATACCCAGAGCGATCCGAACAGCCCGACGATTCCAAGCACCGAAAAACAGAAAGACCTGAGCCGTATCCTGGTGGAAGAACTCCATGCTATCGGCATTGCCGACGCCGCACTCGACCAATATGGCTACGTATATGCGACCATTCCGGCGACCTCGGATAAAAAAGTACCTGTTTTGTGCTTTTGTTCGCATGTGGATACCTCGCCCGATTGTTCGGGTAAAGATGTAAAACCTTTGTTACATGCCAATTACAAAGGCCAGGACCTCGTTTTGCCCGATGATCCCACGGTAGTGATCCGCCAAAAAGAACACGAAGACCTGGCGCAACAGCATGGCAATGACATTATCACCGCCAGCGGAACCACCCTGCTGGGGGCCGACAACAAAGCCGGCGTGGCCGCAATCATGGATGCCGCCAAAATACTGATAGACAATCCGACGATCAAACGCGGTAAAATCCGTATCCTCTTTACCCCGGACGAAGAGATCGGACGCGGCGTGGATAAAGTCGACATGAAAAAACTCGGCGCCCGATACGGCTACACCATCGACGGGGAAACAGCTGGCAGCATCGAAGACGAAACGTTCAGCGCCGACGGAGGTGTGGTGACCGTTTACGGCGTATCGGCGCACCCCGGATTTGCAAAGGGAAACATGGAAAACGCCTTGAAAATCGCGGCCCGGATCGTGGCCAAATTCCCGGACAAATTAAGCCCGGAACACACCGAAGACAAACAGGGCTTTATCCATCCCGTTCATTTTGAAGGCAATGTAGAAAAAGCGGTCATCAAACTGATCCTGCGCGATTTTACAGAAGGCGGCTTGAAACGCCATGGCCGCACCCTGCAAAAGATCGTGGACGATGTGCTCAAAAACTTTCCAAATTCTCGGGCCGAGGTCAAAATATCCGAACAATACCGCAACATGGGCAAAATGCTTAAGCGTCATCCGCAGGTCGTTACCTATGCCATCGAAGCGCTGCAACGGGCCGGCTTCCCCCAACCACTGAAACGCTCCATTCGTGGCGGCACCGATGGTTCCCGCCTGTCCTTTATGGGTTTGCCCTGCCCGAATTTGTTCGCCGGCGAACACGCTTTTCACTCCAAACAGGAATGGGTGTCTGTGCAGGACATGGAAAAAGCGGCCGAAACGATCATTCATTTGGCGCAGGTGTGGGAGGAAAAGTCGGTTTAGAAAGGATTAGAGTTCTTTGATCAACTGATTGTGTTTTTGTAATTTACCTGTAAAGTAAAGCAGGTGGGTGGGTTTGAGATGGAGCCCTGCGTTCTCCTCCCCCCATCCCCCTCCAAAGCGGGAGATGCTTCGGGTTTGAGTTTACTTACAGGAGCATTTTCGGTTGGCAAAAATGGCAATATCCGTTGCTGAAATTTCAGGCTAAACTTAGCACCAAAACCAAGCTCGGAGCGTCTCCCCCTTTGGAGGGGGATGGGGGGAGGACACGCAGAGCACCAAGCACCCTTTCCCTAAATCTCAATTAGAAATTCGTTTCATCTCATTAATTTTAAAAGTTTAAAAGCATCATGGAAGAATTTATGAAAAATCTCTCGGACTCTGCAAAAGAGGCCGCCGACAAAGCCGGTGAAAAACTAGGCGAATTCACAGACGCAGCCGCTGAAAAACTGGGCGAAATGAAGGATGCAGCCGCTGAAAAACTATCCGAATGGAGCGAAAAAGCCGAGATCATGGCCGCAGAAGCAAAACGGGAAGCGGCCGAAAAAATGGCCGAAGCAAAAGCGGCGCGCGAAAAGATCGCAGCGCATGAAGGCGGCGCCCTGGGCTTTTTGTCCGATAAGGCCAAGGAAATTATGGGCGACGTTCAAGACAGCGCCTCCGATGTTGCCGACAGCGGAAGAGACTTTTGGGAAAAGGCAAAAGACTATGTGTCCGGGAAAGAGGACGAGGTTAAAAAGGACGACGAGCCGGTGGGTTAATTTTCGTATAGAAAACCTGAAGTTATCAAAAGATTTTGATCTAAAAACTCAACTCCTGCTATGTAGTGGGTTGAGAAATGTATACTTTTATCTAAGCATTTTGCTATTTCCGATGTTCGTGGATGCGCCCAACGGCAATTTTCGCATAGACCCGTGTTCTCCCGCCGTAAATACCGGCGATAACGTTGCAACTGATACGCTCGGATTGCTGACAGACCTCGAAGGCCATCTGCGGATTTTTGCAGATTCCGTAGACATGGGCGCTTTCGAAGTACAGGATACCTGTGCCATCGTCACCGCGCATGAACCGGCAGCAATGGGGCTTTTGGAGTTATCTCCCAACCCTTCGCCGGGTATTTTACAAGTTGTATTGCCGGGATTGCCTGTCGATGAAACTGTTACGTTTAGCATATCGGACATGCACGGCCGGGAATTATACAGTCAAAAAAGCACTTTATCCGGGATTGTCGAACTTCACTTGGAACAGCTGCCAGGCGGCGTGTATCAAATACGGGTACAAACAAAAAACAAAGTGTGGATCGGGAAATGGATCAAAACCTGATGCTGTTTTGCTTCCGCATTCTTACCCCTGCTCCTCATCATCCAGCAGCCCGCGCTTTTTCGCCGTTTCGCCATACCCGTGCAGCTGCAAAGGCTTTTTGGCCTTGCCCATCCGTATGTTCAGCACCTCCACGAACAGAGAGAAGAAGATGGCGAAATACAGGTAGCCTTTCGGCACGGCCCCATCGATAAAATGACCCAGATGCGCGGCTTCCGCGATCAATGAAAACCCGATCAGGATCAGGAAAGAAAGCCCCAGCATCTGGATCGTGGGGTGGTTGTTGACAAACTTGCTTACGGGGCCGGAGAAAGCCATCATCACCAATACCGAGGCCATTACGGCGATGATCATGACCACGATATCGTTGACCAGACCGATTGCGGTCAGGATGGAATCGAAGGAAAACACGACGTTGATCAGGGTAATTTGTACGATAACCCCCCGAAGCGCGGCCTTTCCTTTCCCAACCTTCGGATCGTCCGCCTCCGTTTCTCCTTCCAGTTTGTGGTGGATTTCGGTGGTCGCTTTATACAACAGGAAAATACCGCCGAGTAATAAAATGAGTCCCTGGCCATTTACAAAAGGCGAGATGTGGTTCCCCGTCGCATCGTGGGTGTCCAACCAGGGCAGGTCGACATAAAACAAAGGTTCTTTCATGCCGATGATCCAGGTAAGCCCGAACAACAGGAGAATCCGCAGCACCATGGCTAAAATCAGGCCTATGTTCCGCGCCTTAGGTTGTTCGCTCTCCGGCAGTTTGGAGGATATGATCGATAAAAAAATGATGTTGTCGACACCCAATACGATTTCCAAAAAGGTCAGGGTTAATAAACTTATCCATACAGCGCCGGACGTGAAGTCGGGCATTGTCAGCAAATACAGCATGTCGGCTAAAAATTTTGGTTTGACATTAAGGCCGCAATGTTACGGAGTTTTCCCGATTCTGCCGGGCTCGGGCTACGAGATCGGATAAAATTCCGTCGAAGTATCCGTCGCAAACGACTGAAAAACGTTTTACAGCCGACATTTGCATCGGGTTTAACATGCAAGCCGGGGAAACTCCTTTAGATTTGTCAAAAAATTGATCTCTGCATGAAGCAATCCTATCTCTTACTCGCGTTCTTTTTCTTCACCCTCACAACCGAAGCCCAGCAATCCGTAAAAAAATACGTAATGCTGGAACACTTTACCAATTCAAAATGCTCCATTTGCGCCAGTAAAAACCCGGCTTTTTACGCGCTGATCAACCAGGCACAGTACCTGGATGACGTACACCACGTATCCATCCATCCTTCGGTACCCTATAACACCTGCGTGTTCTATCTCGCTAACCCGACCGAGAACAACAACCGGGCAAGCCTGTACGGCATCCAGGGTACGCCGCAAGTGGCCATCAACGGCAAACCGCCGGTCAGCCTGTCGTCGTTCTCCGCCGCTACTTTGCAGGCCGAATTAAACCAAACCAGTCCGCTGTACCTGCAGGTGGAGGAAAATGACATTGCCGGCGGCCAACGCCACGTCAGCATTAAAGCCCGTACTGTCGGAGATATTCCGGCCGGCAACTACAAAATCTATGCGGCTGTGGTGGAAAAAACCATCAATATGACCACACCGAACACCGAAACCGTACACCACGACGTGTTCCGTAAAATGTTGCCGGATATCAACGGCGCCACGTTCAACCCGGCTGCCATTGGCGAAACGCTTGAATTCAACTATAACTTCGACTTAAATCCAAATTGGATTGCCGGAGAAATATACGTCGTGGCCTTCGTGCAAAATATTACGACTGAAGCCGTGCTGAACAGCGGCACAAAATTCGACGCAATCGTGCTGGACGCCAAGGATATTGCTGATAATAAACTTCTTAAAATATTTCCCAATCCTGCTCAGGAATCTGCAACGATCACCCTTGCCGGCGATCAAGCCGATCAATTGGACATATTTGCAATGAACGGACAACGGGTAATATCGCAATCCTTGTTTCAACAGGAAACCGTATTTGTGTCCACCGCTGCATTCGCTCCCGGCATTTATTTTGTAAAGGTTACCGGAGAAAAAGGGACGTATACCACGAAGTTGGTAAAACAGTAGCATTATGCCAATGCCGTTAACATAAGGCCTCGGAGAGCACTCCGAGGTCAAATAACTACAAACGTTGGGCCTCTCCGAGGCCGGGAATTTCATGGGGCTTGAACATTCTACAAACGTTGGGCCTCTCCGAGGCCGGGAATTTCATGGGGCTTGAACATTCTACAAACGTTGGGCCGCTCCGAGGCCGGGAATTTCATGGGGCTTGAACATTCTACAAACGTTGGGCCGCTCCGAGGCCGGGAATT
>Ga0335394_10004613_pt1 | contig 15674 bp, 13 predicted proteins | sample MAT03_FD_205741 | JGI IMG/M metagenome (GOLD analysis project Ga0335394, IMG submission 205741) | Freshwater microbial communities from Lake Fryxell liftoff mats and glacier meltwater in Antarctica - MAT-03 (spades assembly) (version 2) ... | reverse complement strand
ATCGATCTGCTGGTGGCCGGCGACGGCCGTTACTCGGTGGCGCGCTCGCTCCTGGCGGGTGTGCCGGCGATGCGTCAACATGGTGTGGTGATCTATCGCCTGCTGGTGCCCGATACCACCGGTGGCCTGATCGATGATTATGAGCAATGGTTCAACGGCCCCAACCGCCTCCTGGCGTTTCGCGTGCCGGGCAATGCAATCTACCTGGCCGGCACCTTTCCCATCGCGCCAGGCGCCGAGATTCCGCAGGCAGCCAAGGATGCCGACTTCCTGCGCGCCCTGTATACACCGCAAGGCGGCGCAGCGTCGGCGCAATGCCGCTGGCTGATCGATACCATCTGTGCCAACGTGCCGGCGATCCATTGGGCCCGCCTGCAGGAATCACCGCCCATGTATATGGATGACAAGGGCCATGTGCTGTTCCTGGGCGACGCCTCCCACGGCATGGTGCCCACCCTCGGGCAGGGTGCCACCCAGGCCATCGAAGACGCCTGCGTCGCCGCCGATCTGCTGTTGCGTCACCTGGCCGACAGCGGCGCCGATGGTATGGTGGTGCCGGCGTTGCTGCGCGAGTTCGAATGCCTGCGCGCGGAGCGGGTGCGCTTCGTGATGGATTTTTCGCGCGAGGCCAGCGACACGCTGGAAGCCGGCGCCGATCCGGTGGCGGGTGCGCGCAAGAAGCTCGAAGCGCCATTTCAGCGCAAGCTCGAACGTTTGTATCGCGACGTGCCGCAGGTTTGATGGCGATGCGCGCATCGGTTCACCGCTTCACCATGCGCGATCCCGCTGACGTGTCGCAGTTGGCGCTTGCGATCGAGCGCGGCCAAGTCAACCCGGCACATATCGTCGCCTTTATCGGCAAGACCGAGGGTAACGGTCTGGTCAACGACTACACGCGCGGCTACCTGGTGTTGTCACTCAAGCTGTTGCTGGCTGCGCAGCTGGGCAAGACGCAGGAAGAGATCACCCGCTCGGTGATCTTCGTCTTCTCCGGTGGCACCGAGGGTGTGCTCACGCCGCACTACACCGTGTTCTGTGTCGACCGCCAGGCGCCCGCGGCAACTGCAGTGCCCGCGCCGGCCACGGGCACAAAGCGCCTGGCCATCGGCCGCGCCTTCACCCCGGTGCCGGAACCGCAGGAGATCGGCACCCGCGCGCAAGTGAACATGGTGGCCGACGCGGTGCATCGCGCCATGGCGGAAGCCGCTATCACCGATCCGGCCGACGTGCATTTCGTGCAGGTCAAGGGCGGCTGCGTCACCAGCGATGTGGCGCAGGCCGCGCTCGCACGCGGGGCGAAACTCGCCAGCAGCGACCCCAACAAATCGATGGCGTTTACCCGCGTGGCTGGCGCCTTTGGCGTGATGCAAGGCCTGGGTGAAATCGCGCCAGAGGCGGTTGACGAAGCGTCCTTCTTCACCAGACCGGAGATATGGAGCGCTCGCGCCAGCATTTCCTCCGGCATCGAAGTAGGCGAGAACGAGGTCGTGGTGTTCGGCAATGCCGCCGGCTGGACCAGCGATTTCGTGATCGCACACCACACCATGGAAGATGCGCTCGACATCAACGGCATTTACGCCTGCCTGGACGATCTTGGCATCGCCGCACGCGGCGACAACCGCGCCACCGGCATCGAGCGCATCGTCTGCGCCCTGGTCAAGTGCGAGCCGGACGCGCGCGGCCAGGTGCGTGGCCAGCGCCACACCATGTGGCAGGATGGTGACATCAATGCCCAGCGCCATATTCGCGGCGCGGTGGGTGGGCTGGTGGCGGGCGTGCTGGGCGACACGCGCATCTTCGTCTCCGGTGGTGCCGAGCATCAGGGGCCGCCCGGTGGTGGCCTGCTGGCCTTGATCGCCCGCGCGGCGTGAATGTCATCGCCGCGATGGCATTGCCGCGAAAGCGGGAACCGGTGGCGCAAAAGAAGGACGAGCCACGAAGTCTCGCGAGACCGATCGCGCCGGTCCGAATTGCGCGAAAATGACTCATCCGGGCCTGCAATAGCGCCCGCATCCGATACTTCCAGAAGAGACCCATCGCATGTCGCACATTCCCGCTTCCGCTGCCCTCAAAGACCTGCGCATTCTCGACTTGACCCGCGTGCGTGCCGGCCCCACCTGCGTCAAGCAGTTCGCCGACTTTGGCGCCGACGTCATCAAGATCGAATCGCCCGAACCCGATTCAATGAGCGGCCCGCGCCATGGCTTCGACATGCAGAACCTGCACCGCAACAAGCGCTCGCTCACGCTCGACATGAAGGCACCGGACGGCAGGGAAATCCTGATGAAGCTGGTGAAGACGGCCGACGTGGTGGTGGAGAACTTCCGCCCCGACGTCAAGTTTCGCCTGGGGATTGATTACGCGGCCCTGCGTGCGGTGAACCAGCGCATCATCCTGGCCTCGATTTCCGGTTTCGGCCAGGACGGCCCCTACGGCACCCGGCCTGGCTTCGACCAGATCGCGCAGGGCATGGGCGGCTTCATGTCGGTCACCGGCTTTCCCGGCGGCGGGCCGGTGCGCGCCGGCACCGCAATCGCCGATCTCTCCGCTGGCATGTTCGCCGCTTTGGGCATTTTCACCGCGCTGTGGGAACGTCAAACTTCCGGTGCAGGCCAGTGGGTGCAATCGAGCCTGCTCATGTCGCAAATTGCCCTCATGGACTTCCAGGCTGCGCGCTACCTGATGAAGGGCGAAGTTCCCGCCCAGGCCGGCAACGACCACCCTACCTCGATGCCCACCTCGGCCTACAAGAGCAAGGACGGCTATGTAAACATCGCGGCCTCGGGCCAGGTGATGTGGAAGCGCTTGTCGGAGGTGATAGGTCGCCCCGAGTTGTTTACCCAGGCCGAATTCAAGGACGAGCCTGCACGTTCGAAAAATCGTGTGGCCTTGAACCAGGAAATTACCAAGGCCACCGTTACCCGCACCAGCGCGGAATGGGTCGAGACATTGAACGAAGCGGGGGTACCTTGCGGTCCGATCTATAGCGTCGACGAGGTATTCGCCGACCCACAGGTCAAGCATCTTGGTGCGGCAGCAGCCGTTCAGCACCCGAAGTTGGGCGAGATCAAAATAGTCAATCAGGCAGTCAAGCTCTCACGCACGCCGGCGACGATGGCGCGGGCTACGCCTGAGCATAGCGAGCATACCGCGGAGATCTTGAAGGAGATCGGGTACAGCGATGCGCAGATCGAGGATTTGAAGGCGCGGAAAGTGGTTTGAGATACATGAGGTATCCCGGCACCAGTCAACGGGCACTACTTTATTCATGATAAAAACCAGCCTCTCACGAGGCTGTCATGGTTTTGGTAAAGATCGATGAACCTTGTGGCGGCATCACGTGTACGCGAAACCTGAATGACATCCATACGAAATCACGCGTTTCGCGAACGGCAAAGCCTGGCGCTCAACAGCGCTGTAGCGGCTCGACTGCGAGTTACGCCTGATAGCGTGATCGGGCGTGCCAGGGAAACGCTGGCACGATGGAAGAGCATTCCGGGGGTATGGTGCGTCGATCTGGGAACGTGGGAGAAAATTCTTCAAGCAGGTGACCCGGATGAAATCCATCGAATCCTGACCGATGGCGACGAGATGTCGATTCGCCTGCGCCAATCGTCGCCTTTCTCGGTGCAACTGGATCCCAGGGAACGCGTGAGGATCATCCATGAATCGTCTGCAACTTGAACACCTGCTGCGTGCCGCCGGCAGCATAGCCGGTCAGGATCGTGTAATCGTGATCGGTTCGCAATCCATCCTTGGCGCACGGCCCGACGCGCCGGTTTCCCTTTTGATGTCGATGGAAGCCGATTTCATCTTTCCCGACAATCCTGAATCGAGCGACATCGTGGATGGGACGATCGGGGAGGGGTCAATTTTTCATGAGACCTACGGCTATTACGCACAAGGCGTCGATTCCACAACCGCGATACTTCCGATGGGCTGGCGCGAGCGCCTGCATGTGGTCGACTCGCCCGACACACGCGGGACAAAAGGCTTGTGCCTTGATCCTGCCGACCTGGTTGCCTCGAAGTATGTCGCCGGACGCGAAAAAGATTTCGAATTCATCCGTCAGGCGTTGCGCCATGGCGTCGTGTCGGAACACGTAGTCCTGCAACGGATTGAAATGCTTCCTGTCGATCGGGATCAGATTGATGTTCTGAAGATCAAGGTCCGACGCGACGTCGCGATGGCGAATGATCGTGACAAGCCTTGACTTTGGTTTCGGGGCGAGCGAATGGTGAATATGGGGCCGTGTTCGATTTGATTTTCGAAACCAGGCACGAGGCTGGCACTACGGGATCTGGAGCGAGAACCCGCCGTCTCGAGAACACCCAGTTCGACACGCAAACCGGCAGCAAAAGCCGTGTTCATCGGCGCGTCAAGACCCTGACAAACTGATCTTGCCGCGCATCAAGATCGGAGACACGCGCTTGCGCTACGCGCGGATGAACTGTCAGTTCTGGCCTTGCGACTCACAGTAGCTGTTTCAGCCGGAAACACGGATTTGTGGCTGCTCTCGGTGCTCCCCGGGATACGGCGGCGCCAGTCCCCGGATTGGTTTCCGCGCGCGATGCTACCCGGAGATCAGGCGAAGAAGCCGGCTATCCAGTCGCGGCACGATGTCGCCACTGGTTGACCGGTATCAATCGCTTCACGCAGGGCAACAACCGCAGCCGCCAACCCCGGCGCATCGCGTTTGGCCAATTCGCCAATCTTCTGCAGCACACGCAGGGCGTCCAGCGGTCGTGCCGGGCTGCCGAGTGCGGCCTCGCACTCGGCTACGAGCGTGCTGCCGTCGTCTAATTCCAGCGTGACCCGCGCTGGCCGATCCAGTGGCCAGGGCTTGACGTGCGACAGTTGCGCCATCGAAACGCGCGTTCGCAGGGCGATGATGGCTTCGTCGCGCAGGCTTTGGTCAAGAAAGTTGCCGGGCGCGTCGGCGCCATGCGCCAGCGTTGCGGCGAGTGCATGCGGGATCGAGAACTTGGCGCCCAACGTGGTCGCGGGCGCTGCGTTGTTGAAGTTCATCGCCATCGCCGAGCCTTCCATCAAAACGCTTTTCACGTTCTTGCCGCCGCGCAGTTCGGGGCGGCAGGCGAGCAGGTTCTCGATCGCTTCCATTGCCGCATGCGAGTGGTGGCAGGCGCCGTAGAGCTTGTGATAGCCATCGCAAATGGTCCAGTCGCCGCCGAGGCGGTCGGTCAGCTCCGCAGGCTTAACCGGCGCGCCCAGGCCGCGGGTATACACGTCGTAGGGCCCGGCGGGCGTGCCGGCGATGCCCAGGCTCGCCATGTCGCAGGCGAACTGGCCCAGCCACGCACCGGCCGCAGGCCAGGCGTTGCGCACCAGCGCGCCTTCGATCGGATGACTGTAGGGACCAGGGCTCACCATGGTGGCGGCGGCGCTGAGTGCGTGCAGCAACTGCCTGGCATCATAGCCGCGCAGCAACGCCAGGCCGGCGGCCGAGCACACCGCGTTGTAGACGCCGTGCGGGTGCAGGCGTGGCAGGGTGCCGGGCCAGGCGCGCGCGAAGCGGGTGCCGATCTCATACGCGCCAACAGTTGCGCGCAGGGTCGCTGACATCGGGAGATTGCCGGCTTCGGCCGCCGCAAGGATCAAGGGTTGGCTGAGGGCGCCGGGATGCACGGCGGTGCGGGTGTAGCCGTCGTCAAGTTCGTTCCAGGTGATCGCCAGGCCGTTGCCGACGGCAGCGTCGATCATGGCCATTCGCGGCGCGTCGCGGCGAAACAAGGTCGCTTGTTGCGCGCCGCCGTTGGCGACCAGTCGCTCGTGATAGGCGCGCAATTCGGGTTCGTCGCTGGCGGAAAGCGCCGCGGCGATGTTGTCGCCGAGAATCAGCGCCGCCTGCGATAGCGCAGGCGGCGGGATGTCGCTGAACCGCAGGCCGGCGGCCCAGGTACACAGGTCCTTGAGGCCTGCCTCCACGTGGGCCTTGATGGCAGCGTCGTCGCTGGTTTCACTCATGGCTGACTCCGGGACCGGGAATGCCGGTGCCGCTTTCGGCGGCACCGGTGCACTGTTGCGGCAAGCGGGGTTCGCCCGCAGCCAATCGCAAGAGCGGTTCAGGCCGCCGCGCGCGCCTCACGGATGGCGCGCCATACCTTGCCGGCGGTAAACGGCATTTCCAGCCCCTTCACACCCACCGCCTCGAGAGCGTCGCGCATGGCACTTGTGATCGAGGCCGGGGCGCCGATGGTGCCGGATTCGCCGCAGCCCTTGGCGCCCAGCGGGTTGTGGGTGCAGGGTTGGGTCTCGTCGGTTTCGGAGACGAACATCGGCAGCACGTCGGCGCGCGGCAGGGTGTAGTCCATGAACGAGCCGGTATAGAGCTGGCCGCTGACGCGGTCGTACACCGCGGCTTCAAACAAGGCCTGGCCGATGCCCTGGGCGATCGCGCCATGCACCTGGCCCTCGACCACCATCGGGTTGATCACCGTGCCGATATCGTCCACCCCGATGTAGGAGATGATGCGCGTGACGCCGGTGGCCGGGTCGATCTCGACCTCGCAGGCCTGCGCGCCGTTCGACCAGGTGAGGTTGGTGGGATCGAAAAACGCGTTCTCGTGCAGAACCGGTTCCATGCCCGCCGGCAGGTTATGGGCATAGGTGACAGTGCGCGCCACCTCGGGCCAACCGACCTTGCGGTCGGTACCGGTGACGCGGAATTCGCCGACGCCATTGACCACTTCATGGTCGATGTCGGTGTCGGCGGCTTCAAGCATGTGGGCCGCCACCTTCTTTGCCTTGGAGAGGATTTTCTCGGCCGCCATGTAAATGGCCGACCCGGCGATCACCATCGAGCGCGAGCCGAAGGTGCCGGTGCCATAGGGCACGCGGCCGGTGTCGCCTTCGATCAGTTCGATCATCGACAGCGGCACGCCGATGCGCGAGGCGAGAACCTGCGGAAAGGTGGTGGCATGCGCCTGGCCGTGGCTGTGCGTGCCGCACATCACCAGGAGGCTACCGTCGGCGGCCACGCGGATGTCGGCTGAATCGAAAAACCCGGCACGCGCGCCGAACATGCCGGCGTATTTTGAAGGCGCCACGCCGGAACTCTCGACGAAGTAGGCGATACCGAAGCCGCGCAGCAGGCCCTTTTTTTCCGCCGCCGCGCGCCGAGCAGGAAAACCGGCATGATCGCCCAGCACCAGCGCACGCTCGAACAGTTTCACGAAGTTGCCGGTGTCGTAGGTGGGACCGACCGGCGTGGAGTAGGGCATGGCAGCAACGGGAATGAAATTTCGGCGCCGCAGTTCCAGCCGGTCTATGCCGGTTTGCGACGCCGCCTCCTCGACCAGACGTTCGAGCACGAAGCAGGCCTCGGGCCGGCCGGCGCCGCGGTATGCATCGGTCGGCACGGTGTTGGTGAACACGGCGCGCACCTCGGCAAATATCGCCGGGATGCGATACGGCCCGGACAAAACAGCGGTATAGACCGTGGTGGGCACCGCCGCGCCGACGGTCGACACGTAGGCGCCGACCGCGGCGAGTGTGGTCACGCGCAAGCCCAGAAAATGTCCTTCGGCGTCGAGCGCCAGTTCGGCATGGGTGGCATGGTCGCGCGCGTGGTAATCGCTGACAAAGGCTTCGCTGCGCGACGACACCCACTTCAGCGGTCGCTCCAGCTTGCGTGCGGCCCAGGCAAGAATGATTTCTTCGGGATAGTGCTTGCCCTTGGTACCGAAGCCGCCACCGACATCCGGCGCGATCACACGCACCGCGTTTTCCGGCAAAGCCAGCTGCTCGGCCACGAATTTCCGAATGTGGTGCGGCACCTGGGTGGCCGACCAGATCGTCACCGCATGACCGTCCAGGCCGCGGGTGGCAGAGGCCACCGCGATCACCGCGCGCGGTTCGAGCGCGGCGCAGATGATGCGGTGGTTGATGATGTCGACCGCCACCTTGTGGGTGGCGCGCGCGAAGGCCGCCTCGACCGGCGCCTCTGCGCCGCGCTGGAAGCGCACGCACAGGTTGCCAGGCGCTTCCGGATGCAGCTGCACGGCACCAGGCAAGGGAGCATCGCGCACGTCGACCACCGCCGGCAGCGCTTCCCAGTCGACTTCCACCAGTTCGGCGGCATCCTGCGCCTGGTGGCGCGTGCCGGCCACCACCATGGCAACGGCCTCGCCGACATGGCGCACCGTGCCGCGCGACAATGCCCAGCGTGGCGGCTCGTTCATCGGCTTGCCATCGACGCCGGGAACCTGCCACAAGGGAATCATCGGGCCGACCTGGTCGGCTGCCATGTCCGCGCCGGTGTAAACGGCCACCACGCCAGGCGCGCGGTTGGCCGCAGCCACGTCGATTGCGCGCATGCGCGCATGGGCATGCGGTGAGCGGACAAAGGCGCAATGCAGTTCGCCTTCCATCACCAGGTCGGATACGTACTGGCCGCGGCCGGTGAGAAAACGGCGGTCTTCGCGGCGCAGTACAGGCGCGCCAATTCCTTCTGGATGCATGTTGTTCTCCGGGATTGTGGTGCAGTCGAAAGTGTGCCCGAGTTTAAAGCAGAGCAGGTGCAAGCGCAAAAGCTAAGCCGGTGCCGATTCGTCCGCAGCATCAGACGCACCGAAGTGGGTCGCGACGGCACCGTTCCGGAGCGTCATTCGCCATGTCGCGATCATTGGGCTGCGCCAAGCCGCGCGCACCTGGCTGCCGTTGGTGGCCCGAAGATTGCTAAACCAGGGGGGATTGCTAAATCAGGGATTGAGTTGCAGGTGCCCTTGAAACTGATTCCCGCTCCTGGCCGGGCGCGCCAAATTGTCCGAACAAATCGTAACTACTCAGGTAGCCGCCAGTTACGGGCTGATAGCCGATCAAGCGAAGCGAGGCCGAGGCGGGGCACCCTGGAATGTCAGGGTGAGGGTGTGGAAGAGATTGGCGTCCTGCTTGTGGAGTGTGGCGAGATAGGAGCGGATGGTGCAGAAGGTATCGAGACCCACCTTGGTTCGGAAGCCGCCGGAAACTTTCTGTTTGACCTTGGGCATGCGTACCGTCTGCTCGGCGATATTGTTGGAGAATGGGGCGTTGTGATCGGTCATGAAGCGCCAGACATCGTCAGCGTACACGCGCAAGCGATCGATGAGGTTGAGTGCCTTGCTCTGGCGGGTCTTGCCGCGTTTGCCGGAGGGCGGAGCGCGCGGGTTGGCGGCCTCACCCTTGGCAAGAATCCTGTCATGAGCGGATCGATAGTGCGCGATGCGATCGAGCGGCAGCGGCCCGCTGATCACCGCCACTTCCTGATGCGCGGCGAGCAGCAGATCGATCAGTTGTTGCGCCCAGGCTTGTTCCATCTCCTCGAAGAGGTAGGTCAGTTCGCGCAGGTGGTGGGCGTTGCACAAGAGTCATTTCCAATTCAGGTATGAGCCTGGAGCGGTTGTAGGACGGCGACGTTGAGAGTGTCGATCGGTTGTTGAGTGTGCCAGTGTAAGGCGGGTTGGTTTTTTTGGTTTTTTTGGTTGGTTTGGGGTTGGCGCTCACACCACGTTGGAAAAGACTAGCCGCAGCAGCAGGTCGCGCGCCGCAAACTCCTTGTAGCACCCGTTGGGCTGGCGCCAATCCCACAACTCACACGGCGTTCGCGCGATAAAGCTGCGGCCTCGCGGATAATGCGACGCAATCGCCGCCTGCACCTGCGCGATGTCCTGTGCCCTCAGATCGCGGGCGCGGTAGCGAAAAAGAATCGGCTCCAGTTCCATGTGGTTCCCCCAAACAAAGGGGTCCATACAGAAAACTCGCCTCTGACGCCAGCGAAATCTTTCAGACGGCTACTGATTAGAATGTGACTTTTGAGAACGTAAACGCCTGACGGCGAGGAGACTGACATGCAACTGACCCCGGCACAGCGCGAGGCCTACGCGCGGGACGGCTTCCTGCTGTTTCCCGACCGGGTCACAGCCGCTGAAGTGGCGCTGTTGCGCAGCGAGGTCGAACGTCTGTGGAATGTCGATGCCGAAGGCACGGTGCGTGAAGGCGCCAATCGTGCGCCGAAATCCATGTTCCGGCTGCATAAAGCCGACGGTGCCACCGCCGCGCCGCCGTTTCGCGCGCTGGCGCGGTCGCCGCGCATGCTGGGGGTTGCGCAGCAGTTGCTGAGTGACGAACAGCTCTATCTGCATCACTCCAAGGTCAACGTCAAGGCGGCGATCGAGGTTCGGTGTGGCCCTGGCACCAGGATTTCGGTGCCTGGAACCTGGATGGCATCGAGCGCCCCGACATGACTCCTTGCCGGTCTCCCGGCGCACTGACAATTACCTTGACGCGCGCCGGAGCGTCGCCCGCGTCGGCGAACATGATGGTCTTGTTGCCGTGCAGCAGGCTGTCGGCCTCGACCATATCGTTGTTTGGCCGCCGTGCCACGCACCGAGCGTACAAACCCCGCACCGAGTCGGCATCGACTTCGATGTGGGCCTTCATTCCAGAGTCCCGCAGCTCGGCCATACGAGTTTACCCGGATAGCTATTTCTTGCATTGTGTTTAGCATCTCAAGAGTGCCGGGTTCAGCGCTGATTTTGCACTACGTAGCCAAGCGGAACATCTTTAGCATTATTTGCGCAAGAAACTCGCGCTTGCGCTTCGTGCGCAGATTCAATCCCAGGTCAGCTTGTTGCATGGTTCAGACGGTCGAGTTCGCCGTTGGACTGCGCAAGCGGGAATACCCGAGGGTTATAGACCATCCTTAGACGAACGACCAACCCAATGATCTCTTTGGTTTTGATTGAAAGTATCTTGCAAGCTGTCGTTGCCGGCTTGTTGATCGGGTCCGTTTATGGACTCATGTGCGTTGGCCTCGGCTTGATCTTTGGATTGATGCGGGTCATCAACTTTGCCCAGGGCGAATTCCTGATGTTGGGCATGTATGTGACCTTTTTCTTCTGCACGTCACTGGGGCTGAGCACCGCGTTTGGCCCCATTTTGGGCTCTCTCGTATCTGGTGTGGTCATGTTCGGCCTGGGTCTGGCCATGCACAAGACCTTGCTGGTCAAAAGTACAGGCATCCAGGTAGTAGGCACCGAAGGTGAAGGGCATTACCCCCAGCTGATATTGACTCTGGGTATATCGCTGGTGTTGGCCAACGGTGCCTTGATTTTGTTTGGCAACATTTCAAGAACCGTTAGAACTCCCTTCAGTGCCACAGCCTGGGAATTGGCTATTGGCAATGATTTCATGATTTTTTTCAACAAGGCCAGAACTTTGGCTTTGTTGGTGTCGGTGTTGGTGGCGATTGCTGTTTATCTCTTCGTTCATCGCACCCGTTTAGGCAAATCCCTGCGTGCAGCCGCCGACAACGCGTCAGCAGCCACCTACATGGGAATCGATGTCGAAAGGGCGCATCGCATTTCGTTCGGCCTTGGTGCGGCGGTTACCGCAGTGGCGGGTGGGCTGATTGCCAGCTATTACCCGTTTCAACCCTATATTGGTCTTGATTTTGTCGTGATCATGTACGCCGGTGTAGTGCTTGGCGGCTTGGGCAGCGTGATTGGCGCTTTTTGGGGTGGCCTGACAATTGGTCTGATCCAGCAAGTTTCCACCCTCTTTTTGCCGTTGCAGTTGCAAAACGCAATGATCTTCTTGATTTTCCTGTTGATCATTTTGTTCCGCCCGCAGGGTTTGTTTGGCAAAAACGTCGAAAGAGTCTAAGTGAAGCTCGACCAACAACCCAGTCAAGTCAAAACCATTCTTTTGCTGGCGGTGGTTTACCTTCTGCTGGCGTATTTGATCGACGACAAGTACTACCAGTTAATCCTTACCATCGTGCCGATTTGGGCAATGATGGGAATAGCTTGGAATGTTTTCTCAGGCTACTCCGGATTGGTGTCTTTCGGGCATGCCGCGTTTTTCGGTATCGGTGCCTATACCGTGGCGCTCGCGATGATCCATTGGCATCTGTCACCGTGGCTGGGTATACCGTTGGGCACGCTGGCTGGCGTCATTGCTGCTGCGCTGGTGGGGTACCCTACCTTCAGATTGCGTGGTGTTTATTTTTCACTGGCGATGTTGGCCTATCCTCTGACCCTTTTGTATGTGTTTGAGTGGTTGGGCTACCAAGAGGTCACTATACCCATGAAGCGCGAGAATGGCCCCTTGTACATGCAATTTCAAGGGCAGTACGCATACATCGTTGTCGGCATTTTGTTCTTGGCCATTGCAATTTATGTGGCCAGTCGCATTCACGGATCTCGCTTTGGTCTGTCCCTCACCGCCATCAAACAAAACGAGGCTGCCGCAGAGGCTGCAGGGATAGATTCAGCGTGGTGGAAGCTGAAGGCCATCATGGTCTCCGGCGCGATAGCTGCGGCAGCAGGTGGTTACTACGCCGTGGTATTGATCGTTGTCACTCCACCTTCGGTGTTTGGTCTGTTGGCTTCAGCGCAGGCCATGATCATGGCTTTGTTCGGTGGGGTTGCCACATTGTGGGGACCGGTGTTGGGCGCGTTGATACTGATACCTTTGTCGGAGATATTGCACGCAGAAATGGGCAATCAAGTCCACGGTATCCACGGCGTAGTGTTCGGGTTGGCCATCATTGCCATGATCTTGTACGCACCTGAAGGCATATTTCCTCGCATCAGGGATGCCTTCAAGAAACGCAAAGGCGCGGTGGCCACCGGCGAAACCCACCGTGTGATTCAGGTGCCGCCAGTGGACGAAACCCAGGCGCGGCCCGCCGTCAGTCAGGACATAGCCTTGAAGGTGAGCAATTTGTCCCGCTCGTTTGGGGGTCTGAAAGCTGTTTCCGACGTCTCCTTTGATGTTTATCGTGGTGAGGTCTTGGGCATCATTGGCCCCAACGGTGCCGGCAAAACCACATTGTTCAATTTGCTCAATGGCTTCATCGGTGCCAATGAAGGATCAGTTCAATTCATGGGCAAGGAACTGGTCGGTCTCAAGCCTAACCAGGTTTGCCGTGAAGGCGTTGGCCGGACTTTCCAGGTCGTTCGACCTTTCCCGCGTTTGTCCGTTTTGCAGAACGTGGTGGTCGGCGCTTTTGTGTCTCAACCCGATAACGATGAGCGGGCGGTAGCTCAGGCGCGTGAAGCCCTTGCAAGAGTGGGCATGCTCGGGCATGAAAATGTCGTGGCTGGAAGCTTGAACAGTTTGGAGTTACGCTTGATGGAGTTGGCCCGTGTTTTGGCGGGTAGGCCCAAACTGCTGCTGATGGACGAAACCTTGGCGGGATTGGGCGCCGACGAAGTGGAGACCATGCTCGCCGTGATTCGCCGCTTGGCCAACGAAGGACAAACCATTGTGATCATTGAGCACACCATGCAGGCCATGGTGCGGCTCGCTGACCGTTTTGTGGTGCTTGACCATGGCTCGGTATTGGCCGTTGGCAAGCCACTAGAGGTTACCAAAGATCCCTCTGTAATAGAGGCCTATTTGGGTAAAAAATGGATGAATCATGCTAAGCATTGAACACCTGAGCGCGTCGTACGGTGGACTCAAAGCCCTCTCCGATGTATCGGTGCGCGTGGGTGAGGGTCAGTTTGTTGCGATCGTTGGTCCCAACGGCGCAGGCAAAACCACACTCTTCAAATCAATATCCGGTACCGTCACGCCCCAAAGCGGCAGAATCACGTGGTTGGGGCAGGAACTGACCTCCATTCCCCCAGCGCGTCGTCCTCACTTGGGAATTGCCCATGTGCCGGAAGGCCGACAGGTTTTCAAGGAACTCACTGTTTACGAAAACCTGGAGATGGGGGCGCAGACCGAAAAAGGTCAAGCTGACTGGGACAAGAACTTGGATCAGATGTACAGCCTGTTTCCCATTTTGTCTTCTCGAAAAAATCAACTGGCGGGAACCTTGTCCGGGGGTGAGCAGCAAATGGTCGCGATTGCCCGTGGAATGATGTCGTCGCCAAAACTGATCATGTTCGATGAACCTACCATGGGCCTGGCGCCCAAAATCACCGACATGATTTTTGAGCGCATTGAAGAGATTCACTCCAACACCAACGTGACCATTTTATTGGTGGAGCAACGCGTGGCGGAGGCGCTGAGCTCTTGCGACCATGGCTATGTGCTTCAAACCGGGCGCATCGTGCTCGAAGGTGCGCCCAGTGTCTTGATGGAAGATCCCCATGTGAAAGAAATTTATTTGGGTATGTAATGTCTGTGTTCACAACCAACAGGAGAGTCAGTATGGTTCATCATTCAAAGCGTAAATTGCTTGGCGTGGCTGCTGCAGTCACGGCCGCCCTGGGATTGGGCACGGCGCTGCCTTCAATGGCGCAACCCAAGGAGGTCAAGGTGGCGTTGATCGCGCCTTTGTCCGGCCCTTGGGCACGCAACGGAGACCTGATGCGCAAGGGCGCTGAAATGGCGGTTGAAGATATCAACAACGCCGGGGGTATCAAAGCCTTGGGCGGTGCCCGCATGCGCTTGGTCGTCATCGATGCAGGTGACTCGGTTGAAAAGGCCAAAAATGCTGCGCAGCGCATGCTTTCGCAAGAGCCCGATTTGACTGGCGCCAGCGGTGCTTGGCTATCCTCGTTCACTCTGGCCATCACCGAGGTGACCGAACGCGCAGAATTGCCGATGTTGACACTTTCGTTTGCTGACAGCATTACTTCCCGCGGCTTCAAATACGTTTTCCAGACCTCCATCACAGCGGGGCAGATGTCCTCGTCGGCGATACCTGCGTTGATGGAGTTGTCCAAATTGGCGGGCAAACCCATCAAGACCGTGGGAATCGTCAGTGACAACACTGCCTCACCGATGGCTTTCGCCAAACCCTTGCGCGAAGGTGGACTGGACAAAATGGGGTTGAAGTTGGTGGTCGACGAGATCTTCACGCCGCCACTGTCTGACGCCAGTTCCATGATCCAGAAGGTCCGCACCTCGCGGCCGGACATGCTGATCAATCTGGCCACAGCGCTACCTGACCTCAAGCTCACGCTCGAAAAAATCAACGAAGTGGGCTTGGGGAAAGGTCGTCTGCCCATCGTGGCCAACAGTGCCGCAGTCGGAGCACCTGAATTGCTGAACTTGTTGGGCAAGGACGCCTTGGAGGGCGTGCTCAACATCACTGCCAACTCGGCGGGCAAAGGACATGACAAACTCATCGAGGAGTTCAGTAAACGCAAAGGTGAGCCATGGATTCCACAGGATCCCATGTCATCCTATGGTGAAATTTGGATCTTCAAAGAAGCTTTGGAAATGGCCAAGTCTGCTGATCGCAAAGCAGTGGCTGCGGCCCTACGCCGCATGGATATAACCGATGGGCCTGCAAAGTATTTCCCAGGTGGTCGTGTCAAGTTTGACGAAAATGGCCGGCGCGTGGGGGCTCAGTTAACCATCTCGCAGTGGCAAAATGGCCGGCCCGTGGTGGTTTTTCCACCTGAGATGGCAGTGGCCCCTGCCATCTGGCCCAAACAGTAATACGCTAGCGAACCATCAAACACCCGGCTTTTGCCGGGTGTTTTTCTGCCAGGTCACGATTGAAGTTTTGTGTGACTTTAGCCGTCTGAAAGATTTAGCTGTCGTCAGAGGCGGGTTTTCTGTATGGTTCCCTTTGTTTGGGGGAACCACGTGTCCTACCGGCAAATCTGCATGAAATAGATTTTCATCTTTGTTAGCTTCGTCAGCGAGATCAACCCGATGAGGAGCAATGCTGATGGAACTGACGAACAAGGACGAGAAAGCGAGCAGCC
>Ga0335394_10004607_pt1 | contig 15679 bp, 14 predicted proteins | sample MAT03_FD_205741 | JGI IMG/M metagenome (GOLD analysis project Ga0335394, IMG submission 205741) | Freshwater microbial communities from Lake Fryxell liftoff mats and glacier meltwater in Antarctica - MAT-03 (spades assembly) (version 2) ... | reverse complement strand
AATTTTATCGCCGCAAAGGCTATCAAGTGACTGAAACGCTTGGATGTGGCCCCGACGGTGGAATTGATCTTAAACTTGCGAAAGATGGGGCGGCCACGTTTGTGCAATGCAAGCGGTGGAAGGGGAAAAAAGTGGGGTTACCAACGGTGAGAGAATTACTCGGCGCAATGACTGCTGAACGTGCGCAATACGGAGTTTTGGTGACGACCAGTTCATTTACTGTCGAAGCCGTGGCTTTTGCAAAGGACCACTCCATTGAACTGATTGATGGCACAACCCTTTTGGATGCAATTTCGCCGTTACAAACAAATCAGAAAACGACTTCCAAAAATAGTATCCTCGACATGACGACTGCTGATTTAGGAACAACTGTTCTTTGCCCCAAGTGTGGAAATCAAATGACTCTGCGCACTGCACGAACAGGCTCAAATGCCGGAGCGCAGTTTTGGGGTTGCTCCAAATTTCCGACGTGCAAAGGAACTCGCGACATGAAGGGCTGAGTGTTGGAAATTGGGACATGAAAATGGAAGACGATGAAATAGACTACTTGGAAGAGTGCATCCCGGCACTCGCGCAACTTGCCGTTACCCAGGCTTACTGGCAGACATTAGCGTCCGGGCTGAGTCTAGTGACCCTTATTGAAGGAGCCATTTACGAGGTCTTCCCGGACGGTGCGCGAAAAAAGATAAAGGACGTTGAACCAAGTTATCCCATCGCTTTAGGAGCGAAGCGCCAGATCAGATAAGCTCCGGCGCGCCCTTCACCGAAATACTCGTGATGGTTGCCTGGGTTGTCTGGGTTGTCTGGAGATTTGCGTAACGAGCGTCGCTTTCAATGAGCGTGGTAATCCTCGCATCGCGAAGACGAGAGCGGAAGTGTCCTAATTGCATACCAGTGACGATGACCGAGTGGGTTGAGAAAGTGAACACCAAGTGCGTTTGCTCTGCATCGTAGGTAAAGGTAACGAGCTGCGAATAGGGGAAAACTGTAACTGTTCCATCTTTGGTTTCGAACTCGATGAATAGAGCGGGGAACTCCGATGTTTCAAAACACGATGGCGCTTGGTCTTCAACGGAGATGCTTCGGCGGAGCTGAGATTTTAACATACGGATATTCCTCTTCGGCGAGTGTGTGGAGTTTGTGTTTGCTGCTGCTGATTTCGGGCTTCAACAAATCGGAGGTGGGTATACCAATTTTTGAATGCGGTAATGATGCGCTGGACGAAGGTTCGCTGCTTTGTTGTCACAGCATGTGAATGTAGAGGTGACGCTGTCTTAAGTGGCGCTGAGGCAGGAGCAGGTTTTTCTTTTGCTGCGGTGTTTGGTGCGAATCCTTCGCGGGACAATGCGGCTTCCAGCGGAGCCAGTTCGATGGCTGCTTTGCGTCTGGCCGTTTTCTGCAAGCGATCTCGTAAACGCTCTTTGTCATCGGTGAAGATGCGGCAGCGGTGACGTCCACGGGAGATGGAAACGTAAAACTGCTCACGGTTCACGGCGGCGAGAGAGCGGAATGATGCAACGAGCAGCACTTCATCTACGGTTTTGCCTTGGGAGGCGTGCGAGGTGACAGCATAGCCATGCGTGAATTGACGGTATGTTTCAGGAATGATCCGGCCATTCGTCAGAACGATATTCTTCCCCTCTATCGTCTTCACTTCCACGAGCTGCCCATTTGTCAGACCATGCTTTGCATCATTGGCTTGCAGTAGCAGTTTGTCGCCGGAAGCAATGAAGATGCTTTTGCTTTTACATACATCGAACCCAACGTTTTCACGCGGCAGACGAATGTTTGCCGTGCTGCCGTCGGTGCGTTGCACTTTGAGTGAATGAGGCAATACTGTCTGGATCACCACTGATTCCCCTTTCGCTAATGCGCTGCTTTGCGCGTGGAAAACAAGCACCTGTCCAGGCTGGTAGCGTTGACGCATTCGCTTTTGCGCTTCCGACCATCCGAGCGATTCCAGCACTGGTTTGCTGTGCTCTACGCCCAGAAGCGTTCCTTTTTGTTTCAGCTTTTCACGCACTGTAACCGTAACGGCTTCGATTTCGCTCCATGTGGGCGCGACAATCAGCGCGGACTGTTTGCACTGCCACACATCCAAATACGCTTCAGCCGCTTTGGAATAGAGATCGTCATCCCACTCAGTGACTTCGCCCATTCTATCGAGACGGTCGAATGCCTGCTGCGGTTTCTTTTCCGCTGCAAGCTTCACGGCTTCCAGATAATCAGCGCGTTGCTGTCGGCGAATATGCGTTAGTTGCCCGTAATCATAACGGGAATACCCCTCTAAAATCCGCAGGGCATCACCACTGGTTACCGAGGTGTGTTGTCCGGTGTCCCCTGACAGAATCACGCGCGAACCGTGCTCTTGGGCGAGAGACAGCAACTTGTGCATGTCGTCCAGCCCAACGGCACCCGCTTCATCCAATACTATGACGCTGTATTCTGAGAGGGTGTTACTCACGTAGGGATCAACCAATAGACGCTGGAGCGTCTGCGCATTATGCCCGTCCTTTTGTAAAACTTCAGTCGCCGCTGTGGTCGGTGCGCAGAATAAAATGCGGTATTCAGACGGCCTTAGTGCATTTGAGATTTCTGTTAAAGCGGTGCTTTTTCCTGTCCCAGCGAGACCACGAAATCCGGTAATTTGATCACTGCTCTGCAATACATGAAGCACAGCATTGCGTTGATCTTCTCCCAGCCAGGGAGCCGGGCTGAATTGCGGATTGAGCGACGGAGAAACATGCTTTCCGCTGTTCACCATCTGAATGAGGGAAAGCTCCTTCTCTAAAATACTCCTGAGCGAGAATTCATCTCCGACCCGAACATATTTTGAAGTGTCATCCAGTTTGCGCTTCAAGACTTCCAAATTCACGTTGCCGCGTCCTTCAATCAAAGCATGGCAAAGGAGGTCTTCTTTGCTCACCACCGATTTCCTTTCAAACAAGTGATCGGTTGCAGTCTGCAATGCGGCTTCTTCTCCGCCGCCGCTGCCAGACTGGTTGCGGGTATTGTCCATTGCGGTGCGATGGAGTGATTGCAACACCATCAATTCTGCGGGCGTGAGTTCTGTCAGTTGCAGCTTCTTCACCTCCTCGGTTGCAATGTCATTCAGCTTCCGTGGGCGTGTCTGGTGAACGAGGTGTGAGATTTCATTATTGGTAAGCTCCCGCCCGAGTTTCCTTTCCATCTTGGCGATGGCTTCATCCCGCTCCTTTGCTCGCTTTGAAAATCGTTCCTGAATTTCTCTCGGCACTCCCTCGATTTCAAAACCATGCTCTCCGGGCTTAGTCTCATAGCCGAGCGCATGAATCCGCCGGACATAATCGTTTCGATACACCTCCGTGGCGTAATTGATGGCATCAAACATCCTGCCTGTTTGAAGTGCCTTCCATCGGTCTTCCACCGGATCGAATGTGCAGTTGAATAGTGTGAAGTGCGTGTGCAATTGCGGATCGAGTGAACGAGAGGCTGTATGCGTAAAAGCCGCACTAACGAGATTTCCGGTAACGCGATCATCGCAGACTCCGTTTTTGCGAATCCTCGCACAGGCGTATTGCTCCAATTCCAACAGCGCAAATTTCGCTGCCGCTTCATGTGTTTCGACTAAACGACGGTCGTTCAACGTAACCGCCATGATGGAAACCGATTTTGGCGGAGAGCATACGAAGTCGAAAAAGATGCGACGTCCGGCACGTTGCCGCTGGGTGAGTAACTCACCCGTGGAAGGATGCTGATTTTTGCAGAGTGCCTGAAAAGCCGTTCTCTTCGCGCTGCCATTTTGCATGAGCCCCAGCATCAAACAGCCCCGACCTATCCAGTGACCAACTTTCGCCTCACCGGCTGTGTAGTAATCATTATGCGACAGATGCTCATCAAAATAGGACTGCGCTGTAGCCACATGCTTTTGAGGTCTTGAGCTGGTAAACATCCGCCAATCTTGGCGGGTTTCATACGACAACTGGCTCCAGGAACGGAGCGTCGGGAGTCCCCGTTTGTGATGAATTAGAGGGATGACACCAACCCCTATCGAAATAGGAAAACGAATGCTCGGTCAGCGCGCATCCGCTTGGTGAAACCTCAACAATCCATGCATATGAAAACTAAAATTAACTGGAATGAAATCGAGTCCAAAACGGACTTTACCACCATGAATGAAAAGCTGCTCGCCGCATCCGGCAACGGAGGACTCAACCGCAGGAAAACAGCCGTGCATTTACTGGAGAAAGTGAAAGACGCACTTTTAAAAGTAAGATCGGAAGGAGCCAGCTTCTCGGCCATAGCGATATTCCTCAAAGAGCACGGATTGCCCGTCAGCGAACCGACCATCCGTGAATACCTTCGCAAACTGGAGGGGAATCCCAAGCCGCGAAAGAAATCCACGCGGAACAAAAAGCCGAAAGCCAAAGCTCCGGAGCAGTCTCAGACGACACCACCAGTGGCTCCTGTGCAAAATCCTCAACCACCCGCACCTGCGTCATTTGTTTATGAGCCTCCCCGTCCACGAGGGCCGCGCATTGCTGATCCGCGTACGTTTTGATGATTAAAAGCCATCCGCCGCGAGCCTGCATCGTGTGCCTGTGTCTGTTATTTGCTGCGCCCTCCGCAGTCAGACCACCCGCTCCGCAAACTTCATGACCCATTCACACCATGCAGGCTCCCCCGATATATCGCACCAACACTGCACTGCACTGCGTTTCGTGTTCGTGCAGGGGAATCAACATGGCGAGTCCACAGAATGTCGGAAAGGTTTCCTCGAATGATCCGTAGTATCATCTCCCGCCGCCAGCGAACATCGTGTGACCGAATCAACGCCGCTCCGCGCGTCTCCCTGGTCACACCATGTTCGCTGCCCGTGGAAGTTTGCTCCCTCAACGCTCCACTGCGTTCCGCGTTCAAGAGTAGGTTGGCGCGAGACGAAAGCGCGGCAGGTTGTCGTTCCGGCGATATGCCGATCACGAAACCTGCGTGCGCGGTCTCGCGCTGAAGTTTGCTTTGCTCCGCTGGCTCGCCAGTCACAGGGGGCGAGCACTCCGCAAAAGTTTGGCAGGTCGTTCGCTCATCGCCGCGAAGGGCTAGGGCGGAGAAAGGTCGAGGTTCCAGCTGGCGCACCGGCCTGTAAGCCATTAATCAACCCAGCCGAATGTCGGTTTCCACGATGAGGAAAACTGATCGTCATTGAATGCCGCACGCAAAGGCTGCCATGTGAATTTACGAATTTCCCGGAGAGTGCTCTGCATATCAGTCGCTTCAAGGTGACACTTCCTCGAAAAGGCGTTCCATTGCACAAGCTTCAGTCTTGCAAACTCATCGCGCAGACCTGTTGGAATATCTTTCGGAAGCTGGGTTTTACGCCGCGTGAATGTTGCAAGAATGGCAGTAACAAGAATCGATCCTTCAAACTCGAAGTTTCGGCTCAAATACCACAGATCATAGAAATCTTTCATACGACTATTTGCCTCACCCAAAAGTACTAACGCCTCCAATTTTTCGGCGACCACGGTGTAAACAGGATAACAACGAAGCTGAGGTGCTGGAAAATCAAGTAGCGCAGGGAACTGCACAGTTTCAGGTTCCGGAGTAACTGCATCACCATGCCCTATATCCGTTTGTATGTGGATGCGGGCATTTCCTAGTCGCGCTTCAACAAAAACGCGGATTCCGCCGTAGGCTGTTTCTTCACGAATGAGTTCTGCTTTTAACGTTTCTGCAAGAAACTCAATGCCGTCCGCTTTAACAGGGGTCATACAAATTTCGCGAAAGGTTTTTACAACTTCGTTAAGATCAGTCGGGTTTACACCCAGCAAATCTAGATCACGCGTTGGACGGTGTGTGGCTGCGGACCACACGCGGAAGAGCATCGCCCCTTTAAGTAAAAAGTATTTCGCGTAGGACGACTGGCTCAGGCGGTAAAGTAAGCGCTCAATTCCGTAGCGTGTAAGCACCAAATCAAAGGGTTCTCCCTGTTGTTGGCTGATTGTTAGCAGCCGCTGCCGTACGGAAGCGGCAAGATTCTTTTTAACTGCATTACTCATGTCAGGCTTTCCAGATAAGGGCGCATCACATTTTCCATTCTGCATATACGGGCGTAATGCATGATCTCATCCATCGTACAACGCTTTCCGCGCCAGGCTTCCCTCAGTGCTTCCAGTGCGACATCCAGACCAATCTTATTTCTAAACTTAAAGCAATCCACCACTGTCTTGGCAGGGCGGTAGATTTTTACTACGACACCTTCAATCAGGTGTTCATCGCAGCCTGCTGCGAGTGCTTCGCCGCTTGATCGTATCACTTTCAGTGTAAGCTGATCTACATGCGGCTCCCGTGCTTTTCCGTCGAGAGCGATCCACACTTCGTAAGGTTGCTGTGTGGTCAGACCATGAAAACGCAGTGCTGAAAGCAGACAGATGATTCCATTGGGAACCCGCTTCCCGATTTCAGCCAGTGTATGATTCTCGGTAATCTCAGCGTCCGGCAGCGTGTAAAGCCCCCTTCTAATCCGGGAGATAGCTCCCCTTTTCACAAGCTCGCCAAGCGAGGCCCGCCAAATCCCAAGCGATTCCAAATCGCGGCTACGAAGCAGCTGCGATTTCTTGAATGCCTTAAGGGCTGATTTTGGAAGGACTGCGCTCATTTCTATATGTTGGTAGTTATGCATATTCTCCGACATTATGCAATATCTGGTTTGTTTGGCGTGGTGGTTATCGCTCTCACTCGCGAGCTATGAGCGTCGTTATGGATGGCACTATTAAACGCATGATCAGTTCCAAACGTATCACTACCATGCAAGAAGCCGTCACCCTCCTGAATTGCCGTCGCTTGCCTGCGCGTCTGAACACTTCCGAGGCAGCCGTGGTTCTGGGATTTCATGAACATGATATTGCGGTGCTTACCGCCGCAAAATTGCTGACGCCTTTGGGAAAGCCTGCTCAAAACGCACCAAAATATTTTGCGGCTACCGACATTACCGCCTGCATGGAAAACACGGATTGGTTGAGTCGCGCCACCCGCGCGATTACAAACCATTGGCTTAAAAAGAATGACGCAAAGTCGGTGAGTTAAGGTCATGATGCTTTGCTTTCCTTGGTAGATGTTGACTGCGACATCGGTATCTGGTCCTGCAAATGGATGATTTTTTCAGCACTGCCATCCTCATACACATCCAAAGCAGGACAGACCACCGTTGCGCCGCGGGCGTATGCTTCATGCACTGCACGGCTGCCGTGGCCAAGCGCCTCCTGCGCGAAACGCTGGGGATAACCGCAGGCTTTGGCTCGTTGCGCCCACGAATGCCTGTAGCTATGGAGACTGACTCCCTGCACGCCAGCAATCCGGCAACGACGTCTAAATTCCGTGGAACGAGCATTTGAACCACTCTTTTTGATCGTGGGAAACAAATCTCCTACCTGCGGAAGGTTCATTAATAGCTCACGGAGCTTTTTACCGATAGTCAGCCGCGCAGGCTCACTCTTCGGTCCAAGCTTTTGTCGCCGATACGAAAGCACTCCAGTGCGCCAATCAATATTCTTGGAGGTCAGCATGGCTGCGTCAGTTTGAGCCGCACCGGTTTCATAAAGTAGCTCGTAATAATGGCGACGCTCGACGTTTTGTTCACTGGCAATAATGAGCGCATGTTCCTCTGGCGTGATGCCACGTTTGCTTTCGCTGTGAATCTTTGGCCACACGGCCTTATGAACTACCGGCCACGCCAGCCAACCCAGATTCAAGGCGAGGTTGTGCAACCTCCGCAAATAGTGCCCGATGGAGTTTCCACTGCTTTTACAAATGTTCAGTAAATCCTCCGTCACTGTTTCAAACAAAGGCTTGTTGCGTATTGGATCGAACGCCTTGCTTCGAACTGCACGCATACAGCGTGTTTGGGTGCTCGGAATGCCATGAGTCATCATTTCATCCATCACTGCCTGCCAGGTGCGGGTGCAAAGCTTGGGGTCATGTGCCGATAAGTATGCCCGTCCAAGGGCAAGATTGAGCGCTGGTTGACGCTGCGATTCATTTTTCGCAGCAAGGAGGCATTCCGCTTCATCACGGTTGTGGGTACCGAGGCTGCCACGGTTGGTGGTGCCTTTCTCCTGCCAATAAAATACGCCACCGGCGCGTTGGTAGAGACGATATTTGTGCATGGTTTTCTCGCTGGTTGCGTAGATAGCACGTGCACGAATTCCGCGTTAAAGAGCAGTGGCTGGTTTGTGGCTGAGCTGGTTCGATTGGTAAGAATCGATCCAAGTTGCACTCAAATCTGCACACAGTTGGGCTTTTTCGCGGCCCTAATTTGGAGCAAACTACTGTCCGACAAGGACTAGCAATGTGGCTCCTGAGGTAGGGATCGAACCTACGACCGATCGATTAACAGTCGATTGCTCTACCGCTGAGCTACTCAGGAATTTCTTCCACTAACGAAAGGGCGGGGAAAATGCCGCAGTCAGGAAAAAACGGCAAGTGCTTTTTCACGCAAAAACACTCTCACTTACATCAACATCAGACTGGGCTGCTCGATGAGCCTCTTCAACTCCCCAAGGTAAGTCGCCGCGACTGCACCATCCACCACGCGATGATCACCACTGAGGGTGATGTTCATGCGCTGTCCGACGACGATGTGATCACCCACGACAACGGGCTTTTTCACAATCGCACCCACGGCAAGGATGGCTGCCTGTGGAGGATTAATGATCGCGCAGAACTGTTCGATGCCATACGCACCGAGATTGGAGACGGTGATGGTGCCGCCGGAAAATTCCTCGGGCTTGAGCCTGCGAGCCTTCGCTCGGGTGGCGAGGTCTTTGACGGATTCGCTGATTTCTTTAAGCGACTTTTTGTTCGCGTCGCGGATGACTGGTGTCACGAGACCGTCGTCAATCGCCACAGCAATGCTCACATGAATCCCGGCGTACCGAATGATCGCCTCCTCAGTATAGGCCGAGTTGACATCGGGCGCTTTCTCGACGGCGACGGCGACGGCTTTCAAGACGAGATCGTTAACGGTGAGCTTGGGGCCACCACTCGCTTCGTTCGCCTTGTTGAGCTCGGCGCGGATTTTCATGAGAGGACCGGCGTCCATCTCCATACTGAGGTAAAAATGCGGGATCTGCGTTTTGCTGGCGAGCAAGCGCTTGGCGATGATCTTGCGGATTTGTGAAAGCGGGGTGACGACATCATCCGGGCCGGCAGGCATCGCGGGGATAATCGGCAAGGCGGATGGCTGCGGCGCTGCGGCTTGACCGCGCGCTGGTGCGGCGTCGAGATCGGTGGCGATGATACGTCCGCCGGGTCCGGTACCTGTCAGTGATGAAAGATTAAGTCCGCGCGCGGAGGCGATTTTGCGGGCGAGCGGGGAAGCTTTGACGCGGTCATTTGCCGATGCGCGCGCGATTGCAGACGCAGCACGCGGAGCAGGCTGGGAGGATTTTTCAGAAGACGCAGCAGGCGCTGCCGCCGGAGCCGCCTTCTTTTCGGCTGCGGGAGCTGGTGCGCTAGGATCGGGAGCTTGTTCGCCTTTCGCGAGTAAAAGAACGATCGGGGTGCCACAGGGAACCTTCTGCCCGACCTCCACCATCAGCTTATGAACCGTTCCTCCGTCGAATGTCTCCATCTCCATCGTCGCTTTATCCGTTGTAACTTCAGCCACTACATCGCCTGGGGAAACTTTGTCGCCTTCTTTGACGCACCACTTCTGGACCGTTCCTTCAGTCATGGTGTCGGCGAGCTTGGGCATTTCGATATATTTAGGCATGATGGGAAAGTGATAAATCCGCTTTGCGCGGGGCAGAGGATTTAACGGGATTTCTTGGGAAGGGAAATAAAAAGGTTTCGCCGATTTATGATTTCTCCCGGCAATCGCTTTCGATGCAGACGATCCAAGACGCGTACCCGCTTTCGTATTCCTTTTTAAAAAGGGGCTGCTGTCTGTGCACTCTTTCTCCAAAACAACAAGTGTAGAGTAGGCGGGAAGCTAATGATAAAGCAGATACGGAAAATCAAGTGAACCTTCATCCTTTAGTTGAAGGCGGTCACGACTGACAGGGAGGATGTAAAATGAGATTGCATTTGGAGAGGTCAAAACATGCATTGCCATGCTCTCCTTCCAACCAATGTCTGATTACATCTTCTGCTGCCGACTGATTTCTCTATTGGTGCTTTCCATGGCCGGAATAAGCAGCGCCGCCTCACAAGTTGCAAAATCGCCGGCAGATGAAGCTGCCAGCTTTACGCTGCCAGATGGATTTGTGGTGGAACTGGTGGCTGACGAATCTGTGATGAAGAAAGCGGTGGCGTTGAACTTCGACAGTGCAGGCAGAATGTGGGTGACGACAGCGGATGAATATCCGTTCGACGGGAATGAGCATCCTGAAAAGGCGGCAGCACTCTATCGGGAAGGAGGGCGCGACGGTGTGCTGGTTTTTGAAACGCCATGTGCGCCAGGATTGCAAAAGCCACGCTTGTTTGCCGGAAAGGGGCTGACTGACACTCAAAGCGTCCTCATGGATATGGCGATGCCGATGGGTGTGCTACCTTATAAGGACGGCGCAATTGTGCATCACGGCAGTGAATTGCTTTTTCTCAGGGACACGAATGGAGACGGAAAAGCCGACAAGCGCGAAGTGCTATTGAATGGATTCGGAGTGCAGGATTCGCATCTTATGACGCATGGCTTTACGCGGGGTCCAGACGACTGGATTTATTTCGCCCAAGGCGCGTTCAACAACTCCACCGTGCCCACCAAGGAAGGTCCTGTGGTCGATGCCCCTCACTGTAAAGTGTTCCGGATGAAGCCAGATGGCTCGCAGTTTGAAGTAGTGGCGTGGGGACACGATAATATCTGGGGATTCGTGATAGATCCGCGTGGCAATATGTGGTTGCAGGAGGCAAACGACCGCGGTTATCCCGTTGCGCCTTTCGAGCCGGGGATGGCCTATCCTGGAGTAGGTGAACAAAAACCGCGCCCCTACGCCCCATTTATCCCTCCACTCAAACAGCGCAATGATTGCAAGATGGGCGGCACGGGACTGAGTGGATTGGCGTTGAGTGAAGACATGACAACATGGCCACCGCCTTGGAATGATGTGTTCATGATCGCGAATCCGATCACCAACAAACTCCAGGCGGTGAAAGTGCATGGATATCGCGAAGGGTATCAATTGGAACCCGGCAAAACATTGCCGGACGGCTATCGCGAGATGGAGATGGAAAAACTTCCAGACTTTCTCACCAGCAGCGATCCGCAGTTTCGTCCGGTGGCGATTCAGTTTGGCCCGGACGGTGCGCTGTATGTGGTGGATTGGTACAACAAGATCATCTCCCACAATGAAGTGGATCGCTTCCACCCCGAACGCGACAAAACCAGCACGCGCATCTGGCGGATACGGTATAAAAATGCGGCTATCGGAACCGTTCCTAATCTCGCCAAAGCAGATAATTGGTCTCTGCTGGATCATTTGAAATCCAGCAATCAATGGCAGGCGAATCATGCGAGATTCGAGTTGATTGATCGCGGGGCGAATAAAACTACAGAAACTCAACAAAAGCTTTATGAGATTTTAGCTGCATCGCTTTCCGATACCAAGGACGCAAACAGGCTACCTAAATCGGAAGCCTCCTTGAATCACCTGCTTCAAGCACTCTGGACAATAGAAGACGGAAGGGATCTCACAGGAGAGCAACATGATGTGTTAGCTGCCTGCAATGGACAATCTCCTTCGATAAACAAGGCGTTGATCGCTATGAATGAATCAACTCATGATAGCATGAACGAAGGTTTTATAGGGTTTTCGCCAAATGTTGATCCGAGTATCGGGTGTTCGATTGCAGTCCATGCTGCCCGTCTTCCCTCATCAGATGCGGTGTCTGTTATGCTACGGCTATGTCGCGATGCAGCCCCCGTTTTTACCAAACCCCAGTATCACTACGCCTTCATGCGCTTCCTGATCCGCCTTGGTCTGGAAAAACACGCAGCGGAACTGAAAAAGCAGTTTGAAGACACGACTAAGGTGGCCTCATGGGATGTCGAAACTCGCGCGCTGGCGTGCCTTGCACTGGATCCCCCAGAGGCAGCGGCTCGCTTTGTGAAAGTCGCGCCGGAACTCAAACGCACCCTACTCGGAGACGAAATCGCACTGCTCGCTAGCCAAGTCAATCAACCCGAAGTCGCCCGGATGTTCGCCGACATCCTGACAAATCCTGACAACCAGCAGAGCGCACTGGATGCGCTCTTGAAGACCGTTGTTCCCAGCAGTGATGAAACTGCAAAACTGATTACTGAAGCAGCCCGCGCACTGGTCAAACGCGAGCCTTCCCCGGCAAATTCCTTGCTCATGGTAAAGCTCGCCAAGACGTATCAAGTCCGCGAACTCGAACCGGATGTTACCGCGTGGCTGCTCGACCCCATTCGCACTCCCAATGAACAAGAGCGCGGCTTGCAGACACTGAGTGAACTCGGCTCCAATAATATGTCTTTGTTCAAAACATATAGCGCCTCGGCCGATGAGGGCATCAAACGTGATGCGGTGGTCGCGATGGCCAGCTCGGATTCTCCTGAAGCCGTCCCCACACTGGTCGTGCTGTGGCCACAAATTCAAAAAGGCGCCCGGATGATTGCACTGAGCCGCCTCGCAGCCTCCAAAACACAGGCTCCCCTGCTCGCAGAAGCAGTGCGTGACGGAATGATTCCCGATCTCACACCCGATGCTTTTACCGCGCTTTCCAAAGTGCTTGGCGCGGAGCATCCTGACGTCGTTGCGCTGGCGAAAGACATGCAGGCTACAGAAACGCTGACGCCAGAGCAGCAGAAAGCTTTGGACGAGAAATTTGTGAAATTTCGGGCACTGGCCGAAAAGCCCGGCGACTTTGAAAAAGGGCGTAATCTCGTCTCGGGTGTCTGCATGGGATGTCACACGATTAATGGAAAAGGTGGCAACCTCGCACCCAATCTGAGCGGCGCAGGTGCTATGGGCACGGAGTCCCTGCTGCGAAACATCCTCACCCCCAACGCTCAGTTGGAAAGCGGCTATTACCGTTACGACGCCGAACTTAACAACGGCGATCTGCTTTCCGGTTTCATGGTAAAACAGGACGACAAGAGCGCCACCATCCGCCAACTCGGCACAGAAGATCGCACGCTGCTGCGCACTGAAATCAAAAAGCTGACCGTGACCAAACGCTCTCTCATGCCCGAAGGATTACTCGACGGACTCCCTCCTGAATCGATAAGCGATATTTTCACCTATCTAAATACCTTAAAGTAACGCGAGGACTTTGATTTTGGTTGGTCTCGTTCCTAACTAAGCTCCTGCTTGAGTCGGCTCGCTCGCAACAGCAAACGTTTATCCTTAAAACGGTATTAGATTGTCCACGAAACACGGAAGGACACGAAATACGGGCTTTTCAAAAGTTAACCCCATCACTTTTTTGGGTGAGAAAAAGGAAACTCATTTCAGTTGCCTGTAATATTCAAATTAACCGGATTCATTACGAGCGGATTGACCTACAAAAACGATACAGCGCATATGGCACTCTCTTTAAAACCCAAACACCTTAAGCTTTATGCAGATGTCGTCTGGTTGCTTGGCAAATACGGACGAGGGGATTTGGTAAAGGGGGCGCCGATTGTGGATGATCCGCTTGATCGGGGAACTCCACCTTCCATCCCGGCCGAGGCAAAGGAGCTCGCGAGCGACTTGGAAAAACTCGGTCCCACCTTTATCAAGCTGGGTCAGATGATTTCCACGCGGTCGGATTTCATCCCACCCGCCTATATGGAGGCGCTCTCCCGCCTCCAGGATCACGTCGAACCCTTTTCCTTTGAGCAGGTGGAAGCTATCGTCGCCGTTGAGATTGGGGCGCGGCTTTCTCGGGCGTTTAGTGAATTTGAAAATATCCCCCTTGCCGCAGCTTCGTTGGGACAGGTTCATCGTGCCGCATTGCGCGATGGCCGCCGCGTGGTGGTGAAGGTTCAGCGTCCTGGCGTGCGCGAACAAATCGCCGATGATCTGGAAGGCTTGCAGGAAATCGCCCATGTGCTCGATGCGCATACCGATGCCGGAAGACGGTATGAATTCACCGAGATCGTGGAGGAACTGCGCAAGTCACTGCTCCGGGAGCTCGATTACCGGGAGGAAGCCGGGAATCTGAAACTGCTGGGGAAAAACCTGGAGGAATTCCCAAACATCGTTGTTCCCCAGCCAGTGACCGACTACTCCACGGGCCGTGTTCTCACGATGGATTACATTGAAGGTCGCAAAGTAACCAAGCTCAGTCCCCTCGCCAGGCTGGATCTGGATGGTGAAGCCCTCGCTGACGAATTGTTCCGGGCATATCTCAAGCAAATTCTCGTGGATGGCTTTTTTCACGCCGATCCGCATCCGGGAAATGTCTTTTTGACCGATGACGGAAAGGTCGCGCTTCTCGATCTGGGAATGACTGCACGTCTCGAACCGGTGATGCAGGATCTTCTGCTTAAACTTCTCATGGCAATCGCCGACGGGCAAAGCGACAAGGCGGCTGATGCGGCGATCCGGATTGGGAATGCGAAGGACGAATTTGATGATGTTCAATTCCGCCGGAGAACAGCGGATGTCGTCCAGAGGCAACAGCATAGTTCCAGCGTCGATAAAATTCGCATGGGACACATCGTAATGGAAGTGAAACAAATAGCTGCCGACTGCGGGATTCGTGTTCCTCCTGGGCTGACCATGCTTGGCAAGACGCTCCTTCAGCTTGATCTGATCGGACGCACGCTTTCACCTGGCTTCGATCCAAATGCCTCTATTCAACGCAACTCTGCGGAAATCCTGCACCAGCGGACGATGAAAAGCTTTTCCACAGCGAACATCTTCGGAGCGTTACTCGACACCAAGGAATTTATCGAAAAGCTCCCCACCCGGCTCAATCAATTTTTCGAACTCATCGCCACAAACAAGCTTAAGGTGGAAGTGGATGCGATTGATGAAAACCAGCTCATGGTCGGTATGCAAAAGGTCGCAAACCGCATCACACTCGGTCTTATTCTTGCCTCGCTCATCGTTGGTGCAGCGCTGATGATGCGCATTGAAACCTCCTTCCGTATTTTCGGTTATCCAGGCCTTGCCATCCTGTTTTTCCTAGCCGCCTCCTTTGCTGGATTCGCCCTAGTCGTCCAGATTCTCCGCTCTGACCGGCGAGGCAAGTAATCATTAGGAGCCTGTTTGGAAGTGCTTCATTAATCGGTTTGTTTCCACAACGCATTTGTGCTGGATGATAACGTGAAGCTACTTTGGAGAAATAGCTGGCATCCGCTTCGCTATTGGTTGCATCAACTTTCTAAAAATGGTCGTAAAACCTCTTGTCAGCAAAACCAGAAAATGCACACTGTGCGGTTCGGCTGTGAGACTTGTCTCACACGTTGTATTTTCCGCAATGGCACAGTCCTTTTAATAAGGGGTACAAAACCGGGGTACAATGGACCAAAAAACGGCTCTCACCGAGGAGCAGTTTACAGAGAAAAAGCACCCGTAGCTCAATTGGATAGAGCATCTGACTACGAATCAGAAGGTTTAAGGTTCGACTCCTTACGGGTGCACTCTCCCAACTCCCTGTAAATCAACGGCATACTGAGCAAGGCGCTCAGGCGTAGGGCAGTTTACCAAATGGCCACTGCCATTCTGCTGCCAAAACATTTCTAGTTTATAGC
>Ga0335394_10004606_pt1 | contig 15681 bp, 8 predicted proteins | sample MAT03_FD_205741 | JGI IMG/M metagenome (GOLD analysis project Ga0335394, IMG submission 205741) | Freshwater microbial communities from Lake Fryxell liftoff mats and glacier meltwater in Antarctica - MAT-03 (spades assembly) (version 2) ... | reverse complement strand
GGGTCGCCGCGCTTGAGCACCTGGGAAAGAAAAGCCCAGAAGATGTCCACCCGATCGAACAAGCGTTTGCGGCTGCCCGGTCCTTCGCCTGCCGGGACCAGCAGGCCCGCGAAATAGGAGCCGAAAAGAACGGCTAGGCCGGTCAGGTCATCGGCAACCTTGTCAGCGCGACCGAATTTTTTGGCTTGGGAGTGAAGTCGGGAGATGTTGCGGCGTTGGGTTTGGAGAAGGGCATAGTCGTGAATCGTAGGGTCGTAAGGGCTGTGCGTGGTCATAATGGCGTAGAGTATACGGGCGATTTTGTGCGCGGTAGCGACGAGGCCTTCGGCGGCGCCGAGCTTAGCACGCATTCGTCTGTAGTAATCGCCCAATGCATGCTTGGCGTGGTGGCAGCCTTGGGCGGCCATGCGCAGGGGGTGCGCAACACGATTGGCAGACGGTTTTGTTTTGGTCGACAGGCATTTGCCCGCGCTCGTCCTATTATCGGGGCACAGACTGAGCCAAGAGCAGAAATGCTTCGAGGTGGGAAAAGCGGATAAATCCGCGCCCAGTTCGGCCCAGATGGTGTGAGCGGTGAGCACTTGGATGCCAGGAATGGTCGTGAGATCGACCCCGCACAAACTGGCTAATCGTGCGTGAGCGGGGTACGCGGGTGGGTGCTTGATTGAGGCCTTTGGCCGGCGTGGGACAGGCTTCGGCGCTGAGAGTCTGATCGAGTCGGGCCAACTCTGCGCCGAGTTGCTCGTCGAGTGCGACGATTTGCTCTTCGATGAACCATACGTGAAAAAAGTGTCGGCAATCTCTCAAACGGGATGCTCACTTGGGACCTCACGGCCCCAAGCTGCTCACCACTGACATCGACGCACGTACGGGCACCAAGCTCCTGTTCGGGCCTTGTCGTAGCTCCAAGGACGCATCGGTGTATCGCTTGCCTCCGGGTGCGACGCCACCATTCCTCTCACACGAGCTCCCCTCTGCCAAGTTTCTTCCCGTTATCCCCCGGCACGCGGGGTTCCTAGCTCCTGTGAAAAGATGGATCGACTCCGTTGAGCGAAACACACGGAAGGATTTTACAGGAGTCGGCAAGAGGAAGCAGAGGGCGGAGGCGCTTGTGCGTCGAGAGGTCAGAGTTCAGATTGGAATGCGTGATCTGACCTCCGACCCGAATGGCGCTCAGATAGTGTACGAGGGAGCAGGGGAAAGTACATTATTTGAGAGAGCGGGAGGCAGAGACACGCACGGATTTTCGGGGGGTAAGGAATCGATAGTTCTTGGGTCGGCGCTTTTTTGCTCTGGGTTCAGATCGGCTATCCTCCTTCAACCTCCGTCCTCTGCGCATTCTGCGAGCTCCTGTAAAAACATCCGACGAATTTTCAAACATCGGTCCGTTTTTCACAGGAGTTCACGGAGGTAGCAGAGAGGTTTTTTTGAGACAGAGGAGAATCTAGGAGAGGTTACCGTCGGTTGTATGAAAGGGTGAAAAACCGACAAATTGTCGGCATTGCTTACATTATTCCTTCGATTGGCCCTTGTGTGAATCAGGCCATTGATTGCAACTTGCCTGCCCGACAGTGTGTAATGTAAACAACCATTCAATGGCATGAATCGAGCGGACTATTATGTGGCGTCTGTACCAAACCGTGCAATTTGCATCGCGGCGATAACGCCATGAGTAGTTAGAAAGGCATTATGAATAGATATATCTATCGAGAATTTGCGAAGTGGTTCGCATTTGCTGTAGGCGTTGCGTTGACCCACCAAACCAAGGCGGTACCGATTGATTTAGGAACCGCCGGGGGATTCGCGGTTCTCGCGGGCACCACCATAAGAAACACCGGGTCGACGGTTATCAACGGAGGCGACGTGGGGGTCAGTCCAGGCACGGCCATTACGGGATTTGCCTCCGTCACCGGCACTTTCACCACTCACTCTGCGGACGGGGTGGCCCTGCAAGCGCAGAACGACCTCACGACGGCCTACGATACGGCGGCAGGAATGGCTTTCACTCAGAATCTGACGGACCAGGATCTCGGAGGAATGGTACTTCTTCCCGGCACCTACTTCTTTTCCTCGTCGGCTCAGTTAACGGGAATGCTGACGCTCAACACACTGGGGAACCCAGATGCGCAATTTGTCTTCCAGATCGGCAGCATGCTCACGACGGCAAGCAATGCATCGGTTGTGTCTCTGGGAAGTCTGGATCCATTGTGTGCCGTTTTCTGGCAGGTGGGAAGCTCCGCCACCCTTGGAACGAATACCGACTTTCAGGGGCACATTATGGCCTTGACGAGCATCACCCTCAATACGGGTGCGACCATCGTCGCTGGAAGCGCCTTGGCGCGAAATGGTGCGGTCACCTTGGACAGCAACACGATCAACAATTCGGATTGTGACGTGACCCCGGTTCCAGGTGGCAGCACCTCGGTTCCGGATGGCGGCACCTCATGTCTCATGCTGGCGTCAGCCCTCGGAGGACTGCTGCTGCTGCGGCGGCGTTTCGTTCACGCAAGATGAGTTGAGCCATGGCCGACTACCGTGACGCGCGCAACGAATCACGGTGGCAGGCAAAACTCGATCTCGTCCCTCTTCTTGGTCCTGGCCACTCGTCTTTAGTTTTCCCGTCTATAATTTCCCCCCGATCGCCAAGTCACCCGCCTTAACTGCGGGAGGCGTTCAGGGCGGTAGATATTCTTGTCGTGGATTGCGTCGCTTTTTTATCCGAATCTTCGGATGAGCAAACGATAGGGTCCAGCAATTCGCTCCGCTGAAGTGCGACCCTTAGGTGCCGACTGAGGAACCCTTGTCCTCATCCGATTTTGGCTGCGGCACTCGCAACGTGAAGGTCGCGCCCCGCGGAGAACTTTGGACTGTCAGCGAGCCGTGGTGCGCCTCGGCGATCTGCTTTACGATGGCGAGGCCCAAGCCGGTGCCGCCGCTCTTGCCATGCGTCGCGAACGGCTCGAAGAGCTTCCCTTGGACCTCCGGCGGGATCCCCGGCCCGTTGTCCGCCACATCGACGATGAGTTCGTGGTCGGAGAGACGCAGCGTCACGGCGACGCGTGCCGCCGCCGTGCGTTTGTCGTGCAGCGCCTCGCAGGCGTTCTTGACGAGATTGATCAGCGCGCGTTGCAGTTTCGGCGCATCGGCCACGATCGTCGCATCAGCCTTGATGTCGATCTCCAGTTCGACCGCGCCGGGTGCGGAGAAATGGCGCGTCTTCTCGCGCAATTGACGGCCCATCTCCGACAGGGCGACCGAGCTGCGTTCGATTTTGGTTTTGCGCGTGAAGTCGAGCACGTCGTTGGCGATGCCCATCGCATCGCGGCTGGCCTCGCGCACGAGTGGAATGAGCGCAAGCACTTCGGCCGTGTTGTTCTGCGCGACCGCCTCGTCCATGAGGTCGCATACGCTCTGAATGTTGCCGACCGGGTTGCGCAGATCGTGCACGATGGTCGCGAGCGCGCCGCCGAGCGCCGTGAGTTTTTCGGAATGCAGCATCGCCTCCTGCAGGCGGGCGTTTTCCAGTGCCTGGCAGGCGCTGACGAGAAACAGCTTTAAAAGGTACACTTTTTCCGCGTTGAAGGCGCTGACCTTGTTCAAAAGCGCGGCGATGCGGAACGATTCGAGGTACATGATCGCCACGTTTTCGCGCAGAGTGACGCCGCCGAGCGGATCGCAGCCCGCGAGCGAGCCCACGAGGCTGAGCACGGACCCGGCGTCCTGTAGTCGCCGCCAATTCCCCACCCCGAACAGCGGCTCGAAACTGCCGCCCGGCGCGGTGCGACCGATGATGGCGGTCTCCGTGCCCACGAGTTGCACGACTTGGCCGAGAATATTACCGAGAAGCACACCGATCTCCTGCTCGCCCGCGCGCAACCGGCCGATTACCTCGATGAGCAGCTCCAATCCGCGCACCTTGTGCCAATCGTGCACACCCTTGGTGGCGAGCTGGCGGATCTCCTCGGGCGCGAAGGGCTTGCAATGGTAGCCGACGTTGCCACCGGCCTTCTCGACCAACTCGTCCACCGAGTGATCGCTGTAGGCGGTGACAAAGACCACCTCGGCCCGCGTATCGATTTCGCGAATGTGCTGCACGGTGCGCAAGCCGTCCCAACCGGGCATGCGCATATCGAGGAAGATCACGGCATACGGGCGGCCCGCCGCCACTGCGGCCTGCACTTTCGCGAAGCCGTCCTGACCGGTGGCGGCCTCGTCGATCTGGAACTCCAACGGTCCGGCCGCAGGCCCGGTGGCCACCGGTACCGGCGCGGCCGGCTCGTCGTCGTCGAACAGGGCAGCGGCGGCGGCGGCAAGATCCGCGTTGGGCCGCGCGGGCGGACGCAGAGATTCGCGAATGCTGTCGCGCACGATCTCCTCGTCGTCCACGACGAGGATGCGGGTGTTGGTGGAGGTCATGAAACGGCGGAGTGAGAGGGTTGGCGGAGCAAGAGCCGAATGGTGCAGACCGCACCTAGACCCGGTCCGGGACTGCGCAAGGTGAAGGTGCCGTGATGCGAGGCGATGATTTGCGCCGAGGCATGCAGGCCCACGCCCGAACCTGCGGTCTTGGTCGTCTGGCCGCGCGCGATCGCGAGCAGGCCGTCGGGTGCCGCGAAGCCGCAGGCATTATCCGTAAAAACGATTTCCAGTTTGTCGTCCGGCACCGTTTGTACGGCGATGCGAAGGGAACGTCCGGGACCGGTCTCCATGGTATCGAACGCTTCGGCGACATTCTTGAGCGCGTTGACGAATACCTGAATCAGACGCGTGCGGTCCCCCTCGATCGGGGGGAGGTTCGGCGTGTAGTCGAGCGCGAGGGCCACGCCGCGTTTTTCGAGCGCCGCGCGCTGGATCGCAAGGGCATCGTCCAACAGCTCGGTGACCGCGAAGGTGCTGCGCGCTGCGCCGCCCCCACCGCGAATAAACTGGCGCTGGATACTGATAATTTGCTGCACATGCGCGATGGCCGTGGCGTAGAAAGTAATCGTGTCGCGCCACTGCTCCGCGCGCGCTTGCAGGCGGGCGATGACGGTGTCGGCGAAACCGAGCAGCGCGACAGTCTTGTCCGCCCCGAGCGCCGGCTCGAGCAGGGCGCGGCGCTGGTGGAGAAAACCCGAGAGCTTGGCGAGCTGTTGAAGCTCCTCCCAGGCCGGGGTGGCGCTGAGGATCGCGGTGCGCGTGCCGATGCCGGTGATGCCGTTGCCGATGTCATGCAGTACGCTCGTCAGCACCTCGACACGGCCCTCCTGTACGGCCTGCACCTGGAGCGCTTCGAGCGTGATCGCTTCGTTGAGCACGACCTGGGTGACGTCGCTCACGACCGCCATGTAAGTGTCGCCCTCCACGCGAAGCAGGTTGAGCGAGTAGTGCCGCTCGGCGCCGCCTACCATGACCCGCAGCCGCCGGTCCTGCACGACGTTGCCGGAATCCACGGTGGAGACAGCCACGATTTGCGGCAGATCGGGCGCCACCGAGTCCAGCACTTGAAAAAGATTTTCCATCTGCCCGTCGCGGGCCAGGGGCATGAGCAATTGTACCGCGAGTGCGTTCATCATGCGCACTTCGCCGGAGGCCGACACATCGGCGAGCCCGACCGGGCACAAATAGAGAAAGCGCAGCAGCCTTTCGGATTCCTCGGCGGCGTGGCGCGGATCGGTCATTCGCCGAACGTCAGACTTTCACGACCACGAGGTATTGCTCGGCTGCCGCAGCCCTCTTCAGCAAGCGGAGGCGAACCTTGGTCGGTTTCAATTTGTAAGTGAAGACATAGTCCACCGTCGCATCGAGGGCTTCGGGTGCCGAATAGCGTTCGGCGACCATAAAATTATTGGTGCAGGGTGCGACTTGCGTGAAGAAATTTTTCCCGACCACGCCCTCGGGCGAGAGACCGGAGAGACGGGACTCGTAGGCGTTGTAAGCCAGCACCGCGCCGTCGCCCTTCATCCGCACGACTCCGAAATGAGCGGCGTCAACCGCGCCGGTGGTCGCGTTTTCCAATTCGGCAAGCAAGTCGGGGCTATCGAAGTTCATGCGGTTTTTCTTTTAGTTGATGCAGCCGGCGCACTGAGTGAAATTCACCTCCAGTGCGCCTGGCAATGAATCATTGACGATGCCGCTTAATGCGAATCCCGAACTCTATCGGCGAGCCAATCCGTGGCGGGCCATCGTTCGCCACGCGTTGTGCGAGACACCCGGCCTCGTCTGGGTTTTCCCCGCGGCGGCCGTGCCCGCGGCCACACTCTGGCGCGGGATGCGCGGCTGGGTCGAGTGCCTGCGCGAGCTGCGCATCGAGCCCGGCGATCGCCTGGTGCTTACGGGAAATCCGGATTTTGGGTGGGTCAGCGCAGCCTTCGCCGCGCTCTGGCTGCAGGCGACGCTGGTATTGCCGCCGGCTGGCGAGGAACCGGGAGCGGCCGCAGACGTGCTCGATGCACGATTAGCGATCGGGACCGGCGGACAAATCGAATGCGATAGTCAGGGCCAGCCGAAGGTGTGTGCGCCTGTGCGACACACGCGTGGACCCGCCCGCCCCGAAGTTCGGTTTCTCCTGCGAACCAGTGGCACCGGCGGCGAGGCGCGCTGGATTGCTCTGTCGGACGAGAACGTCCTCGCGGTGCTCGCTTCGCATCTCCCCGTGCTGGGGCTCGACCGCACACACCGGCTGCTGTCAACGTTGCCGTGGAGTCATGCCTTTGGCCTCGTGTTGGAGTGTCTCGCCGCTCTGCGAGTCGGTGCTTCGTTGGTGCGGTGTGCCGGGCCGACGGATACCGCCGATCTGCTCAGACTGGCGCACACCTGGAAGCTCGACTGGTGGTGCGCCGTGCCGGCGATGGTACGACGGTTCGCGGCCGAGTCGGAAGGGCCTGCATCGCTCGCCTCCCTGCGCGGCGGCATCGTCGGCGGGGCCGCGCTCACCGGGGAGACCTGCGCGCTGCTGACTGGCACCCGCCTGCGCGTGGGCTACGGCCAGACGGAAGCTTCGCCGGGCATCACCCTCGGAGCGCCGGGCGAATTTTTTCCAAACCTCTTGGGGCGGCCGGTGGGTTGTGCGGTGCGTCTGAGCGCGAATGGCCACATCGAGTTTAGCGGGGCGAACGCCTGCCTGGGACCCTGGCCGTTGACCGATGCGGCCAAGCCTGTCCCCACGCGTTCGTCCTGGCACGATACCGGCGACCTCGGCCGCATCGAGGAGGGCACGTTTTATTTCATGGGCCGCCGCGATGACCTCGTCCGCCTCGACAACGGCCGCACCCTGAGCGCGCTCCACTGCGAACAGCGGCTTCAGGAACGCAGCCCAAGCATCGGAGAAATCATGCTGTGGTCGCCCGATGGTCACGTTCTCTCGCTCGCCTTCACCGGTGTCGCACCGGAGATCGCGCTGCTAGCGGAGTGTCTCGGTCCCCTCGCCGGTCGCGTCCGGATTCTGCCGCGCGTGCCGATCGAGACCTGGCGATTTACCCGGAAGGGTGAAATCGACCGCGTCGCGCTTCGGCGGCAATTTGACCGGCTATCCGGGACGAATTCGCTCCCGAGTTGCGCGACCCCTCGCGTCCGGTGCAGCGCGGAAGAGTAAACGACGCCGAGGGAGCGCTCGCCGAGTGCAAAAACGGGCTCATCGTGCTCTTCGAAAGAGCGCCCCGAGGCTCTTGGGCGGACTCTGGTGGATGGGCGCGTCGACAATTCGCATGCGCTGGACACCCCCGCCGGTGGCGGCTGCGAAAACAGGTCGGCGACGGCGAGGCGCAGTGGACTCGAAACTTTCCTGGCATTGGGTATATGATGGCCGCAGGCGGCGCCGGCGAGAATACCGTGCGAACCGCCCCTCCCCGCGAAAGTAATGGCTTTGCGACTACGTGCGGTTGGTATAAAAAAATGCGGGACCGGTGCATTTCTTTTTCAATAAATCGCCCCGGACATATACTAGGTGAACGCGGTTGCTTTTGCCGCGGGGGTTCTCCCAATTGGACCCAGCCCCAAGTCCATGTCTTCCGCCCCCGCGCCCTCCAACGAGGCTCATCGTCTTCGCTCGTTGCGCACGTATGAGGTTCTCGACACGCCCCGCGAAGCCAATTTCGACGAACTCGCGGCATTGGCCGCGCAAATCTGCGGCACACCCATGGCCGCAATCGCGTTCGTCGAAGAAAACCGACTATGGTTTAAGGCCAAGGTGGGATTGATCCTCGAGCAAACCCCGCGCGACATTGCCTTTTGCGCCCATGCGCTGCACAGCACGGATCTGCTGATCGTGCCCGATGCGGCGAAGGACGAGCGCTTCGCGGCCAATCCGCTCGTGACGGGAGATCCTCATATCCGGTTCTATGCCGGGGCGCCCCTCGTCACCCCGGCCGGCTACAACTTGGGCACGCTTTGTGTGATCGATCGCGTGCCTCGGCAATTGACCGCCGAGCAACGGCACGCGCTGGAGGTGCTCAGTCGGCAGGTGATGACGCAACTGCACCTGCGCCTTCATGCGGCGGAGAAAACCCGCGCGCAAGCGGCGTTACAGGAGAGCGAGAATCGCTTTCGATCGGTGTTCGAACAGGCGGCGGTCGGCATCTGCGTCGTGTCGCTCGGTTACCGTTTCCTGCGCGTCAACCAACGCTTTGCCGACATCGTCGGTTATCCCGTCGCGGGATTATTGGCCGAGGGCAATGGTGTGGACCCCACGCATCCCGACGATCGGGCGGGCGATGCCGCGGCTGTGGCCCGGCTCATGGCGGGCGAGGCCAGCGTGACGTTGGACAAACGCTATGTGCGCCGCGATGGGGGTGTGGTCTGGGCCCGGCTCACGTTGTCCCTGCTGCGCACTGCGCAGGGCGAACCGGAATATTTCCTCGGCGTGATCGTGGATGTCACCGATCGGAAACGCAGCGAAGAGGAGCGGGACCGGCTGTTTCGATTCTCTGACGACTTGCTGTGCGTCGCCTCGTTCGACGGGCGGCTGGAGCAGGTGAATCCGGCCTGGACGCGTAGCTTGGGCTGGAGTGAGGCGGAATTGAAGGGCCGGCCCGCGATGGACTTCGTGGTGGAAGAGGACCGCGCGGCGACGATCCGCGCGCACGAAAATCTCGTCCAGAGGGAGGGCGTGAAGAATTTTGAAAACCGCGTCATGTGCAAGGACGGTTCGTATCGATGGCTTTCCTGGAACTCGCACCCGCTCCCTGAGTCGCGGCAGGTGTTTGCCGTGGCGCGCGATGTGACCGAACGTCGCGGGCATGACGCACAACTCCGCTTGCTTGAAACGTGCGTCGCCCATCTCAACGACGTCGTCCTGATCACCGAAGCGGACCAGATCGACGGGCCCGGGCCGCGCATCGTATTTGTGAACGAGGCGTTCGAGCGGCTCAGCGGTTATTCCCGCGCCGAGGCGGTCGGGGTGACGCCGCGCATCCTCCAGGGACCTTTGACGGATCGGGCGGAGCTGAAACGCGTTCGCGCCGCGCTGCGGGATCGCGTGCCGGTTCACGCGGAACTCATCAACTACTCCAAGGGCGGCGACCCGTATTGGATCGAGCTGAACCTCGCGCCGGTGCGAGCCGCGGATGGCACGGTCACGCATTTCGTGGCGGTCCAGCGCGACATCTCCGAGCGCAAGCGAGCGGAGGAGGCGCTGCGTACCAGCGAGGAGCGGCTGCAGTTCGTCATGGAATCAGCGCGCATTGGCTATTGGGAGCTGAACACCGTTACCAACCAGACTCATCGCTCTCTGCGCCACGAGGAATGTTTCGGTTACACGGAGCTTCTGCCGCAGTGGGGCTACGATACGTTTCTCGCGCATGTCCATCCGGACGACCGGGGGGCGGTGAACCAGTGCTTCCAGAACGCTAACGCCCTTAACGGCGTCTACGATGTCGAGTTTCGCGTCGTCTGGCCCGACCAATCCGTCCACTGGCTGTTTTCCATTGGCAAATTCGCGCGCGATGCCGCGGGAAAGACCGCCCGCGTTTCGGGCGTGGTGCTCGATATCACCGACCGGAAGGAAGCGACCGAGCAAGTGCGGCTTCATGCCGACCGCCTGCGGGAATCGGAAGAACAATATCGACTGCTCTTCACGGACAATCCCCACCCGATGTGGGTGTTCGATTTCGAGACGCTGAAAGTCCTCGCGGTCAACGCGGAGGCGGAGCGTCGGCGCGCTCCACGCGCGCCCTGCAAACGCTGTCGCGGTGCAACGAGGCGCTCATTCGTTCCGAGACGGAACAAGCACTGGTCGCGGCCATCTGCACCTTGGCGGTGGACGTCGGTGGCTTCGTGCTCGCTTGGGTAGGCTTCGCGCGCAATGACGCGTACAAGACGATCGAACCGCAGGCGCACGCCGGGATCGAAAGCGGCTATCTCGCCAAAACCCCGATCACTTGGTCCGAAACTCATCCCAACGGCAACGGTCCGGCCGGCCGGGTGATCCGCAGCGGCGAAGCCGTGGTGATTTCCGACCTCGCGAGCGACGAGACTTTCCGCCCTTGGCTCGGCGAAGCGCAGGCCAGGGGATTTCGCGGCGTCATCTGCCTGCCACTCAAGGAACCGTCGCGCACCTTCGGCGTTCTCATGCTTTATCTGCCCGAGGTGCGTCCGTTGCACGCGGAAGAATTACATCTCTTGCAGGAGCTGGCCGACGATCTGGCCTTTGGTATCGTTAATCACCGGGTGCGAGTTGAGGGCCTCCGCAGCCAGAGGGCGCTCGCCCAGCAGGCAGCATTGCTCGACAAGGCGACCGATGCGATCTTTGTGCGCGGGCTCGACGATCGCATCGCCTATTGGAATAAGGGTGCGGAACGCGTTTACGGGTGGAGCGCCGCCCAGGCCGCCGGTCGATCCTGCCATGATCTCTTGCACCGGGACAATGGCGTCGAATTCCGCCAGGCGATGGAGCACGCGCTGGCGTCCGGCGAATGGTCGGGCGAGCTGACCAACTTCACCAAAGACGCCCGGAAACTCACGATCCAAGCGCGTTGGACCTTGTTGCGGGATGAAGGCGGCCGGACCGAAGCGATCCTCGCGATCAACACCGATGTGACCGAACGGAAAAAATTGGAGGCCCAGTTTTTGCGGACGCAGCGGATGGAAAGCATCGGCACATTGTCCAGCGGGATTGCCCACGATCTCAACAATCTCCTTGCGCCGATCATGATGAGCGTGGGTCTGCTGCAAAAGTATGCCACCGACAAGGAAGCCGAGGAAATCCTTCTACTGATCCAGCAAAGTGCGAACCGCGGCGCCGGTTTGGTGCAACAGGTGCTCTCCTTTGCGCGTGGCGTAGAAGGAATCAGGGTGCCGGTGCAGCTGCCCAAAATCGTGGGTGAAGTGGCCGGCATCGTTGCCAGCACATTTCCGAAGAATCTGGTATTTCGCACGGATCTCGCCGGCGATCTGGCTCCAGTATTGGGCGATCCGACCCAGCTTAACCAGGTGCTGGTCAACCTCTGCGTAAACGCCCGCGATGCGATGCCAGGCGGCGGACAGATCACGATCACCGGGGAGAATATCACCATCCACGAACAGGATGCGGTGACGAACCCCGAGATGACCCCGGGAGATTACGTCAGGATCGAGGTGCTCGACTCGGGAACCGGCATGACCAAAGTGGTGATCGAGCGAATTTTTGAGCCTTTCTTCACGACCAAGGAGCTGGGTAAAGGCACCGGGCTCGGTCTTTCTACAGTGCTGGCGATCGTGCGCAGCCACGCAGGGTTCGTGAATGTTTACAGCGAACTCGGACAGGGTAGCAGGTTTACGGTTTATCTTCCGGCTTTGACCGGTCCCGCGGTCGAAATGCCCTTTAGGCTGGAGCCCGTGGCGCTGCCGCGTGGCAATGGTGAGTTGATCCTCGTGGTCGACGACGAAGCCCCAATCTTGGGCATCACGCGCCAAACGCTCGAGGCTTTCGGGTATCGGGTGATAACGGCGGTGAATGGCACCAACGCGATCGACCTCTTCGCCCAACGACGGGCTGAGATTTCCGTGGTGCTCACCGACATGATGATGCCGGTGATGGACGGGCCCGCGCTCATTGCCGCCATGCTGCGAATCGATCCGCACGTGAGGATCATTGCGGCGAGCGGACTGCACGCCAATGACAGTGTCGCGAAGGCGGGGTCGCTGGGCATCAAAAAACTCCTGGCGAAACCCTATACCGCCGGAGCGCTGCTCACCACGATGAAGAGCGTGCTGGCCGAAGACAGGTAATACGACCGCCCCTAGCTAGAGCCTGTCCCAAGATCACAAACCATTGTTTATGTGCGTTATGACAAACACCTAAGGCTGCTAAAACACACGAAAATCACGGTTTTTGGCGAAAGAGACACTCTATGCGCGGTTTCACGAAATCCCTTCCAATAGAATGAATGCGATCCGCAGAGCACTCTACGAAGCGATAAAAGTCACGAACACCTCTTGACATGTATTCAACCTTAGAATACGCTCTGTTCGTCGTGGGCATAAGCATCTCCGAATGCCTTGCCGTTTTTTAGAAAGCGGGAAGTTGGGACAGGCTCTAGCTAGCTATTACACTTCACAAATGAAGCCGAGGGCGCCGCTCGAGAGGGTCAGGATTTTCTCGTTGCGGTCGACGGCTCACTGCCCGTCACAAGCCATGCGTGGCTGATGGAACGCGCCGGTGCGAGTTATGGACAGCAAGAAGAAAAGTCTGAGTGCGTCCATGAAAACCAACAACCATGAGTGAAAGTCTCATCCAGCCAATTAAGGCCAGGCTGGCGAATTATATATGATCCCTGCCCGGACATCCTTGGGGCATCCCCTTACGGGCGTCCGGAACCCTTACGGGCGTCCGTAATCTTTCCGGTCATCGCGTTTTGACACCGGTTCGAACCGTTGATAGGTGACGCGATTAAATCGGCGTTCTCTTGGGCACCGCCGCATCCGCGCGTTCAAGCATCCACGCGAGGTAGAGTTGCTCGGGGCCGACTTGCGCGAGGTGCAGCGCGCGACGGAAATTACCGGCGGAGACGCGGTGCCGGTTGAGCCGCCAGTGCAGTTCGCCGAGCACGGCATGGAACAAATAGTGCGAATCGAGGCGGTCGCGCTCCGGGAGGCCGGCGAGGAGATCGAGCGCGGCCTGCGGGCCGGACCCGTAGGAGAGAGCGACGGCACGGTTGAGCGCGACGAGGAGCGCGGTGAGGCGGACGGCCTCGTGGCAGAGTTCCTCGCGCAGGAGGCGGTCGCCGGCGGAGGCCTTGTAGCCCTCGTTGAAGAGGAGATAGGGCGCGGCAAGGACGCCGTCGAGGCGCGGCGCGAGGTCCGTGCCCTCGGGTAAGGCACCGGTCGCGAAAAAACTGAGGCATATTTCCGCAAGCAGAACGAAAAGAACTAAAGCGTTTAAACGATATGCAACCCAACACGTCACAACTCTCCCTTCCGGCGGCCGGAAGCGATCGACTACTACCGCTTCCCTCGACCTCCAAGGGTTTCGCTTACCTGTCGTCCCAAGCGTTCGAGCAATTCCGAGAACCGCTTGAGGAAGTGAGCGGGTCGCCGGGAGTTTTGCGTCGGGAAGCGTTGGCGATGGGTCCGGCGGTAGGGGGCGAGCGCGGGAACGCGGGGTGCGAAGGGGTTCGGTTCGATGGCTCTGACGGTTACGAAGCGTATGCCGCTTACGCTTATGCGCGCATGCACCCGGGAGTCACTCGGGTTGTTTATTGGGGGGACGCGAGTCGCACGTTTTTTGAAGCGTAGGCGGAGATTCCCAAGGTCGTTCGCATTGCTGAAACCGCTTGGGCGGATGAATCGATTGGAGCGTATTGGGGAGGAAGCTAACTCATGCCGCCGCTCGGCGAATACGCGATACGGTGTCGCTCGCCTTTTGGCCGGGCTGCATCGGCTGACGCAAGGGGTCCGCCGCAAAGTCCTGCCCGGTGCCCGGCTCGGTCAAGCACGCGATTATCCGCTGCGCCATCGGGCTGCGTTTTGCGCTCGCCGGCGCTGGCACGGCGAAACCCGCTTGGATAACGAAGCGATCAAAAACGCGATTCGTCCTTCCTGCATCGACAGAAAAAACGGGCCGTTCTTCGGTCGTCCCGACACCGGCCGGCGCTCCGCGATCCTTTACGCGCCGATCGTCTCTCGCCGGTGCCACGGCATGTTTACGGCGTTGGGCACTCGGTTCGCACCGCCAAGCGCACCTTTTCCGATCCATCGTTTGCTTTACGCAACTCCCCGCTTTCCAAATGAGGGAGGATTCGACACCGTGCTCTCATGCCGAGTTTTCGCGTTTCCCGCCTTGTGAGCTTTTCCGGTCTGGCCTTCGTTTTCCTCGCTGCTGTCTCTTGCGTTCGCGCCGTCCTGCCGGACAGCGTCGTGGCCGATCTTCGATCCAAGGCCGAAAACGGGAACACGATCGCTCAATATAATTTGGGACTGGCTTATGCCGATCCTACCGACCCGGTCGCCGATTTCGCGGAAGCCTACAGTTGGCTCTCTCTTGCCGTCGAAAAGGGATCCAATCGAAAAGCGCTCGAGACGCTCGTTGCCCAGCTTTCGCCCGCACAACTGTCCGAGGCGAAGAAGCGGCTGGAATCGAAACGAACTAAAATTGCGCAATCGGGCGACGGCGCGGCCACGATCGCGTCGTCGCCGGCGTCGCTCCCGCCGGACAACGAACCGGAGATCGATACGCTTCGATCGGAAAAAAAACAACTGGGAGTCGAATTGGCTGCCGCTTGGCGAGAAACGGATGCGGCCAAAAACGCTTCCATCGCCAAAGTCGCCGCGCTCAACCGACAGCTTTCCGCGAGCGACCAGACCATCGCCGAATTGAAAACCCAGCTTTCCGCTGCAAGTCGCTCCCCCTCAACCGCCTCTGTCTCCACTGGAGCGGTCGAGAAGGCGGCTGCCGATCTCGCGGGTAAGGCCGAGGCGCTCAGACTCTCCGAAGCGGCCCGCGCACAACTTTCCCAGGATCTCTCTTCGCTTTCCGCCGAATCCGCCGGCCTTAAAACTCAGCTCGCGAGCGAACAACGCCTGTTGGCCGACCTGCGGGCACAAGCCCTGTCCACCCGAAGCGTCGGTGCCGACCTTGCCGCACTTCGCACGCAGTTGTCGTCGGCTCAAGCCGCTCTCGAATCCGCCAAGGCCGAGCGGGTTCGGCTCGACGATCGATTTTCGGCGCTGGACACGGAAAAACAATCGCTGACGCGACGCCTCGCCGAGGCCGCGTCCACCGCCGCCAGTGGGTCCGCAACGCGAATCGATTTGGACAAAGCCAGAACGGACCTGGCGCAGCGCGATGAAGTCGCCATTCGCTTGAATTCGGAGGTGCGCCGACTTTCCGGAGAGTTGGAGGCCGCCCGGTCGACGCCCGTAAATTCCCCCGAACTCACGCGCGCCCGGGCAGATCTCGATTCCTCGCGGATTGCACTGGCCACCGTCGAAGCCGAACGGGACGCGCTCAAACAACAACTTGCGGCGCCGCCCGCGCCCCATGCCCCGACATTGGCCGAGACCGAATCGCTGGCAAAACAGCTTTCGGAATCCGAATCGAAACTGAGTACGGCGTTGCGTTCCTACACGCTCCAGCGGGAAGAGTTGGAGGCTGCACAAACGGCGCTGACGGGTCTGAACGTAGACCGCGCTTCGTTGAATTCCCGCCTGGAAGTCGCGCTCCAGGAAAAGACCGTCCTCACCGGCGAATTGAGTTCGTCCGCCGCGTCCGTTTCCGAGGCAGGGACT
>Ga0335394_10004605_pt1 | contig 15682 bp, 12 predicted proteins | sample MAT03_FD_205741 | JGI IMG/M metagenome (GOLD analysis project Ga0335394, IMG submission 205741) | Freshwater microbial communities from Lake Fryxell liftoff mats and glacier meltwater in Antarctica - MAT-03 (spades assembly) (version 2) ... | reverse complement strand
TGAGAGGCCGCAGGCGTGGCCGCCTCCAACGGAGACTTGAACGAACAGGTTACTATCGGGCGGCCCGTTGGCGGCTGCTCCGCTACACGTGACGGTTCCCGCCGTGACCGAGCACCATGCCCCGTACCGATCGACGGACTGAGCGGGGCCAGTCGGAAATCCGGGAAGGGAAGCAAGCCCCCAACAAGTGACGTCTTCGCCGGCCATCGCGCAAACCGAGCCGTTACCGCGAATGAGACGGTCGAAACCGGCATCCAATGGTGCCTGTTCAACAACGCCACTTCCACCATCGGCGAGCGCTCGTCCCCAGCAGGCCACCTTGCCGGCGCTGTCCAACGCGCACGCCGCACTTCCGCTGGTTGCGACGCTGGCGAATCCGGCTTCCAAAGGCTCACCCGTCGTGTTGAAGCCGTTATCGCCCCAGCAGGTCACCTTGCCGGTTGCGTCAACCCCACACGTTGCGTCACCCCATGCCGAAATCTGCGTAAACGCACCCGCCGGCGGCGTGAGCACATTCGAGGAATCATTTCCCCAGCAGAAAATTGCACCGCCTTTTTCAATCACGCAGTTGTGATTGTCCCCAGAAGTGATGCGCGTCGGGTAGCCGAGTATCGCGGCTGAGCCACCTCCGCCGCTTGCGCCTCCTCCGCCGCTCGCCGCGCCCCCGGTGCCTCCCGAGTTCGCGCCACCGGTCGTGAAACCCCCGGTTCCGGCGCCCGCTGCGCCCCCGGTTCCGGAGTCATCGGGACCGGACCCACAGCCGAATAACGAAAGACTCACTAAGCTGATGACGATTCGCTTCACTTCAGTTCTCCTGGCCTAAAACATCAGCTTACTTCACGATCACCGGCGGCGCGCACTGATTCTGCTCCGGATCGAAGCCTACCGGCGCAGGGGTAGTGCCCTTCTTTCCAACCCAGAGGGGCAATGCCGTATACGCGACGGCATCCGCCGTGAGCCCAAAATCGAGGGGTGCCCGCTACATGCAGTGCTACTGAGAAAGCGTTTCCGCATGCGAAGCATTTTCGTTTCCTTCATGCTCCTGCTCGCCGCATGCGGCGCGACCCGAGCGCCAGCCCGAGATGCCTGTGAACAATGTCATTCCGGAAAGTGCTACGGCGGATATTCCCACCCGCCAACGGTCACCTGCGTCGACTGAGCGGTCGCTGGCAAGACCCAGCACTCGCGCGGATTTGCTCAATTGCGCGCGGAACGCGCAGCGCCCCGTGCGCCAAGCGGGCTGCAGTTCTTCCACTGCGCCACTTCGGTCGTGATGCCGCCCGTCACTTCGCTGGCCTTCAGTTCGCCACGACTCCACAGCGTGCGATCGACGAAAACCCGAAACAGCTGCTCGAGGGGTTCACGCAGTGCGGGGTCGTCGATGATGCACAACGCCTCGACGACTGCCTCGTAAGTACAGAGTGCGTCCGGACGCGCGTGCCGACGCAGGCGATACTCGCTGACTTGGCCAGGCGGCAAGACGACTCGCTCTGCGTGCTTGAGAGCATCGACCTTGCGCGCAAGACGGCTGGCTTGTTTCCAAGTGGCGTCCGGCACGATCAAGCGAACTGGCCGCGCATCCTCGGCGAGCAGCTCGGGCGAAAGCACGCGCGCATCCTCGCTCGGAAAGAGCAGCAGCGTGCGGCGCGCAGGATCTTCGAAATCGTGGGTGTCGAGGGCCTGCCCGCGTTCTCCGCGGACGCGACACTCCGCGTTCTCCAAGATCATGGCCAAGAGATGGCCCGTGTTGGTCGGCTTCACCTCTTCCATCTTGTGCAGCACGCAAATCACGTGGGTGCGCGAGGCCAGCGGCGTGACGAGCGCGCAGACGCACAATGGCTCGAGCATGCGACAAGAGCCGCAGCGCGGGGCCGTTCGACTGCGCTCTCCCATGGCGCTTCGCGCATATCCCGAAGCCTCGACGAGCGCCACTGTTCGGCACGCAAAGTCCGGCCTGGCCTACAGCGCTATCCGCGGTCATGGTTGATCGATGGTTGGTCGGTGGCTTTCGGTCCTTCTGGGCGCATGCGTGCTCTCGGGCTGCGGCGACTCGTACGTTCCGCCGACGAGTGACGAGCCCCATGCCCGTCTGCAGTTCGAGCGCGACTACGACGTCACGGCGGGGACGACGCTGCTCGAAGATCTGCGCTTGCTCGGCCAGTCCGCCTTCTCGGCGGCGAGCGACGTAAATTCTCTGGGTCGAACGCGCGTCGAAATGCTCCTTGTCCGTCCCGAGGCGACAGAAATCAGCGTCTCGGCGCAGTTCGTGCACTACCAATACGTACTGGTTCAGCTCTACTCGGGCGGCAGCTATCCCAGTTCGCGCTGGGTCTACAGGCGCGTGCAAATCAGCGACGGCTACTGTGGAGACTCGATTTGGATCGATCCAAGCGAGGGCGCGACCTACGTCCTCGCGTTCGGCACCAAGCCCGGAGAAAAGTGCAAGCTCGAGTGCTTCGAAGAATCCGAAGACAGCGACACACGCAAACCGTGTCCCTTGCCGACTGCGGAAGAAAAGATCTCGCTCGATCAGGCGCGCTGAACTCGGGCGTTGCCAAGCCGAGCCGCGTCGTTGCACGATGCGCGCCGATGCGTCTTGCTTGGACATTCGTGGCACTCGCGGTCGCGGGCTGCGCCGGATCTCCGGGACGTCCCAAGGCTGTCGACGACCTACGCCAGCAGGACGAGACCCACCTGTGCAAATCGCAGCAGAAAGTCCTGGAGCTACCTGACCGCACCTTCGCACTCGGCGGCGAGCTGGGGCGACTCAGCTTGGCGGCCACGGGTGAGCTGCGTCTCGACGAGCGCTTGCTCGGCCGCCTCGACGAGTCCGGCTGTTTTCGCGCGCCCGACGGCGAGATATTGGCCGAGTGGAGCAAGGACCGCGTTTCGTGGATGCGCGAACCCCACCCCTACCTGCGCATCTCCATCGAACCCCGTCGGCTCACGTCGATCGGCAAAGCCGGCTTTCGAGGGCAGACGCTGATCGAGGACGGGCGTGTCCACGGCGCCTACGACCACACCCGCTGGAAGGTGCTCGGGCCCGAGCAGCGGGCGCGTCCCGAACTCGCGCTGCGCATGCAGCTCTTGAACGAGATGATGGACGCGCGCTGCGAAGGCGAAGAGTTCGTCGAGCTACCGGACGACGACTGGGTGGTCGAACGCGAGAGTGGCACGCGCACCGTGCTGACGTCGGACGGCACGTTGAGCCACGCCGGCATCGTCGTCGGTCGGCTCGACAGCACCGGTTGTTTCTTCGATGCCTCGGGGGCATGGGCGGCCCGCTGGACGCCCGATGGACGACTGATTCAGCGCGGCGATGCGTCGTGGGGCTACGTGCGCTTTCGGCTCGAAGGCTCTGTGCTGCGTGCCTACTCGGGTGAAGCAGTCGTGGATTCGCTGCGCTTGGACGGCCTGCGGCTCGTACCCGCTCAGGGTCCAGCGCGCTTTCGTCTGCTCGCGCCGCGCGAGCGACTGAAGCCCGCCGAGGTCGCCACGCTGCTGCGCGTGGTGCTTTTGCCTGATCTGCTCCGCCTCGCCGGTCAGCGAGGCGCCGACGCCCTCGACGAGCCGACCTCGCTCGACTGAAGCCCGCGGAGCGTCCTGGGGCGAAGCCACGACGCGCTAGCCCTTCACCCCGAGCTGACAATCGCTCTACATTCTCAGTGTGACGGCGCTCGACCCCTTCGTCCTGGCAACACGACAAATCGAACTCGACCGAGCGCGCACTGCCGCGTTCCCTGAGCTCGGTGTGCGCAAGACCGAGCGCATGCGCGCCTCGCCGCTCGCCTTCCTGCGCGGCTCCGCGCCGCTTTTTTACGAGATGCTGGCGAACAGTCCCGAACTGAACTCCGGGCCGAGCAACACAGGCTATTTGGTCGGTGACGCGCACCTGGAAAACTTCGGCGCCTTCGCGCCCGAGCGCGAGCGGGGCGAAGACACCGAGAAGCTCTGCGCTACTTTCGATCTGAACGACTTCGATGAAGCGGTGCTTGGTCCGTTGCGCTGGGACGTGCTCCGACTCTCGACCAGCATCTTGCTCGGCGGCCGCGAGCTCGGCCAACCTGGCGCGCGCGTGATCGAGCTGTCGCGGCTGATCATCGACAGCTACGCGGCCACGGCTTTCGAGGGTGCAGAGCTGCCCGGTCGGCCCCGCGTAGTCGATGAGCTGATCGACCAGTCCACGAAACGCTCTCGGATCGAGCTGCTCGAAGCGCGTACGATCAGCGCCGGCAAAAAGCGCCAATTTCAGCTCGGCCCTCGCTATTTTCGCCTTCCCACAAGCTACGACGAGCCCGTCCGCCGCGCCTTTGCGCTCTACGTCGACGGTCTCGACCCCGCGCTGCGTCCCAAAGCCGCGCAGCTCGAGATCGTCGACTTCGCTTTTCGCGTGGCCGGCACCGGAAGCTTGGGCGCGCTGCGCGTGGCCGTCTTGACCACGGGCAAAGGTGGAGCCGATGGCGGCTTCGTTTTCGACATGAAGGAGCAGCTCGATCCCAGCCCGGCACGTGCCCTGCTCATGCCACCGGGCCCTCGTGCCGACGTGACAGTCGCAGCGTGCCGCGCCTGCCTCGTGCACCCGCCGCGCTTGCTCGGCAGCTCCGAACTCGACGCGCCCGACGGTCGCAAGCTCACGCTTGTCGTTCGTCGACTCACGCCCCAAGAAGACAAACTCGATCTCGCGCAGCTCAAGAGCGCCGAACTCGAGCCTCTGGCGCGCTACTTGGGCGGCCTCTTGGGGCGGGCGCATCGGCGCGGGGCGAGCGAGAGCGGCGCGGGCTGGAGTGCCAGAGAAAAGGCCGATCTGCTGGAACGCGCGGTGGCCTGCGCGGGCCTCCACGAGGCTACCTACTTGGCGTTTTGCCTGCTCACAGCCCCGTGATGACATCCAGCGCTCGCGTTTCGGCTCCTTCGAGCCTGGAAAGCGCTTTCGTGTTAAGCGCAGCCGTCATGCGCTTGTTCCCACTGGTCCTGAGCCTCTTGATCTCCTCGTCCCTTGTCGTGCCGTTGGGTTGCAGTGCTCCGGCGAGTGACACGCCACCAAGCGGAGGCTCGACCGGCAGCGGAGGCTCCGCCACCGACGGGAACGTCGATGACGATGCTTCGAGCGAAGACGACGCTGGCACGGGCGGCGCACCTATCGACGTCACACCGGGCAGCTACGCGATCGCTCCTCCCAACCAGTGCAAGAATCGCTTCTTCGTAGAAGATTGCATCGAAGGTGATTCGAACAGCGCCTGCGGCGGCGTCTGCACCTCGGCCAACGCTTGCTCCAACGAAGGCAAGCCGGGCGAGCCGGGCTTCATCTGCCCGCGCTTCATGCTCTTCGCCAATGAGATGGAGCAGGCGAGTGAAGACGACGCCACCCGCTACGCGTGGCCCGGCGAGAACTCTCCGTTCACGTACGCGGTCGTCGGCCATGACACCGACAGCGAAGCCGGCAGCGTCGACGACGCAGGCAAAAGTCCCTGCTGTCAGTGCTACCAGCTCATCCCCAGCGCGCCCGAAGATCAGCTGCTCGATCAAGACACGAGGCGGCCGACCATCCCGCTGCCCAAGCCGCTGGTCGTCCAAGCCTTCAACACCGGCGCGACGACCAAGACTTTCGACATCTTCATGGGCGCAGGCGGACTCGGGGCGTTCAACGCTTGTGCCCCGGGCGGCAGCGGCATCGACCACCAGTACACAAGCTACCCCACAGCTGGGCAGCCCTCGGGTGGTGGCGTGAAGGCGGTGGGCGAATTCGGCAGCCAAACCGCGTGCAAGAACGAGAACAACCTGGTGACGAGCGCGACGCTTTCGTCGGCCGGCTGTCAGTCGCTGGTCGAGGGCGCGTGCAATCAGATCGAATCCGAGACGCCCGCCATCACCGAAAGCACGCGCCGCTCGTGCATCGAGTCGAACCAGCTGGATTCGCTCTACCACCAGAATTGGAAGGTCTACGCCAAGCGCGTCGCTTGTCCGCAAGCGCTAACCGAGGTCACTGGCTGCAAATTGGTCGAAGACCTGCCCCCGCCCGATCCCAGCGTCACCACCGCGGCCCAAGCCGCCGCCGATTCGAGCTTCAAGACCGGCTACTCGACGACGACCATGCAAGATTGCTGCAAGCCGTCCTGCGCCTGGGCTGACAAGGTCACCGGACAAGACGGCGGGCACACCGCGAGCGGCCTCTACAACTCGTTTTACACCTGTAACAAGGACGGCTCACCGCTGACTGAGTGAGTGACTGAGTGAGCTGCGCGGAATCAGCGCGCCGAAACCACGAGCCCGGCCGACAGCGGCAGCCCGACGGCTAGACCCTGGGCCGTGACCCGAGCGAAGACCGGTCGATTGGGCCCGGGGACATGCTCGAGAGTGAGGCGCAAACCGGGCACGCGAGCGAGTTCACGTCGCGCCCGCTCCAGCGCCCGCGTGTCGCTGGACGCCCGCCTCTCGAAGGCCGCCGCGAGAGACCAAGTCGCGCGCTCGACCAGGTAACTCGCGAGCGCTTTGCGGGTGGGTTCGTCGACGGCGCCATCGAACTCGAGACCCGCGAGCACCAAACTCTTCTTCGCCTCGTCGACGGCCAGCTGCGCCACGACCTCGGTCTGGACGCACACGGAGCCACGCAGCGTCAACGCGATCACGAGCCCTTCCCGTGCCCCGGCCACACGCACGTCACCGATCTCGAACGAGCCATCGACCGACCCCAGCAACTGGGGCTTCATGCGCTGGGCCCAAGCATCGAGCGCCACCAGCTCGGGCAGCCACAGCTCGGTTTCGCCCGGAGCGGCGGGCAGCGTTTCGAGCGGCAGCTCGCGGGTGCTTTCGAGACGCGCGTCGCAAGCGACCGGCGCGAGCTTGCCGCGCACACCGATGCCGGCCGACAAATGCCCGTCCTTCGTGCGCGGCGGCGCGTACAGCAGAGCTTCGGGCGAAACGGCCCAGCAGCTGCCGTCGCCCAGCGCTTGCGGTTGCGCGCTCTCTTCGAGCGCCCACTCGACGTAGGGCGTCAGATCCGGCCGCTCGCGCGCGATGCGCTGCTCGATCTTGTCGAGCTCGCGCTCGGCCTGGCGCACGATCTCGGGCGTGACGTCGATGCCAATCACGCAGCGCCGATCCACTTCGAGCGAAGCGCGCGGCTTCGGAAGCTCGTAGCTCGAAGTCAGCTCGGTCGAAGTGCGAAAATGTGCTGTGAAAGCCGGCTCACAGTGCCCGTAGCCAAGGCACATCGAGCCGAGCGGCTTGCAGACGTCGATCGTGGCCGAAATCGGCACGCTGAGCTCGAGCGACTTGCCGTTGGCCGTCACCCGCGGCGCGCCGCGCCGCACGACGTAGGTGGCGCGACCCGGCGCGCCGATGTCCCGATTCTTTTCGGAAACAATCACTGCCGGCACTTCCTTCGCGATGGCGCGCGACAGCTCGCTCAGCCCGAACTTTCCCGAAACGAACAGCGTGCTCGTCGGCCAAACCAACGCCGGCGCTGGCCCCCGCACCCGCGGCGCGGACGCCCCTTTGCAGTCGACACCGGATGGTCCCGCTTGAGCGCCGCCACACGCGACGAGCGTCGCGCCCCCACCCGCCAAGGCCAGGACACAAGCCAGCGTCGCGGCACGACGTTTCGTCAGTTCTTTCCCCTCACCCACTTCCTGACGCTAGCGCCCCGAGGTCTCTTGCAACAAATGTTCTTGATCTTCCCGTGGGGCGACCCATGGTGGTGGAGATGACCAAAGCCTACGTCCCCTCGGTGTCCGGTCTGTTCGATATCTCTCCTTCCTTCGCTGCTGCGCCTTTCGTGGGCGCCATTTCCCGCGGCGAACTGACCTCTGCCCCTGCCCACGAGCGCGAAAGCGCTCGGCTTTTCCTGTTCGCTCCCGAACCCGAGAGTGCATGGGCAAATGGAATGACCATCGAAACGCCGACGGCCAGCGACGAGTCGCCACGCGGCGTCGCCCTCTTCGATATCTTCTGAGCCATATCTGAGCGACATCGTCTGAAGACCATTTTCTGAGTATTGGGCCCCGACGGACGAGTCTTGGTGCTCGTCCGTCGAAGTGCCAGACTGTCATCATGTCGCGCTGCCTAAAGCTCTCCCCGCTTCTGTTAATCGCCCTCGCAGGCGCGGCGGGCTGCGGCGGATCGGGGCAAGCCTGGGTGCAGGAGAGTCCGTCGGCCTGGCAAGGCAGCCAGAGCAGTAGCGAGTACCTCGCCGAAAGCACCGACGACGCGAAGCTCTCGGGGCCGCCGCCCATTCCGGATGACGCGCCGCCCTTCGAGCCGCGCCGTGTCATCACGCTCGGACAGAACGAGATGGTGACGGACGGCAGCGGTCGCGTGGTAGTCGACGACCGCGCACAGGAACGTTTTGCGCCGTCTTCGGCCATGGCCCCCTACTACGGCCCCAGCATTTACGGCTACCTCGGCGGCTATGGCGGTTACTCCTACGGCCGTTACGGGCCCAGCTACCCGGGCAGCACCGGAGTTGAGCCCGTGACCCGCCCCGAGCGCGGCTCGCGCGTGCCCGACTACGGACCGCCCATGATGGACAAGACGAGCCCGGCGCCCGCCTGGCGCTGAGTCACCCCGCCAGCGCGACTAGCCGACTTCGACGATTGACTCCGCATCGGGTTCGCCTGTCCGCTTCGTCCAGGCGGCCAGGTCGAAGCTCGTCTTGTTGCGCAAAATGGCGTCCCACCAGCCAAAGGTCATGGCCACGATGTGATCGAGCTCGGTGGTTTCGCCTACAGTAGGTTCGAGCGAAGGCGGCGGCAGGCAGTACGCGGCGAGCGAGCTGCCCTGAAGCAGATGCAAAACACCGTCGGAAAAGCCCTTGCCCGAATAGACGACGAAGGCCGGAATGTGCATCGCAGCCAGGTCTTGGAGCGTGTACGGGATCTTTTCGTCGGCCGTGCCCGAGACCTCTTGGCATTTGCATTCGATGGCCAGGGCGCGCCCCGTCTCTTCGTGCAGAGCAAAGATGTCGAGCCGCCGGTTCTTGCCGATGATGCTCTTGCCGAGTGAAATCTCACGATACACCGACAGCCCCCGGGCCCCGTAGTTCTTGAGCAGGTAGGCTGCGACCAGGTTCGAGTACTCGTGCGCCTTCATAGCGCCAAGCGTAGCTGATCCACGGTCACGGCATCGCGACGCACCCGCGATTGGATCGGGGACGCGCCAAGGGCCCCCAGGCGCTCGCGACCCAGTGCGATGGCGAGCGAGCTCGTGTCCGAGCCGGCAAAATGGCGCCCGCTCTTCAGTGCCGCAAAGCCGGTCGAACCCGAGCCCGAAAATGGATCGGCCACCAAGTGGCCCGCTTCTGAACTCTGTTCGATCAGAATTTCCGCGATTTGATAAGGTTTTTCGGTCGGGTAACCCCGAAACACGCGCGGCGCGGTCAAGACGTCGGCCACGCCCAGGTTGTTCAGCTTGCGCTTGCCCTTCTCGAAGAAGAGCACGAACTCGTAGCGAGCCCGGTAGTGGTAACCCATGCCGATCTTCATCTTGTCCCAGACCAGCGGCTTCCAAAAGCGGAAGCCGGCCTCCTCGGCAAGCGGCTTGGCCAAGAACATCGTCTCCTGATCGCAGAACAAGTAGAAGTGTGAGTTCGGCTTGAGCACGCGGTAGATCTCGGTGAACAACTCGCCAAAGCGCGCGTTGGGAAAGATCTCGAACCAGTCGTTGCTCGACGACTTGCTGTGCTTGAGGCGGGTGGTCGTGCCCACGGCGCGGTGCTTCTCCAGCGACTCGTACGGCGGATCGGTGATGACCAAATCCAAGTGCTCGCTGGGCAACGTGCGCAGCCACTCGATGGCGTCGTTCTGGGCGAGCGAAAAGGTGAGCGGCGTGGTCACGAGCGGATCCTGCCCCAACCCCTAATCCTGCTCAAGCATTCAGTGCCCCGGTCGGACCGGCTCTGTCCGACCGCCAGACAAATCACTGTTTTTTGTCAGTAGGAAGCGGCTCTTCACCGCGGATGGGGTCGCCCTTGTGGGGACGGATCCAGCGCTCGGGCAACAGGATGAGCAGCGCCGGGAACCAGGCGACCGTCGCCAAGACCATGCCCAACATGCCGAAGCTGGCCACGAAACCAAGGCTCTTGAGGCCGTAAAAATTGGCCAAGAGCATTGGCGCGTAGCCCGAAGCGTTGACGAGCGAAGCCATCAGCACGGCCAAGCCGGTGTTCGCCAAGATGACCGGCATCATGCTGCGGCCCTCCTTGGCGTAGCGATGGTAGAGGTGGACGGTGTTGTCGATCGCCACCGTGAAGATGCTGGGGATCACGCACATGTTGATGAAGTTCAGCTTCACGTGCCCCAGATACATGAACGCCACCATCATCAACATGCCGAGCGCGAGCGGCGCGAAAACCACTAGTGTCTCCTTCACGTTGCGCAACAGCAGGAACAGCACGCCCAGGGCAACGAGCGTCGCCGACCAGGCGATGAACGGCGCGTCGGCGAACACCTGACGGAAGATCTTCACGGCGATGCGGTTCTCGCTCATGACGCGCGTCTTGATGCCCTGTGCGGCCGCACGGTCGACAGCCATTTCGAGCTTTTCGACGAAATCGTCCAGCTCTTCGGCGTCGTCTACCGAGCGTGACGGCATGAACAAGACGAACGTGCCGTCGTTGTCGAGCGGCGTGAATTTCCGGCTCAAGGCCTCGGGGATGTTCGACAGATCGAGAGCGGGCGCGACCACAGCGGCCTCGAAGTCGTCGAGCCGCTCCCGATGCTTCTTCACCAGATCGTCGGGTAGGCGGCGCAACGATTTGCGGATCCTCTCGAGCTCGGGGCGACGCTCCGCCCAATCGGTGTGGACGACGCGACCGAGCGACACGGTCGAGTCGATGATCGAGCCGTTCGGGTTCTTGTCTTCCTTCTTCAGCTGCTCGAAGATGGCCTCGACCTTCTGCGCGTCCTGGATGCTCTTCACCCAGATGAAAGCGGGCGTCAGGGTCGAATTCATCGCCTGCGCAGCGCGCAAGCCCACCGGGTCGGGCATGCTGTCGCCGTTGAGAGCATTGAAGCTGCGTTCGAGACCGACGCGGGGCAGCACCCAGGCGCCAAACACGGCCAAAATGGGGATGCCCGCAACCACACCGATTAATGCCCAACGCGGGGGCATGAAGCGTCCGGTGACGCCGCTCCCTGCGCGAATGACCCAACCTGGCAGCAGGCTCTCGGTCGCCATGATCAACGCAGGCAACAGCGAATAGGTGAAGAGCCAGGACATGACGATGCCCGCCGCGGCGATGGCGCCGAACTGCCGGTAGGCGGAGAAGCTGGCGAAGATCAGCACGCCGAAAGCGGCGGCGTTGGTGACAGCGCCCGAGAATGCACCCTCCATCGTCTCCGGCACGGCTTCGAGCAGCGCTTCTCTGAGCGGCAAGTGAGCGCGCGCTTCGTTGGTGCGCAAGATGAGGTGGATGCCGAACTCGACGCCCAGGCCAAGCAAGATGGCTACGAGCAAGCTCGAGATGATGTTCAGATGGCCAATGGTGAAGGCCGCGACCCCCAGGGCGCAGGCGATGGCGATGGCGATGGGCAGCAGCACGAACAGCGAGGCCAACGGGCGCCGCGTCGCCGACACGAGCAAAATCGTCGCGGCGGCCAGGGCGACGATCGAAATGACGCCGAGATCCTTCGTCACGCCGTCGTTGAAGGCCTTCATGAACACGGCGGGTCCACCGTAGGCCGCTCGAAACGGCAAGCCGCTCGAAGCGATGGCCTTCTGCGCCGCTCGATCGACGTGCGCCAACATCTCGTTCACCTGTGTGACGCCGAGCGACGTCATGGCCGGTTTGGCCAGGATGAACATCTCCTGTTTTGCCTCGTCCTCCATGAACTCGGCCGGGATGGCTTTGTCGAGTTTGGCGATCTCGCGGTCGACTTCTTTCTCGTCGATCTTCGGCTTGTCGGCTTCGTCGTCGAGCCCCAGATCCATGCTGTCGTCGATGCCGGCCTTGACCTTGGCGTCGAGGTCTTTGCGGATCTTCTGGATCTCGCTCAGCGAGAGCAGAGAGCCTGCGTTGCGCCGAAACCACTTCACGTCGTAGCGGTACTCGGCGTAGCGGATCTCGGGCAGATCCTCGATCGCTTGGGCTAGCTTCGGGGCAAAGGCCAAGCGTTGTTCGCGCGTGCCTCCCGCCAACGCAGTCACCAAGTAGCCCTCGGTGCCCGCCTTCTTCATCACCCACTTCAGGTCGACGACCTCGGGGGCGTCTTCGGGCAACAGCTCCATGTAGTTGAGCCGCATCTGGAGCTGGCTGGCCCCGGCCAATCCGGCTCCGAACAACAGCAGAAAGAGCCCGCAGACGAGCCAAGGCCGAGTCACGGAGAACTGAGTGAGGACCTTGGCGAAGCGCTCGATCATGAGGCCCAGGACGATTCCAAAGCCGTCCAAGCGGAGCAAGCCAATTCGGGGCGGCTGACTCGATATTCAGCGGCGCTGGTGTGGCAATGCGCCCCCAAAAACAAAGGGCCTCGAGACCTGCGTCTCGAAGCCCTCGCTCAACACCGTTTTTCGCGTGCGCTCAGCGTGCTCGGCCGCGCGCGCCCTGACCCGGCAAGGGCGGGGGCGCGAGCGAACGCTGACCGGCGGGCGGCAACGGCGGCGGCACCGACGGAAGCTTCGACGTTTTGACTGCGGGCAGCGGCGGGGGCGGCGCGTGCGCTTCGACGACCGGAGGAGGCGTGGGAGAAGTGACCGGTCCAGGCGGCCGCGAGGGCGAGCCACCGGGCGGAATACTGGCGCGGCCGCTCGAGCGGCGACGCTCTTCGAACAACACCAAGGTGATGAGCGATTCGCCCTCGGCGCCGCGGGCGCGCAGCGTTTCGGCGTTCAAGCGCGGGTCCAGCGCCTCGGCGACTGCGAACAATGCTTCTTCCAACATTGCAGCATTGGGGAACGCATCTCGGATGGCCTGAGCTCGCTCCTCTTCGTCCGGAGTCGAGAGCAGCTCGGCGTACATGCCGTCGATAGCCAACAGCGTCGGCGAAGGCAGTGTGTCCACGCGAGGCGGCAAACGATCGAGGCGCTTGAGGTTGGCGATCGCGCGCTCGCGCGCTTCGCTCTCGCCCGCAGGATGCAGCGGCTTCACGTCGTCGACCGCCCCGGCGCCGCCACCCGAACCCGAAGTGCCTGGCGCTGCAGGCTGACGTGGCGCGAGAGTGACGACGCCGGCGGCCGGCAACACACGCTCGAGCACGAGCGCCTCCCAGATCAGCGCCAACGGCACGTGCGTCACCCAGTCTTCGAGCGGTAGGACGTCGAACACGCTCTCGGCGTCGAACACCACGCCGGCACGGCCGCGCTCGATGGCGCGGGTCAACACACGCTCGAGTAGTGGCTTGGGCAGATCGGAGCTGAGCCGCGCCGGGGTCACCGCGTCCACCACATCCGACAACTGGATCAGCCCCTGTTCCAGGGCGGCGGTCACGACAGCATGCATGCGCGTGCGGGCACGCTCACTCTGCTGCGTCCAGAAATTGTCGCGTGTGAGCAGCGCCCACAGCTCGTCGTTCGACGAATAGCGAACACGATCGTCCATGCCGAACAACTCGACCAGCAGGCTCGGCGTGCAGACGCCTTCGCTGAGGGCGATCTGGAGATCTTCGGCCGCAGCGGTCGTGGACTTCTTGGGAGCGATGCGCTCGTGTACGCCGGCCGCTTGGATCAGCAGCCGCGCGCGCAAGTCCGGCGCTTTTTCGAGCGCGCGCATGACCGACTCGGGCGAGAAGGCGGCGGTGAAATCTTCCGGGGTGAGCCATGCGTCGCTGAGCGCCTGCTGGAGAATGAGAGAAAGGAAGCGCTGCCCCGATGTTTCTAATGCTGAATGCGTCATCTGTTGTCCTTGAACTCACATCACGACCGACGACTGGCGCGGCTCGAAACCGAGGTCCGGAGCCAGTCGCGCGAAACTAGCGATCGCTGGGTAGAACGATCCGGTCGAGCAGCTCGCCCGGACCTTTCCCCGCAATGTCGCAGCGGCCAGCCTAGCCCAATGTGTGGCCTGTCGATCCCCGAAATCCCGTGGCCGCGTGGGTCGCTGCGCTCTTTTTCGAACCACCGTTGGAATTTTGCTGCCTCGAGCGGTCACGCCCGGCCGTGCCTTCTGACGCTCGAACACAGGCGGACACGTCCCGCTTCATGAAGCATGACTTCACGAAAAGACGTTCACGGTGCAGGCGGTGGCGGCGCAGGTGAGGGCTTGAGGCCCTCGGGAAGCTCGGGCTTCGGACCAATACTCGGTGGAGCAGCTGTCGCCCCACCCGAACTGGTCGATGGTGCTTTGGTCGCATCGCCGGGCTTCTGCTCGCCGGTCAGCTTGGCGGCGGCCGCATCGACGGCGTCGAGGATCTCGCTCTCCGTGGGTTCTGCGACGGGCCCAGTCACTCCGTCGCCGCCACCCGGAGCCTCGGCTCCGCTCCCGCCGGTGGAGGTCGCCGGGGAAACACCAGCAGCGCCACCGCTTGCGGACGCACTGCCGTGCGTCTTGGTCGACGACTTTTTGGTGCCGGTTGCTTCTTCGCCAGCGCCGTCGTCGACGGCCGAAGGCTCGACGTCGCTTCCCGCACGCTGGATGGGTCCGACGGCGCGCCGCGCCGCTTCGAGACCCGGAATGGGAATGCCCGCTTCGCGCAACAGGAACACAACGCCACCGCCGAGCGCCAAAGCCAGAAAAGCCACGCCGACGATGCCCCAGAAACCGCTCGTCGCTGGCGGGGGATCGCTGACGAACGTCGGCCGATTGCCCTCTCGCGCTGCACCACGCGGCACGACGGCCCACTGCGAACCGCGCGGCCCCTCGACATCGCTCAAGGTTTCGCCGTCGACTCGAACTTGAGCGACCACGTCGGCGCGCGTAGTACTCGTCACGCCGTTGTCGTCGGATCTGGCCGCGCTGGGCGAGGAGCCAGGCGACGCGCCGGGCAGCGCCGCTGCTTGCGAAGCGGCCGCGCGCACGGGAAATGCGGCGGGCAGAGACCAAGCCGACTCGGGAATCGAACCCGTCTCGCGCGGGATGCCCAGCGCGTCGCGCAGTGTCTCGTTCAGCTCACGCGCGGACTGAAAACGACCATCCGGCTCGCGCGCGACGGCGTGTGCGAACCAAGCGTCGAAGCCTATGGGCACGGTACCCATGGAACTCGGCACGGGAATGTCGCGAATGCAGATCTGGATGACCAAATCGCCCAAACCTTCGCTCGAAAAGGGTCGTCGACCGAGCAGGCACTCGAAAGCGATGACGCCCAGTGCCCAGAGGTCGCTGCGAAAGTCGATCTCCTTGTTGCCCTGGGCTTGCTCGGGACTCATGTAATAGGGCGTACCCAAGAGAGAGCCCGTGCGCGTGTGGCTGTGCCCACCCAGACTCGTCGTCTCCATCTTGGCCACGCCAAAGTCGAGCACCTTGGCGATCTCGTCGCCTTCGTTGTGGACCAGAAAGACGTTGTCGGGCTTCAAGTCGCGATGGACGATGCCCGCTTCATGAGCTTTCGAGACGGCGCGCGCGACATGGCTCATCACTCGATAGGTCTCGTGCGGTGTGAGCTGTCCTGCGCGCTCGATGCGCGCCGCTAGGGTCTCGCCTTCGAGAAGCTCCATCACCATGAAGGGCCTCGCACCCTCCATGCCGTAGTCGATGATCTGGACCACGTGCGGACTGCGCAGCGAGGCGGCCGCCTGAGCCTCGCGCATGAAGCGC
>Ga0335394_10004590_pt1 | contig 15700 bp, 17 predicted proteins | sample MAT03_FD_205741 | JGI IMG/M metagenome (GOLD analysis project Ga0335394, IMG submission 205741) | Freshwater microbial communities from Lake Fryxell liftoff mats and glacier meltwater in Antarctica - MAT-03 (spades assembly) (version 2) ... | reverse complement strand
CCAAAATAATAGAATCACAGTCAATCTCGTAAAATATGATGTTTTATTGCAAACAGGTATAAAACGACCTATAATCGAGTAGGCGCACCCCGCCGCTGAATAGCGACGGGGTGCGCCTCGCACGCCACTGTACCCTTCGGCTTCGCTCTGGGTAAACCAAGCGGGTCTCGTATACAGCGGCACAGGCCTGCCCCGGCCTTGAGCCGGGGTTGAGGTGTGGAGCGACTTTCTTGTAGTGCTCGAGCATGGCTTCGTAGCTACGTTTTGCCAAGCGGGACAGGGTGATCGCGGTGTTCAGGATGGCGCCTTGCGCGACATCGCCGAGGCCAGCGACAACCTGGGTATTGCCGCATTGAGCAAGCCCGTTACCAAGTCGTATTTGGCTTGGTCGCGGTGTTTGGGGATGTGAACTGGACCGATACCGTGTAACCCTTTTGCTGACACGGGCTCACGGATCGCAATACCTCTCCCAACATAGCCGCATCTGCGCGGGCGGGGAAAGCAGGCATTCGTAAGCTGGGTACCAGGCATTCCAATCGCCATTCCTGCACCACTCACCTTTTGGAGAAGGGAACAGATCTGCGCTATATTCAGACCCTCTTAGGGCACAGTTCCATCAAAACCACGGAAATACCTGCACTGAGCCTGTCGAAGTGTACACCCATGTCAGCACCAAGGCCCTTGGCAAGAACAGCAGCCCGCTCGATGACTTGGACCTCTGACCTCGATCTAGGCGTTACATACCGCAATAGTGGAATAGTACCAGGTCTATTGGCGAAATGAACCTAACACCTGGCACAACCCCCTAGTTACCTGCAATGCTGACCAACCAATACGACACTAAAAATATCGGCTATTGAAAACTTTTGCAACATATTTGATTTTACTTCTGGCTTTCTCGACAAATGCTCAGACAATTAAACTTGACTTTGAACCCCAAGGGAAAATCATAAAATTTCAATTCGACAGTTTGACTATTTACACCGATACCACTTCCTTATTTTACGTTTACACACATTATGGAACAATAGGACTCGAAGCATACAACCTTCGAGTTAAAAATTTAATAGCCCGACAATTCAAAGAAAACAAAACTGATACAGCATTTTTTTCAGGTGACTTTATTCCATTTAACGACAGCATTGACAACAAATATCAAAAAGATTGGTATGTTGAGTGGGCTATTTTGCATTTGACAAGAGAAAAGAAATTGAAAATATTCGATAAACATGGACACCTTGTAAAAACAATCGTGACAAAAAAAATTGGAACAAAGAAAAAGGGATATGTTAGACGGGCATTTATTAACAAAGACAAGAAAGAGGAACTATTTAGTGAGCTGTTGTATATGCGGATAATAAATCCTTCGTTTTAACGACACATGACTATGGCACTCAGAATAGAAGCACATGCAGGTAATCGAGTAGGCGGCCCCGCCGCCTTGCGGCGACGGGGTGCGCCTCTCACACCACTGTACCCTTCGGATTCGCTCTGGGTAAACCAAGCGGGTCTCGTATACAGCGGTACAGGCCTGCCCCGGCCTTGAGCCGGGGTTGAGGCGTGGAGCGACTTTCTGGTAGTGAGCGAGCATGGCTTCGTAGCCGCGTTTGGCCAGACGGGACAGGGTGATCGTGGTGTTCAGGATGGGACTTTGGGCGATGGCCCAGCCACCTTTGCGCGTTCGGCTCCAAGCATAGCCGTGGTCTTGGTCAACTCCCAAGCGGATCAGGTTCTTCCGTTTCCGTTCGGGCTTCTTCCAGTCCTTCCAGATGCAGTACCGTAAGCGGTTGCGCACCTTCCAAACGAACCTGTCGGAAATCCCGACAGGTTGCCATCTCCACCAACTCACCTTCCGAATAGATGTTTTGGATATGCTCGATGACATTCGTCCTGGATGTCTGGAACAGATCTGATAACTGCTGTTGGCTGAGCCAAACCGTATCCCCGTCAAGGCGCACCTCCAAGGCTGCTGAACCATCAGCACTTGGGTACAGAATGATCTCACCGGAAGGCTTGTCGCTCATTTGCTATAGCAGATCACATCCATGATTTCCATCACACATCCATGCCATGCAGCCACGGCCCATGAAAATGACCTCAGCCAAAAATAGGACCTGTTCAGCTTAGCGTCTACGCGAATTGCTTTACGCTCAACGCGATGATCCGGTAACACTCCCTCAGCTGCTCTTCGGTGATCACCAGGGGCGGCTCAGAACAGATCACTTTTTCTTGCCTTGGACTTTGCGCTGAGCAATTTTCAACGTATCCAAATAGGCAGTCTCCACATCGGATGGAGCCGCAATAAGCTGGGTCCGGTATTCCCTGTATTCCGCCTCGGCTTTGGCCATTGCCTGCTTGTGACCAATCTTGTAAGCATTCCTTACAAGTTGCCGCATTCACAGGCCGGTTCAAGTGTTGGGTGCGGCAATGTGCCAATGGGAAACACAACTTCAGAACCAAGCTGTCGGATATCCCGACAGGTTCCGATCATTCTCGCAGAAGAGGTCAGCGGCACAACCGCACGCCGCTTCGCGACCTGCAGCACGCTCAATCCAATGATCCGGCAGCACTCCATAGGCTGATGCTCCGGGATCATCAGCGGCGGCCCGATGGACGAACTGGATAGACGGAAGCAGGAGCATCTGCCGTCCGATCTCCAGATACAACATTTGGTGATCAAGGGCGTTCGCGATCCGCAGTACTGCTTCAACAAGAACATCGAATGAAGAACCGCACCACCTGGATACTGGCCTCTGCGATGGCCGTTCTTATAGCCTTGTTCTTCGGGTACGAGGTACCTGACAGGATCCGGATCGATGGACTGACCACGGAAGGTGTTCTGATGAATACGCAGTACGCCGATGACTATTCGCATGCTGGCTTCCGCCGTATCAAGGTCGGGATGTCCGAACAGGAAGTGTTGGACATACTCGGAGAACCCTTGAGCCGTTTGGGCCCTTACGCTTATGGGAACGAACGCTTTCCGGAGAACGGGCACTACGTATCCTTGATCTACAGTAGCCCCCCAAACCTCAGAAATACGAATTACAGAGCACGGGTGGTACTCATGGACAACGGAGCGGTTATCGAAGTTTACGGGCGATTCTCCGCCGATTGAAGCCTACGCGAACTGCTTCACGCTCAACGCGATGATGCGGCAACACTCCCTCGGCTGCTCCTCGGTGATCAACAAGAGCATTCTGCGTGGCCTAAGCCTTTTGCAGAAGTTGGCCAGTTCGTTGGATAATTCGGAGATCCCGAATTATCTCATCTGTGGTGTCTGAGTCTATTCCCGATGCGCTCTTGGCTCAACGTAGCGGCTTGGCAATGGCGCACCTTCGGGCCGCAAAGACGGCAGTCTCCGTATGGCGAGGATGGTGAAGAAGTAGCGTGTGCGAACTCCCTACGCGAACTGCCGCACACTCAACGCAATGATCCGGCAACACTCCATCAACTGCTCTTCGGTGATCACCAAGGGCGGTGCGAAATGACTCACTTCCTCTTGTCTCGGAATTTTCGCTGGATCTGTTTCAGTGTTTCCAAATAGGCTGTCTCCACATCAGATGGTACCGCAGCAAGCTGGGTCCGGTATTTCCCGTATTCCGCTTCTGCTTTGGTAATGGCCTGATCGTGGCTCACCGTGCCAGCACCAGCCAGCGTCCGGGCTTCCATCGCTACCATCAGACGGTCAAGATGAGCCAGCCAGTCCTTCATATACGTTGCTTGGTGGTCCTGAGCACGGAACTCAGCAGCATCAAAATAGGCCGAGACCAACGTATTCAGGCGCTTCAATTCATTCGCATCCAAGTAGTTCTTGGCTACGGTAATCTCGCTCTTGGTGGGATGGCTGCCGTTGAAGGACAATTAGCCCATGAAGGGTTTGCCCGCATCTGCACGCTTCGCAATCACCTCGGCCGCAGTATGGCCAAGGGCTGCGTAGTGCAGCTTGTTCTGTACCGCGCTGAAGAACTTCGAACTTTCCTTACTCTGCGGATCATAATCGACACTGGTAGCGTACAGATCAAGCACCTGTCGGTACAGCACCTTTTCGCTGCTCCGAATGTCACGAATGCGATCGAGAAGCTCCTTCCAATAATTTCCACCACCCTGCCCCTTCAATCGGGCATCATCCATGGTGAAGCCCTTTACCAAGTACTCGCGTAAGCGCTCCGTGGCCCAAATACGGAACTGGGTAGCGACCCCGGAACGCACACGGTAGCCGAGTGAGATGATCAAGTCAAGGTTGTAATGCGGGATCGCACGATTCACCTGTCTGGCACCTTCCAAACGAACCTGTCGGAAATCCCGACAGGTTGCCATCTCCACCAACTCACCTTCCGAATAGATGTTTTGGATATGCTCGATAACATTAGTCCTGGATGTCTGGAACAGATCTGACAACTGCTGTTGGCTGAGCCACACCGTATCCCCGTCAAGGCGCACCTCCAAGGCTGCTGAACCATCAGCACTTGGATACAGAATGATCTCACCGGAAGGCTTGTCGCTCATTTTCTATAGCAGATCACATCCATGATTTCCATCACACATCCATGCCATGCAGCCACGGCCCATGAAAATGACCTCAGCCAAAAATAGGACCTGTTCAGCTTAGCGCCTACGCGAATTGCTTCACGCTCAAGGCGATGATGCGGCAACACTCCATCAGCTGCTCTTCGGTGATCACGAGCGGCGGTGCGAAGCGGATGATGTCGCCATGCGTTGGCTTGGCGAGCAGTCCGTTGTCGCGCAATAACAAGCACAGTTCCCACGCCGTTTTGGGAGAACCATCCACAGCTGTGCGCGATTCGATGACCACCGCATTGAGCAGGCCTTTCCCGCGGACCAACTTCACATAGGGGAATTCGTCCACCAGCTTCTGCATCTCCGCCCGGAAGATCCGACCCAGGCGATCCGCGTTCCCGGCGAGGTCCTCATCGCGCACTATCGTCAGTGCTTCCGTAGCGATCCTCGCTGCCATCGGGTTCCCGCCGAAAGTGCTTCCATGCGTTCCCGGTGAGAAAACATCCATGATCGCATCATCGGCAAGGACCGCGCTCACGGGATACATACCTCCGCTGATCGCTTTACCCAGGATCACCACATCCGGTTTCCCCGCGTAGGTGCCGTTCTTGCAGGTTCCACCCGTACAATCGCAATCGTGGCTATAGCAGCTTGCCAACAGTTTGCCCGTTCGGGCGATACCGGTCTGCACCTCATCGGCCATGAAGAGCACATTCTTCGACTTACACAAGGTGATGGCCTTTACGATATAATCATCCGCAGGCACGAATACACCGGCTTCTCCTTGGATAGGCTCGACGAGGAACGCACACACGTTCGGGTCTTGCAACGCTTTCTCCAGCGCAGGAATATCGTTGTAGGGGATCACCACGAACCCCGGCGTGTAGGGACCAAAATTGGTGTTGCTATCCGGATCGGTACTGGCACTGATGATGGTGATCGTGCGTCCATGAAAATTCCCTTCACAGACGATGATCTTCGCTTGGTCCTTGGCGATGCCCTTCTTCTCGTAGCCCCAACGTCGGGCCATTTTCAGGGCGGTCTCCACGGCTTCGGCACCGGTGTTCATGGGCAACATCTTGTCGTAGCCGAAAGTCTTGCACACGAACTGCTCATACTGCCCCAATAAGCTGCTGTAAAAGGCACGCGAGGTAAGTGTGAGCTTTCCCGCTTGGTCCTGCATGGCCGCCACCAATCGTGGGTGGCAATGGCCTTGGTTCACGGCGCTGTATGCACTGAGGAAGTCGTAGTAGCGTTTGCCCTCCACGTCCCACACGAACACGCCCTTGCCACTGTCCAACACAACGGGCAATGGGTGATAATTGTGCGCTCCATACTTTTCTTCCAGGGCTATGGCTTGATCCGTCGGGGAATTTGAAGTGATGGAAATGGGCATGAAGGAGGTGATCGTATAAGGTGTAGAAATGGGTCGCGAAGGTAATGGATCGAGTGGGGGCGGACATTCGCGCAGCACATGGATCGCCATGATGGCAAGTGGGGCTGGATGCTCTGTCGGTCTACGGCCTCGAGAGCATCCAGCCCCACTAAAGAAAGTGATGACACACTTTCTAGAATACTCCCATGGGGTTGGGTTTCCGTACATCGCAGGTTACTCCAACCAACTCAACAATTCGACTAGCTCCTTGTCCGCTAGGGTATCACGCTCCCCTTTGTCGTAGAGCGCCATCAAGTGGACGCGCTTTCCTTGCACATGTACATGGATGATCAGGCGACCTCCGCCGCTTTTTCCTTATCCCTTAAATGTAATGGCCATTCTGATCTTCCGGCAATTCCGGCCGATCGATGCTCCTATGAAGGGGTTAAGGTGAAGGTCTTGTGACAATGCCTTGATATCAGCGCCTAAGGAAGGATACTTCTTATTGAGTCGCTTAACGTCACGTTCAAATGGACGTAGCGCGATCAGTTCATAGCTCATCGAGCAACTCCTTCAACGGCTTACCCTTTCGTTTGCCTTGCTCGATCTCGCGTATTTCCGTCATGGCCTCGATCAAGTCATCTATGCGTTGGGCTTTTCCCTTGCTTAATGGAGCAACCTTTACGAATGACATGCTCCCCAGAAAGTCAAGCATCATTCGTGCTTTTGAAGTAGGCACTTCCAATAGGATCTTCATTACACGCAAAGATAGGCAAGTGCAACATTTGATCGCGAACAGACAGGTATTTTCATAGCTGAGATGCTTAAATGAGATCAGGATCTACACTATCCCCACCTTTGCGGACCATTCCAAAATGAGTTCCCGATCATTCGGGATGAAACACATGCGCCGCAACCAGAAATTCAAAGAGCCGATCCTTTGGGAGAACCTTACCATCACAAGTGCCGGAGCGGAGGGCAAGGCCATTGCGAAGCACGAGGGCATGGTCGTCTTCATCACCGGAGCCGTTCCGGGCGATGTGGTGGATGTACGCGTGACCAAGAAGAAGAGCAAGTACGCGGAGGCGATCACAACGCGGATCGTTACACCTTCACCGGACCGAATTCCCGCCTTTTGCAAACACTTCGGAACATGCGGTGGCTGCAAGTGGCAAGACCTCTCCTACCTCAAACAGCTCGAGTACAAGCAGCAACAAGTGATCGACAACTTGGAGCGGATCGGTGGTCTGGAATTGCCTGAGGTAACCCCTATCATGCCATCGCGCACATTGACGCACTACCGGAACAAGTTGGAATTCTCCTTCTGCAACAGTCGTTGGTTCACCCCCGAAGAGATGAGCGTACCGGATGCGGAAGAGCCTATGCCTTCAGGAGATCCCGGTCCCCGTGTCGAAGCACGGGATGACAAGCCCGGAATGATAACGGACAAGAACGCCTTGGGCTTCCATATCCCCAGACGTTTCGACCGCGTATTGGACATCAGTGAATGCCATCTGCAACCCGCGCCCAGTGATGCGATCCGTAATTTCTTCCGCGAGCACGCACGGCAGCACGACCTAACCTTCTATGATCAGCGGGAGCACGTTGGCTTTCTACGCACCCTGCTGATCCGTACCACGACCACGGGCGAATGCATGGTGTTGTTGGCATTGGGCCACGAGGACGTGGAAGCCCGCAAGCGTGTGTTGACCGAGTTGGTGCAACAGTTCCCCGATCTGAACAGTGTCCTTTGGGTGATCAATCCGAAGAAGAACGATACCATTTTCGACTTGGATGTTCACCTCTTCCACGGACGCGACCACATCATCGAGGAGCTTCCCAATGGCCCGGGCGGTAAGCCGTTGCAGTTCCGGATCGGCCCAAAGACTTTCTTCCAGACCAACCCGGAGCAGACCATCGCGATGTACGAGCTGGTCCGCGAACTTGCCGGCCTAACAGGAAAGGAGAACGTGTATGACCTGTATTGCGGCGCAGGCAGCATAACGCTCTATCTCGCAGGCTCGGCCAAGCATGTCGCCGGAGTGGAACTCGTTCCGGAAAGCGTCGCCGATGCGCACGTGAACGCGGAGTTCAATGGGATCACCAACGTCAGCTTCACCGCCGGGGACATGAAGAAGATCTTCGACCCCGCCTTTGTTGCCAAGCATGGTAAACCCGACGTGGTGATCACCGACCCACCCCGCGCTGGCATGGATGAACCGGTCGTTCGGCATTTGTTGGAATTGGATCCACCGGTGATCGTGTACGTGAGCTGCAACCCGGCGACACAGGCCCGCGATCTGGCCATCCTGAACGAACGTTATCGGGTCGACTTCGTGCAGCCGATAGACATGTTCCCGCATACGTACCATGTGGAGAACGTGGTGCGGCTGGTTCGCCGGTGACCGTATATGAACGGGAAACCGAAAATAGAAACAGGCAGCAAGGCAAAGAGAAATACGAACCGTGAATGGACGTGAATGAACGGAAATAGTCCGTCCTTGAACTACGGCAGACTTTTGGGCCGCTGATGGATTGCGCCCGTATGAGCTTCATTTGCATCCGGCCGATCGACTTTGAAGTACACCTCCATGCCTGATCTGAATACGAACAGTGATGACCGCACAAGGCATATAGTTGGTTGCGCCATGACCGTTTTGAATACGCTCGGTTCTGGCCTGCACGAGAAGCCGTACGAAAACGCACTGTGTATCGAGATGAGGATCCAGGGCATTCCTTATGAACAACAAAAGCGCTTTCCCATTCTCTACAAAACGGAGTTGGTCGGCGAATATGTGCCAGATCTGTTGGTTCTGGGCGAAGTCGTAGTGGATACGAAAACGATAGAAGCGATCGGGGACATTGAACTCGGACGGATGATCAACTATCTGCGGATCACGAACATGGAGGTCGGCCTGATCCTCAATTTCAAGCGGCCACGCTTGGAATGGCGCCATGTCTGGTTACGTCCGGACCAACGCTGAACCACTCACTATGCGTAAAACCTAATGGCTGAGCACGCGGCCATGTTGGACTGCTAGCCAGCGCCGAAATATCCACAGCGAATACCACGCGATCGGCATTCATTCCCGTTCATTCACGTCCATTCACGGTTCCTTCCTACTCCCTCCAATTCTCCCTGGTTGGTGGTTCCACCTACTCCGCCAGCTTATTGAGTTGGCGCTATTTCATCATCGGGGATCTGGTACCCGGGTTGCACCTGCGTGAGGGAACCCACGCTGGTCCCGAACTTCGCACCATGGAACTGAACCGGGCCTTTTGGCAAACGCGTTACGAAAATGCGGAAACAGGCTGGGACCTCGGCGGGCCTTCGACTCCGTTAAAGGCTTATCTGGATCAGCTAACGAACAAGGAATTGCGGATACTCATACCGGGGGCCGGAAGGGCCTATGAAGCAGAGTACGCGCATCGGCTTGGCTTCACGCATGTCTTTGTGATCGACCTGACGGATACACCCTACGCGGACCTTCTTGCACGCTGTCCGGAATTCCCGAAGGAACATCTGCTGGTGGGTGATCTCTTTGCGCACGAAGGACAATATGACCGCATTCTGGAGCAGACGTTCTTCTGCGCACTGGACCCTACGTTGCGGGTGAAATACGTTGCGAACATGAAAGAGCTCCTCAAACCGGACGGGAAGCTGGTCGGGGTGCTGTTCAATGATCCGTTGAATACCGACCGTCCACCATTTGGTGGGTCCAAGGAGCAATACATGCCCTTGTTCGAAGCCCACTTTCCGGAGGTGACCATGGAAGGCTGCAACAATTCGATCGCGCCCAGAGCCGGTAGGGAGTTGTGGCTTTGCGCACCGAACACCGGCTATACTCCGATCGACTGTTCGCTGTACGACACGTATGAAGCTGCTGCAACGCGAAAGACGATCGTCCAACTTCATTTGTTGGACGAGACCGTAATGCAGGGCACGATCAAGGACCTGTACGTTCGTGATAAAGTTGAATGGATGTTACTGGATACTGGGGCAGAGATCCGATTGGATCGGATACGGGAAATGGGGGTATCATGATGAAGGGGAACCTCTAGGGCTATCGCCTCATAACACTGCACCTGCGGCGCAAGTTCCTGAAGAAGTATCCACGGATATGCACCGATCTTCACGGATAAGATCCACATTCCAGCAATTGGCTACTTCGTCCTACCTCTTGTATTCATCCGTGAAGTCCCGCATTCCGCAGTACTGCGGAATCATGCGGGACGTGCGCATCCGTGGTATAAAGTCACGTTGAGCGTCCGAAGGGCGCGAAGTAGAGATGGCCCAAGTACTCGCTCAGGGCTTTGACCAGTATGGCAAAAGCGTACTATTGATCCCGCAGGGATCTTTCATGAGGCGATAGCCCTGGGGGAACCACGGGCCGACAAAATTGGATCTCGCATCTTGGGCGTTCATCGACTCCCCCATGAAACTCTCCCTTTACGGTGCTCAAGCATACTACGACGGCCTGCCCGACAAAGACCGAATTCCGCTCCTGAAGATCCGAACCTTGATCAAGGGGATCTGGCCCAACGTCCAAGAGAACATGGAGTGGAACATGCCCAGCTATCATTTGCGCGGCTATGCGTTCTGTGCGTTGGCCAGCCAAAAGAACTTCATGGTGTTCCATATCAAACCGTATGACCTGTTGCTCCCGTTCAAGAAAGACCTACTGACTTATGACCACGGGGTTTCCTGCATCCGGTTCCGTGAGCTGGATGAAGGCACCCTTTTACTCTTCGATCGCGTCATCCGATACACCGGGGACCAGTTGGAGAAGAGCCTCAGATCAAAGAAGACCGGTCGTCATCATCGTCCTTGACCCATGCGAACACGAAACACATCACCTCTGGCCTTTCTTCTCCTGATCATCCCATTTTGTTGGAGCTTATCGGTGCATGCCGACACGACACGCGTGCTCTTCATTGGGAATAGCTACACGTACACCAACGATCTTCCGGGCATGTTCAGTCAATTTGCGGAAAGCTTGGGAGAAACCGTGGTAACTGGCATGAGCGCACCGGGCGGTTATACGTTCCAGGGCCATACCACCTTGGCCGCCACGCAGAACATGATCGCGCAAGGCGATTGGGATATCGTGGTCTTGCAGGAACAAAGCCAGCTTCCCTCCTTTTCGCCGACTCAAGTTGAAGCAGAGGTCTATCCGTACGCCACCCAATTGGTGCAACAAGTCCATGCGGCGAACCCGTGTACGGAAGTGGTCTTTCTCATGACCTGGGGACGCGAGAACGGTGATGCGCAGAATTGTACCGTTTACCCACCGGTGTGTACGTACAACGGTATGCAGCAAAGGCTGCGGGACAGCTACGTGGCCATGGCGATGGACAACGATGCGGAATGCGCCCCGGTCGGGGCGGTGTGGCGTGCCTACCGGAACGCGGTGCCCAGCGCGCTTTTATACACGGACCAGAGCCACCCCAATACAACTGGCACGTACATCGCTTCATGCACCTTGTTCAGTACGATCTTCCGTCGTTCGTGTACTGCGGGAACCTTCGTTCCGGCGGGCACTGCGCCGAGTGTAGCGCAAACGATCCGCGGCATGGCCTCTGTGATCGTGGCGGACAGCAGCACAACCTGGAACTTGGGTGTGAATGATCCCGAAGCGGACTTCAGCTACAATGACCTGGGACAAGGAACTTATCTCTTCGCCAACAACACGATCGGAGCAGCGACCCAAACGTGGCTGTTCGGCGATGGTGGCACCAGTGATGAATTCGACCCGATGCACACGTATATCAACAGTGGTATCTTCCCGGTGACGCTTGTAACAGCGGACAACTGCGGAAGGACCGACACCTTGACCATCGAAGTACAGATCTCAATTACTGGTATCGCAGAACTCGGCACCGGATCACAGGTGGATGTTGGTTTTTCCAAAGGAATGATCACCGTTGAAAGCAATTCAGAATTCGACCGTTTCGAGCTACTTGACCTATCCGGGCGAACCCTGCTTACTCACCGTCCAGGAAAGCACGCGGATCGGTTGCCGGTCCCGTTGGAATGGAATGGTGCTTTCCTTTGGCGGATCACTTACCGGACCGGAGAAAGTCGCAGTGGACGCATAATGATCCTGTGACCGTTCGCATACACCACCGTACTTTTCGCCAACGATGCCGAACAGAACGCTCATACTAAAGCACGAAGAAGTCCAGCGAAAAGTCGTGCGGATCGCCCATCAGATCCACGAAGCGAACTATGAAGAAGCCGGTATCGTTTTGGTGGGCATTGCGCCACGGGGGATCACCTTGGCCAAGCGATTGTGTGTCATTCTGCAACAGATCTCCGAAATACCGGTTGACCTGATCGAGATGAAATTGGACAAGGATAAACCATTGGAGAAGCCGATCTCACTCACGGCGGATGTGCAAACCCTTAAGGGTAAAGTGGTGGTCTTGGTGGATGACGTATTGATGAGCGGACGTACCATGATGCACGCGGCCGGCTATCTGATCCAAGTACCGCTGAAGAAGCTGACCACTGTTGTGTTGGTGGATCGCAGGCACCGCACCTACCCTATTCGTGCGGACATCGTTGGCATGACCTTGAGCACCACCGTCCAAGAACACATCAGTGTTGAATTGGGCAAGAAGGATTCCGTTCACTTGGTGTGAAATACGCCCAGTGCGGTGCGTATCCGCTCTGCCACGATCGGGATAGACTCGGTAGCATGCATGATGATGTCGGCTTGTGAATAGAAACCTTCGCGTTCTTTCATCAGCTCGCGCACACGTTCGTGCAACGCAGCCCCCTTCAACCCGAAAAGCAACGGTCGATCGCCACCAGCCCGCTCGATACGTGGCATCAGGTCCACCATGGGAACATCCAACCAAACGGTTATCCCGGCACTTTTCATCCTGTGCAAGTTGTCTCCTTCACACGGCGTTCCCCCACCGGTGGAAATGACAGCGGCTTCGCCTTTGAGCAGATCCGCAAGGACATTCGATTCCAGCAAGCGGAACGCCGCTTCACCCTCCTTTTGAATGAACGGTGCAAGTGGCCCCACGCGTTGTTCCACCACCCTGTCGATATCCACGAAGGGAAGCTCCAACAGCGGTGCCAGCGCCTTGCCCACCTGCGATTTTCCCGCGCACATGAAGCCGATGAGGATAATGCGATGTGGGATCTTTCCGGCCGGTTCTTTCATTCGCGCCCAAAGATCGCTGCGGAATTAGAACTTCGCAGCCGGAACCAGATCATTTGGGCCACAGTAAAGTATGCGGATCGAAAAAGTGAATACAACAGCGGGCAACACGTTGAAACATTGGATGCGCCTACCCTGGTCGATCTACAAGGACGACACCAATTGGATCCCGCAATTGGTGCAGGACATTGCCAAGGTGTTCGACCCAACGAAGAACAAGCTTTTGAAAGAGGGCAAAGCAGAGCGTTGGGTGCTGTACGATGCACAGAACAACGCGATAGGCAGAATTGCGGCATTCGTGAATCCCAAGACGGCGCATACGGAGCAGCAACCGACCGGAGGCATGGGCTTCTTCGAATGTTCCAACGACCAGACAGCCGCGAACCTGCTGTTGGACACGGCCCGCGATTGGTTGAAGACGCAGGGGATGGAGGCCATGGACGGCCCGGTGAACTTGGGCGACCGCAACATGTTCTGGGGCGTATTGATCAAGAACTTCACCGACCCTTCGATCTACGGGACCAACTACAATCCGCCCTACTACAAAGACCTGTTTGAAGCATACGGTTTCCAGGTCTACTTTGAACAGTTGTTCTTCAAGCGCAGTGCGGACCTGCCCGCGCAGCCGATCTTCCGCCGGAAGTACGAGCAGTTGATGAAGGACCCGGACATCAAGATGCATGACTCCGTGGGCCGCACTGTGCCTCAGATCGCAGAGGATGTCCGTGCGGTTTACAACTCCGCTTGGGTGGACCACGACAACCACAAGGAAATGGATGCCGCCACAGCTTTGAAATTGGTGAAGACGATGGCTCCGATCATGGACCGTCGACTGCTGATCTTCATTCGGCATAAGGACATACCGATCGCCATGTACATCAGCGTACCCGAATTGAACGAGGCCTTCAAATACATTGATGGGAACCTGAACTGGTTGGGAAAGCTGAAATTCCTCTACCACAAGAAACGGGGCGCGATCAAGAGCATGACGGGCATCGTGTTCGGCGTGGCCAAGGAATTCCAAGGCAAGGGCGTTGAAGGAGCACTGATCACCTATTCCGAGAAGTACATCGTACATGAGCATGTATATCACGACACGGTACTCACGTGGATCGGCGACTTCAACCCGCGCATGATCAAAGTGTGCCATACCCTTGGTGCCGTGAACTACAGGACCATGGCCACGTATCGGTACTTGTTCGACCGCAACAAACCCTTTGAACGGCACCCGGTGATCGAGAAGAAATAGCTGGCACGTTGATCGGTATAGGGCAATTCCCGGATCAAGATCGGCCTATGTCCGGAAAGCCACGATCAGCAACGAATGCACAGTAATTTACCCTCGTTGCATTGTCGTTCGATGCCGATCCTTACTTTTGCGCTCCCCTAACAAAAGCGGTTTGCGGTTGTGTGGGGTGTGAAGATCCTGTAGCTCAGCTGGTAGAGCACGACACTTTTAATGTCGGGGTCCTGGGTTCGAGCCCCAGCGGGATCACTAAGAAGACCTCCTTTCAACGGGAGGTTTTCTTGTTTTAGAATGAACGTTCGTTGGAAACGAGTGATCCTGCTGGGGCGAGAAGTTTATCCCGCACGGAGCATCGCGGAGATGCGGGAAGCCCCAGCGGGATCACAAGGAAAGCCTTCCGTCAACGGAAGGTTTTCTCGTTTTAGGGTGATCGTTCTTGGAAACGGGTGATCCCGATGGGGCGAGAAGTTTATGCCGCACGGAGCGCAGCGGAGATGCGGTAAGCCCCAGCGGGATCACCACGAAGACCTCCTTTCAACGGGAGGTTTTCTTGTTTTAGAATGAACGTTCGTTGGAAACGAGTGATCCCGATGGGGCGAGAAGTTTATGCCGCACGGAGCATCGCGGAGATGCGGGAAGCCCCAGCGGGATCACTAAGAAGACCTCCTTTCAACGGGAGGTTTTCTTGTTTTAGGATACATGCTCGTTGGAAACGAGTGATCCCGGTGGGGCGAGAAGTGGAACGGATCGAAGTTGAGCGCAGCGAAATCCCGCATTTTGCAATAATGCGGGACCCCAGCGGGATCACAGAGAAAGCCTTCCGTCAACGGGAGGTTTTCTCGTTTTAGGATGAACGTTCTTGAAAACGAGTGATCCAACACCTTGCCCTTCACCTTCAATTGAACCGCACTTCACCTGAAGGCTGTTCCAGAACAGCTGGTTGGCTGGCCCAGCTCACAACACACCGGCATTACGCAACGCATTCTCCACGACGGGCTGCCTTATGGTAGGGTCCTCCCCAACAGCGCGTTCGTATTCCTGTGCGGCTTCGCTGTGGCGCTTGTTCTGAAGGAGTGCCAGAGCCAATATCATTCTGTTGGGCGGACTCGGATCCAACCGCATGCTGATGCGGGCAAGGGCCAATGCTTTCACGATATCCCTATGCGGTCCATCGCCCAAGCACAGATAGGCGAGGTTTGAGCAGACCAGGGCATCATCCGGACGAACTGCAAGTGCCTTTTCGTAATATTCATAGGCTTCGTCGGGCCTATCCAGTTGTTCCAGGCTCATTGCCATGCCTTTGTTCATGCTGTGAGACCGTGGGGCCACTGAGAGACCCTTTCGGAAACTGGCTTCGGCCATTCCGGATTCCTGCCGTTCCAA
>Ga0335394_10004587_pt1 | contig 15704 bp, 13 predicted proteins | sample MAT03_FD_205741 | JGI IMG/M metagenome (GOLD analysis project Ga0335394, IMG submission 205741) | Freshwater microbial communities from Lake Fryxell liftoff mats and glacier meltwater in Antarctica - MAT-03 (spades assembly) (version 2) ... | reverse complement strand
GATTTCGCGGTGGAGATCTGCGACGCGGTGCTCGATGTCTGGCAGCCCACGCCCACGCACAAGGCCATCATCAATCTTCCCGCCACGGTGGAAATGGCCACGCCCAACGTGTTCGCGGACCAGATCGAGTGGATGGGGCGCCGCCTCGCGCGGCGCGACAGCATCGTGTTGTCCGTCCATCCGCATAACGACCGCGGCGCGGGGGTGGCGGCGGCGGAACTGGCTGTGATGGCCGGCGCGGATCGCGTGGAAGGCTGCCTCTTCGGCAACGGCGAGCGCACCGGCAACGTGTGCCTCGTTACGCTGGGCCTCAACCTGCATACGCAGGGCATCAACCCGGGAATCGATTTTTCCGACATCGGCGAGATCATCCGCACCGTGGAGCATTGCAACCAGTTGCCGGTGCACCCGCGTCATCCGTATGGTGGCGAACTTGTGTTCACGGCGTTCTCGGGGTCGCACCAGGACGCGATCAAAAAGGGCCTGGCGGCGCGCGTGCAGGATGTGGCCCGGGGCAATCCCATTTGGGACGTACCGTATCTGCCCATTGACCCGGTCGACCTCGGTCGTACCTACGAGGCGGTGATTCGCGTCAACAGCCAGTCGGGCAAGGGCGGTATCGCCTATCTCCTCGAGCGCGACTACGGGCTGGCACTGCCGCGTCTTCTGCAGATCGAATTCAGCCACGTGATCCAGGCCATCACCGATACCACCGGCAAGGAACTCTCCGCCGGTGAAATCCACAGTGCGTTCGAACGCGAATACCTGGCTGCGACAGCGCCGGTGGCGTTCGTCGGTCATCGCGCGCAGCACAGCGGCACCGACGGCAGCGTGGAACACCTGACGGCGCATCTCAGGATCGACGGCGTGGAAACGGTTCTGCACGGTGCGGGCAACGGGCCGGTGGATGCGTTCGTTGCCGCGGTTCGTTCGGGACTCGGACTGCCGATTCACGTGATGAACTATCACGAGCACGCGATCGGCGCCGGCGAGGACGCCACGGCCGTGGCCTACGTGCAACTGCGCGTGGGCCCGGAGCGTACCGTCTACGGCGTAGGCCGCGACGCCAACATCGTCACCGCCACGTTGCGTGCGCTGGTCAGTGCGATCAATCGCGCGGTGCGCGACGGCGCGCTGACACTGGCCAAGGTGCAGGGCGCAGCGGTGGCCTGAGCGTCCGGCGGACGTCAGGCGGCGGCGACGTGAGTTTTCGCGCCACCACGCCGTCGCGGTAAAATGTTTGCGTGAATCCCGCATTCGCTCCATCAATGCTGCAGCCAGCCTTGGCTGACCGGCTGCGTTGCATTTGACTCCTGTCAGGAATGAGGTCGCCATGAGCACGTCCCCCTACGGTCCCGGTGTCGAGATCACCGCTCGCATCACGCCCGAGTTCGCGCAGATCCTGACGCCCGACGCCGTTGCGTTCACGGTCAAGCTGCAACGCACCTTCGGGGCCAAGCGGGATGAGCTGATGCAGCTTCGCGACAAGCGGCAGGCGGCATTCGACGCGGGCAAGCTGCCCGACTTCCTGCCGGAGACCGCGGCTGTCCGTGAAGGCGACTGGACCTGTGCGCCGGTAGGCAAGGACATTGAGGACCGCCGCGTGGAAATCACCGGACCGGTGGACCGCAAGATGATCATCAACGCGCTCAACTCCGGCGCGCAGGTGTTCATGGCGGATTTCGAGGATGCCAACACGCCGCTTTGGGACAACAACATCGACGGCCACATCAATCTTCGCGATGCAATCCGCCGCCGCATCGATTACGTCTCCCCCGAGGGCAAGGCCTACCAGCTGAAGGACAAGTTGGCCACGCTGTTCGTGCGTCCGCGCGGCTGGCACCTGCCGGAAAAGCACGTCAAGGTCGATGGCGTGCCCATCTCCGGCGGCATCTTCGATTTTGCGCTGTACTTCTTTCACAACGCGAAGGAACTGGTCGCGCGCGGCAGCGGGCCGTACTTCTACCTGCCGAAGCTCGAAAGTCACCTCGAGGCACGGCTGTGGAACGACATCTTCGTGATGGCGCAGGACGAGCTTGGCGTGCCGCGCGGCACGATCAAGGCAACGGTGCTGATCGAAACCATTCTCGCCGCCTACGAGATGGACGAGATCCTGTTCGAGTTGCGCGAGCACTCGGCCGGTCTCAACTGCGGCCGTTGGGACTACATCTTCTCGTGCATCAAGAAATTCCGGAACAACAAGGATTTCTGCCTTGCCGACCGCGCGCTGGTCACGATGACCACGCACTTCCTCAAGAGCTACGCGGAGCTGTGCGTCAAGACCTGCCACCGCCGCAACATCCACGCGATGGGCGGGATGGCCGCGCAGATCCCGATCAAGAACGACGAGAAGGCCAACGCCGACGCCTTCGCCAAGGTGAAGGTCGACAAGGAGCGTGAAGCGTCGTACGGCCACGACGGTACCTGGGTGGCGCATCCGGGGCTGGTGCCGGTAGCGCTGGAAGTGTTCAACCGGCTGATGCCCACGCCCAATCAGATCGCGCTCACCAAGCGCGACGACGTGCACGTGGGGGCCGCCGATCTCATCAAGTTCACGCCGGAAACACCCATCACCGAGAAGGGAGTGCGGCTCAACATCAACGTCGCCATCCAGTACATCGGGGCCTGGCTGGCCGGGCAAGGCGCCGTGCCTATCTTCAACCTGATGGAAGATGCGGCCACCGCGGAGATTTCGCGGTCGCAGGTGTGGCAGTGGATCCGCTCGCCGAAGGGCGTGCTGGACGACGGCCGCAAGGTGGGCAAGCCGATGGTGGCCGCGATGATTCCCGAGGAACTGGCCAAGATCCGCCAGTTGCTGGGCGCGGCCTATGATGACGGCAAGTACGACACGGCGGCGAAGATCTTTGCCGATCTCGTCAACAACGACACCTTTGTCGACTTCCTGACGTTGCCGGCGTACGAGTTGATCGATTGAGTTCGGCTCTCCGACACACCCGTAGGCGAGGCTTCAGCCTCGCGGGCACTATGCGGGATTGAATCCGCGAGGCTGAAGCCTCGCCTACGCCGCCTTTGGCACGCGGCGCAACTTCATTCGATCCGGCATGCCTCGTCGAAGTCGAGACGCGGGTTGCGCACGAAAAGCGTGGCATCGTCGCCATAGCCCAAGTTGATCAGGAAATTGGATTTCCAGCGGCCTTCCGGGAAGAAGGCCGCATCCACCTTCGCGTTGTCGAAGCCCGACATCGGACCGCAGGACAATCCCAGCGCACGTGCGGCCAGGATGAAGTAGGCGCCCTGCAGCGTGCCGCTACGAAACGCACTCGTCAGGATGTGGTCGGGCTTGCCGACGAACCAGCTGCGCGCATCCGTATGTGGAAAGAGCCGCGGCAGGTACTCGTAGAACTCGAGGTCATAGGCCACGATCACCGTCACCGGCGCGGCCATCGACTTGGCAGCATTGCCAGGGGAAAGCGCCGGTTGCAGCCGCACTCGCGCCTCGGGAGAGCGGACGAAGACAAAGCGGCCGGGGCCCGAGTTGGCGGTGGTCGGCGCCCATTTCACGAGGTTGTAGATTTCGCGCAGCGTGGCGTCCGTCACTGGACGATCAACAAACTGGTTGTACGTGTGCGCGGAACGGAACAGCGTGTCGAGTGCGGATGGCGTTAGTGCGGTCATTGCGGCCTTGGCATGGCGCGGGGCCTAATGGCCCCACGAGTAGACGACGGTGACGATCACGGTGGCCCCACAGGGTCAGCAGCACGTTGTGTGCGTGAACGAGCTTGGCAATGTCGGTCATCATGGGAAGTAGAATGGGTCTCGTTTCGGAAGGGGCCCAACCGCGCCAGTCTACCGAAGGCGTCGTGTCCGTCGCGTGGTTCATGTCATTGATCCACGTTATCGTGGATATTGGCATAATGAATTGGACGGCTCAGGGCCCATCGATCCACGATAACCTCCGGTCAAGGGGCAACCCGGCTTCCGCGCGGCGTTCAGGCGCGCGATCAAACGAGGAGTGCATGATGAAGAATCTCAAAGGTACGAAGACCCACGACAACCTGAAGGCCGCGTTCGCCGGCGAATCGCAGGCCAACCGCCGCTATCTCTACTTTGCGAGCAAGGCGGACGTCGAAGGCCAGAACGACGTGGCGGCGCTGTTCCGCTCCACGGCGGAAGGCGAGACGGGCCATGCGCACGGACATCTCGATTACCTGGCGGTGGTGGGCGACCCCGCGACCGACCTGCCGATCGGCTCGTCGCGCGACAACCTGAAGGCTGCCGTTGCGGGCGAAACGCACGAGTACACCGACATGTACCCGGGCATGGCCAAGTCGGCGCGCGATGAAGGCTTCGAGGAAATCTCGGATTGGTTCGAGACCCTTGCCAAGGCCGAGCGTTCACATGCCAACCGTTTTCAAAAGGCACTCGACGCGCTGACGGATTAGCACGGTGCGAGGCTGAAGCCTCGCCTACAGGATGTTATGGGCCGCTATCGCGCACGCGAGGCTTCAGCCTCGCGTGCAACGATCGGCCGAAATTCCGTAGGCGAGGCTTCAGCCTCGCGTGCAACGATCGGCCGAAATTCCGTAGGCGAGGCTTCAGCCTCGCGTGCAACGATCGGCCGAAATTCCGTAGGCGAGGCTTCAGCCTCGCGTGCGACACACGTGGATGAAAGTGCAATGCCGGACCATTCAAAAAATCTGCGGACGGAAGTAGGCTAACCTGCGATGACTTCCCGCGAAGGCAGCCTCGACGCGCCGATCCGGCATCCGCTTGACTGGCGCAACCCCGCATTTTTCGAGCAGGGCGCGCTCGACACCGAGCTGGAACGCGTGTTCGACATCTGTCACACGTGCCGCCGTTGCGTCAGCCTGTGCGGCGCGTTTCCGACGCTCTTCGACCTGATCGACGAGAGCAAGTCGGGGGAACTCGACACGGTGGCGAAGTCCGATTACGTCAAGGTGGTGGACCAGTGCTACCTGTGCGACCTATGCTACATGACGAAGTGCCCGTACGTGCCACCCCATCCGTGGAACGTCGACTTCCCGCACCTGATGCTGCGCGCCAAGGCCGTGAAATTCCGCGACGGCGACGTCAAGTTCCGCGATAAGTTGCTGAGCAGCACCGACCGCATGGGCAAGCTCGCCACCATCCCCGTGGTGGTGCAGATGGTCAACAAGGCCAACACGATGCCCGCCGCGCGCGCGTTGATGGAGACCACACTCGGCATCGCCGCCGCGACGGCGCTGCCGCCGTACGCTACCGAGCGCTTCCGCGCCCATGCGCAACCCAGCGTGGCGTGGCCGGTGCGCGACGGCGAGCGCACGCCGGGCAAGGTGGCGATCTTCGCCACCTGCTACGTCAACTACAACGAGCCCGGTATCGGGCACGATTTGCTTAAACTGCTGGCGCACAACGCGATCCCGTACCGGCTGGTGGAGAAGGAGGTGTGCTGCGGCATGCCGAAACTGGAGCTGGGCGATCTCGCTGCCGTCGAGGCGCTGAAGGACATCAACATTCCGCCGCTCGCCAAGCTGGCGCGCGAGGGCTTCGCCATCCTCTCCGTAGTGCCTTCGTGCACGCTGATGTTCAAGCAGGAACTGCCGCTGATGTTTCCCGACGAAGCCGATGTGCGCGCGGTGGCCGATGCGATGTTCGATCCGTTCGAGTACCTGGTGCTGCGCGACCGCGATGGCTACATCAAGAAGAACTTCCCGCAGCCGCTTGGCCACGTCAGCTATCACATCCCGTGTCACACCCGCGTGCAGAACGTGGGACAGAAGACGCGCGAGGTGCTGCAGTGGGTGCCCGACACCACGCTCAACACGGTGGAACGCTGCGCGGGCCATGACGGCACGTGGGGCGTCAAGAAGGAATTCTTTGCCGAGTCGATGCGCATCGGCAAACCGGTGTTCGCGCGGATGAACGAGGATGACCCCGATTATGTGAGTTCGGATTGCCCCATTGCCAGCCGCCGCATCATGCAGGGCATCGAGGACAAGACCGGGCCTTCGCGCGCGCGCCGCGAGCATCCGCTGACGTTGCTGCGCATTGCCTACGGCCTCGATTGATTGAATGCTCTGTAGGCGAGGCTTCAGCCTCGCAGGCGCAATGCCTGCAATGACCCCGCGAGGCTGAAGCCTCGCCTACAGGAACTGCAAGGATTGGAATGATGACGATGAATGCCAGAATCACCCGCGACAGCCTGATGACCCTCGAAACCTACGCCCGCGAGCGCGAGGGCTTCCGCGCCCGTGTGCTGGAACACAAGCGCGCCCGCATCGTGCATCTCGGCGAGCACTTGACGTTGGTGTTCGAGGACGAGTTGACGCTGCGCTACCAGGTTCAGGAAATGCTGCGCATCGAGAAGACGTTCGAGGAAGCGGGCATCCAGGACGAGCTCGATGCCTACAATCCCCTCGTGCCTGACGGCAGCAACTTCAAGGCCACGATGCTGGTGGAGTACGCTGACGTGGAGGAACGCCGCCGCGCGCTGGCGCAACTGAAGGGCATCGCCGATCGCGTCTGGGTGCAGGCGGCGGGCGACTCGCGCGTTTATGCAATCGCGGACGAAGACCTGCCGCGCGAGAACGAGGACAAGACCTCCGCCGTGCACTTCCTGCGCTTCGAGTTGAGCAAAGCCATGGTCGCGGCGCTGAAGGCCGGTGCGGGGCTCGGCATCGGAGTGGAGCACCTCCATTACACGGCCGAGATTCCGGCCGTAGGCCCGGCCACGCGGGCTGCGTTGGTGGCGGATCTGGTCTAGCGGCGTCACCTTTCCACACGCCGGGGCGGCATGCACAGGTCGAGGTCTATCCGGCGCTATGGAACCCTGCCTATCCGCCCCTAGGACGAACCCCGGACCACAGCATGACGCGTTCGTCGTCGCGATGTGGTTGCGGCGCGCCGATCGCGACGGATCGCTTGCGCGGGCATTTGAGCCAGACCTAATCCAAGGTGAGCGCGCCGTTGCCGGTGTCGAGGGCTGGATACTGGGTGTGGGTTGAGGGCGCCGGACAAGTCACGGCGCTGACCCGGACTGGCTAATTGAACGCGGCGATACGAGCCCTGCAAAGTGCAATTGTTTTTTCGACCATGCTTCGCATTCCTGCATCGAGCGCGAGCGATGGTGGGAGTTTGATCGCATCGAGCGCAGGTGTTAGCCGGTGCAGCACATCGTCGATAGTCGTTCCAGCGTCCCCTACGCGCAGTCCCGCTAGCGTCGCCAATTCGACAAAGTCCGCCCGCCGCAGGCGCTCGTCCTTGCCGTTGAGCTTCAACGCCATGCGGTCATGCGCAAGGCCGGGGAATGCGCGCGTGGTGAGCGTGTCGTAGACGGGGGCGAGCCGCACTTCGGCGAATACCTGTTCTCCACTGCGCGCTGTTTTCAACAGTGCAAGATTTTTCAAGTGCATGTCGCCGTCGGCGATCAGCCAGGCGAAGAGCACGCGCTTGACGAGTATCACCAGATCGTCCTCGGGCGCGGTGGAAAGCGCACGCACCGCACGCGCCACGCGCTCGATTGTCCCGCTGTATTTGTCGTGCGGATCGAGGTCCAGGACCGAACACATGTCTTCCATGGCGATCCATCGCGGGTCGTCGGCGCTGTCGCGAATATCGAATCGCTCGACCAGCAAGGCGGGAGGCATGCCGTCAGGCATGCGGATGAGTGCGGCCTCGGGCGTGGGGAGCCCGACGGCGCGCGCAAGTTGCAGTCCCATCCACTCGATCAGCGGCAACGCCTCGAAGCCGCTGGTGCCGGCCGGCTTCAGGATGTGCGTGAACGGAAGGCCAACGCTCGGCGCGAGCTTGCCGTCTGCGTAGAGATGCATCGGGGCCTTGATCTGCACTCCGGACAGCCGCGGCGTTTCTGCGCTGGCGTAGAGCGCGGCGAGTCGATGCTCGAAATCCCCTTCGATGCTGGTTTTGCCTGGACCTGCGTAGATCCCGGAGAAGAGACCATCCCGGGTGAAGGCCACCAGTTTGTTGACCAGAATGTCGGCGGGAAGCGATGCCAATTCGCGGACGGTGGCGGCAATCGTCACGTTCGACAGATAGTGCTCGCCCGAGCGCAGCATTGCACGCTCATCGCGGTGAACCTTCAGTACTGATGCAAGCCAGCCCTCGGGCAGCAACGACACGATGAACGATGGAAGTTTCCCCGGCACGGTCTGCCGCACCAAGGGTGGCAGGGTCGGGGCGGCGTGGGTCGCGGACCAGCGCCATTCGAAACCGTCATTGGACAGCGTCCCGACAGGATGTCCGTGCCACGCGACCACAAGGTCGAATGCCGCTTCGTTCCTGACGGCCGCAGGGGTTGGCCGGCGCAGCAGGAACCGTTCGGCACCTTCGCCTTCGCGATACCACTCGTTTTCGCGTGCAAGCGCCCATACCGCATCGGAGGCGGCATTCGGATTGCCGTACTCTTCGATAAGGCGAGCCGCGATGGACTCGCGCATGGCCGCGTCGATAGACCCGGCATGTTCGCTGCGCAGGCGAAACGCTTCCAGAAAGCGTTGTCGCATGGAGGAGACCGAAATCGTCAGTTCGCCGAGACTGTCGGCGACCACGGCGGTTGCCACGGCAGGGTGCGCTGGGGCCTTGTTCTGGATGATTTCAAGCGCGCGGATGCGGGTGCGCTGCACGCGTCGAGCGGAGAGAAACAGGCGACCGTCCGGCGTCGGACCCAACAGGATGGCGCCGGCCGCCGACAGGTAGGCGTTCGGGTACAGATAGCGGGCGATGCGTACCGCGTGGGCCAGGACGGTCTGATCGATCTCGTCGCCGGCGTCGACGTAGATGCCCCGCATCAGCGGGACGAGCTTCCCCGTCTCGGCCAGATAATGGCTGCGGGTCTTGTCCAGTGTCTCGCCCACGAGGTGAAGGGCCATTTGTAACTTTCGCGCGCTTCAGATACGAGAAAGTTAACATATTTCCTGACTCCGAGCCAAAATTACAGCTTATCCGTACTTGAAATACGTGAAAGTTAGAGCTTGGTGCTTGATGCGAGCGCTGGTAGCGCCCCGCAGCGTGCCTGGAGAATTGTATGAATTTACGGCCCGGCGGCGATTCTCACATCGGCACCCGCTCGCCGGGTTCGATGGTCACGTCGTGGATGCGCCCGCCGTACCCGAATGCGCCATGCCGTTCGTACAAGTCCCACAACACCGGGCCGCGGCGGTCGAGGCCGATGTCGAGCCCCTCGAGTACGCCGTAGAGGACCATGGTCGGCGACATTGACGTCCAGTCGACGACCGCGCCGCCGTCCAACAGCAGCCGGCCGCGCCCCTGGCGTTTCGCCAGGGCCTGGAACTCGAGCACCACTTCTGCGTACCGGGAGGCACCGGTGGCCCTGCCAGCGCTGTGCATTCGCCGAAGCCGTTGTAATGAAAGTTGAGGTTGCCGCCATCGACGTAGAGCACCATGCCGCCGGTGGGATCGCCGATGGCCCACAGCACGCCTGCCTGATCCTCGGCATGTTCAAAGCGCACGGTGATCCGGTAGGAGCGGCTGCTGATGGAGCGACGCGCTGCGCGGGCTGCCCAAGTCATGCGCGGTGGCACGTTCCTCCTCGATCGGCGGGGGCGGCAGACCCATGAAGCGCCGATAATTGTTGAACATGCCGGTTGGGCCGCCGGCGTCGGTGCCGCCGTTATCGGACGAGAAGACGATGATCGTGTTGTCAAGTTCGCGGAGCTCCCCGAGGAAGGCCACGAGCTTGCCCAGGTTCTGGTCGACGCAGTCGAGCATCGCGGCATAGGCTTCCATGTGCTTGGCGAGCATCGCGCGATCGGCCGGGTCGGTGGCCTCCCATTGCGTGACGCGCGGGTCGGACTCGGGCAGGCGCGTGTCCGGCGGAATGAGGCCCATCGCGATCTGCTTGCGCATGCGCGCCTGCCGCACCGCGGTCCAGCCGGCGTCATAGCGGCCGCGAACCCTGGCGAGATCCTCGGCCTTCGCCTGCAGCGGTGCATGCACGGCGTTGTGCGCGAGGTAGAGCAGGAATGGCTTGTCCGGTGCGGCTGCGCGCAGCTCCTTCACGAACTGGATCGACTTGTCGGTCCAGTCGTCCGTCGTGTAGTAGTCCCGTGGGTACGTGTCGATGGGGACCAACTGCTGCCCCATCATCAACTGCGCGGGGAAAAAGAAGTGCGCCTCGCCGTCCATGAAGCCGTAGAAGGTGTCGAAGCCGCGGCTCGTCGGCCATGACGATTTCGGCGCGCCCGGCACACAATCGTGCGTGGGCGTGTTGTGCCACTTGCCGCACATGATCGTTTCGTAGCCGGCCGCGCGAAAGGTCTCGGCCATGGTCGCGGCATCGAGCGGAAGTTCACCTGAATAGCCGGGATACCCCGCATTGTTGTTGGCGAGCCAGCCGGTGCCCACGGCGTGCGCGTTCGACCCGGTCAGCAGCGCGGCGCGCGCGGCCGAGCACAGCGGGTGTGTCGTGTAGTGATTAAAGCGCAGACCGCGTGCCGCCAGCGCATCGATGTGCGGCGTATCGATCTCGCCGCCGAAGCACCCGGGATCGGAAAAGCCCATGTCGTCCATGTAGACGATGACGATATTGGGGGCGCCGCGGGGCACCGGCGGGCGGGGCGCCCAGGCGGGCGTGGATTCCTCGCGGGTTCGGCCGATGCGGGCCCTTGAATGCGACGTTCTCTTCGGTTGACGCCATCTTGATCGGTCCCTGCTGCTTCAGGTGGATGAATCTGGAATCGACTGCGGTAGTCGGCATTCCGCCCACGCCGCCCGCGTGATGCTGCGCACGATGAAGGGCTGCGGCGTGCCGCGATGCACGCGCGTTTCGCGCGCCACTTCGATCATCCCGCAATGTTCCATCACCTTGCCGGAGGCGGGGTTGTCCGCAAGGTACGTGGACCAGACCGCGTCGAGCGGGGTGTTCTGGAACAGCACATCGACGACTGACCGGGCGGCGGCGGTGGCATACCCGTGCCCCCAATGCGGCTTGCCCACCCAGTAGCCGAAGTGCTCATGCACGCCGTTCGGCCGCATGCCCAGCGCGCCAACCAGCAAGCCGTCACCGGTGCGCGTGATCGCATAGGTGTGCTCGCCCCCGGACGCCTGTGATCGTGGGTGACCGCTGATCCAGGCCTCCGCCATCCCGTCGAGATATGGATGCGGGACGAGGTCGACCAGATTGCGCGCGACCTCCCAGTCGCCGATCATCACCTGCACATCACGGGCGTCGGCCAGCGTGAAGCGGCGCAGTGTGACGATGCCCGCATCGATGCGATCGGGCGATTCCACGGGCGCGACGCGCGGGCGTTCTAGTCGCGGAAGTTGTTGTACTGCAGCGGGAAGTCGGTGATCGACTTCTTGATCAACGCGATCGCATCCTGCAACAGATCGCGCTTGGCGCCGGTCACCCGCACGGCGTCACCCTGAATCGATGCCTGTACCTTCATCTTGCTGTCCTTGATGACCCGGACGATCTTCTTCGACAGCTCCTGCTCGACGCCCGTGCGCACGGTGATGGCCTGCTTCACTTTGTTACCAGAGACCTTCTCGACGTCACCATACTTGAGCGAGCGGATGTCCACCGTGCGTTTCGTGAGCTTGCCGGTGAGGATGTCGGTGACCTGCTGCAGCTTGAACTCGTCATCGGCGAAGAGTGTGAGCACCTTTTCCTTGTGCTCGACACGCGCGTCGGACCCTTTGAAGTCGAAGCGCGTGGACACTTCCTTGTTCGTCTGGTCAACAGCATTGTTGACTTCGACTTCATTCACTTCCGAGACAATATCGAAGGAGGGCATGGGGTTGGTGCGCCTGATGTCGGGGAACCGCGAACGCTACCACGCGGGCAGGGGCCGCTACAACTTCGGTCGAAGCTCGGCGAACGCAGCGGCGACGCGGGCGCCAACGTCGCTCCAGTCGCCGAAGCGCGCCTGCCGGAAAATGCGCATCGACGGATACCATGGCGAAAGGTCGGTGCCGCCGCGCCAGCGCCAGCAGCTGTTGAACCGGTCGAGCATCCACACCGGCACGCCCAGCGCGCCGGCGAGATGCGCCACCGCGGTGTCGGCGCTGATGACGAGATCGAGTTGCGCCACCAATGCTGCCGTGTCCGCAAAATCGTGCAGGAACAAACGCGCGTCGAAAATGCGCGCGCCGTCGCGGCCGAAGGCGACCGGATCGCCTTGCGGCCCGGGTTGCAGCGTGACGAAGGACACGCCGTCCTGACGCAGCAGCGGTGCCAGGATCGGCGGCGGTATCGACTTGTGCCGCGTGACGAAACCGTGCACGTCGCGGGCCAGGACCGACCACGCGAGACCCACGCGTGGACGAGGCAGCGGCGCCAGTCGGTGCACCCATGCGCCGGCGCGATCGCCCGGTGCATGCAGATAGGGCGCAGGCATCGCCAGGCCATGCGCGTCGATGGCGAGGCGCTGCGGCAACGACAGGATCGAGATGCGCGCGAGTGGGGCGCCGGTCGGCACGTCCTCCGCGCGGGTGATCACGCGCACGTCGGCATCGAGTGTTGCCAGCAAAGGCGCCAGCGCCGCGTGGTCGCCGCTGAGCAGCAACACCACGTTGCGCACGTGTCGCCTGGTCAGGGGAATGAAGCGCGCGAACTGCAACACGTCACCGAAGCCCTGTTCACCGTGGACGACGAGCGTGCCATCGAAGTCGCGGCCGTCCCAGAGCGGAATCGCCGCGAACGATTCAGTTAAGTCCGCCGCGCGATCCGGGCGTTGCTCGAACGCCTGCCAGCCCGCAGGGAAATCGCCCTTGCCCAATCGCGCTGACGCCACGCCGAATTGCGCGGATGCGGCGCCGGGTGTCAGGGCCAGCGCGCGCTGGAACGCGGCTTCCGCGCCGTCGTGGTTCCATGCGAAGTTGTGTACCGCGCCCAGCGTCTGCCACGCCGGCGCATGCAGTGGCGCACGGGCGACGGTGTCTTCCAGCGCGCGCGTGGCGCCGGTGAGATCACCCCCCAGCGCGGTGGCAAACGCGCGGCCGGTGGCCGCATGCAGGTTGCCGGGCTCGAGGGCCAGCGCACGGTCGTAGGCCAGCGCGGCTTCGCGTGCGTCGCCGGCATCGTTGGCCTGTTCGCCGAAGTTGAGTGCGGCGGCGAGGAGCCGCGGGTCGAGGGCCATCGCCTGCCCGAAGGCGGCACGCGCCTCGGCATTGCGCCGCAATCGCGTGAGCGCAATGCCGCGATGGTTGTGCGCGGTGGCCAGCCGGGGTTGCAACGCAATGGCGGCCTCGCTGGCCGTCAGCGCGTCGTCCGCGCGACCGGCATGCAACAAGGCCAGCGCGAGATTGTCGCGGGCGATCGCGTTGCGTGGCGCAACCCGCGCGCCATGGTCGAGCCGCGCGACAGCAAGACTTACATCGCCGCGCACCAGCGCCAGAACACCGCCATTCACCAGCGCCGTCGGATCGTCGGGTGCTAGCTTCAGCGCGTCGACATACAGCGCAGCGGCATCGGCAAGTTGCCCCCGTTGCTGCAATTCGAACGCACGGGCCAGGAGGCCCAACACTTTGCCGGAGTCCGCAGACATGACGCCAAGTGGTGCTGGGGTTGCGGCCATCAGCCGGCGAAGTCGATCGCGCGGTGCGAGCCATCGCAATACGGCTTGTTGCGCGAGGCGCCGCATCGACAAAGATAGGTCGTCAGCGCGAATGCGGTGCGGCCGCCACTGCCATGCAGCGTCAGCGGACCGTTCACCTGATTGGGGCCGTTGGTGGTGGGCGTGATGGTCAGCGGCGCGCTCATGTCCACGCCAGGCTCCGCGGGGTTGCTCGCCGGCAACGCGCCCGGATCCGCGAAGCCCGCCTTGAGATGGCTGTTGTCGCAAAACGGCTTGTTGAGCGATGCGCCACAGCGGCAGAGTGCTACGCGCGTCTCCGGCGTGGCCTCGCTACCGCGCACCAGTGTGATCTTGCCGCGCACATAGAGCGGTCCCTGGGGCGTCAGGAGGCCGGTATTGGTGGCGGGCGCCTTCAACAGCGGCATGCCGTCGGGTGTGTGCAGCGACAGCGCCCCCGACGGACAGCGTTCGACCGCGGTTTCAAGGGCATGCGCATCGGCCACGTCCGGGCGAATCCATGGCTTCGCCTTCGGGTCGAAGACCTCCGGCAGCGTGTGCACGCATTCGGCGGCATGGATGCAGCGTGCGGCGTCCCATGACACCACGGCCGCCGTGCTGGCGTATCGATGGACCTTGCTCACCGCCATCTTCAAATCTCCACTCAGGGCCAGCTATGCGCGCGGTCGAAGGGTCATCCGTCTGCGCGGCCAATGCGTCCGCTAGAATACGCGATTGCCCAAGACCTTTGCCACGCCATGTCGACCATCCTGCAGGACCTTCCCGTCGGCCAGAAAGTCGGCATCGCCTTTTCCGGCGGGCTCGACACCAGCGCCGCGCTGCACTGGATGCGCGCGAAGGGGGCGATTCCCTATGCGTACACGGCCAATCTCGGGCAACCGGACGAGCCCGACTACGACGACATTCCGCGCCGCGCGCTGGCGTATGGCGCGCAACTCGCGCGTCTCGTCGATTGCCGCGCCGCGCTCGTCGCCGAAGGCATCGCCGCATTGCAGTCCGGCGCGTTCCACATTTCCACCGCAGGTATCACGTACTTCAACACGACGCCGCTCGGCCGTGCCGTCACCGGCACGATGCTGGTCACCGCCATGCGCGAGGATGACGTCAACATCTGGGGCGACGGCAGCACGTTCAAGGGCAACGACATCGAGCGCTTCTATCGATATGGCCTGCTCGCCAACCCGAGCCTGCGCATCTACAAGCCGTGGCTCGATGCCAGGTTTATCGACGAGCTGGGTGGCCGCAAGGAGATGTCCGAGTACCTGAACAAGGCCGGCTTCGGCTACAAGATGAGTTCGGAGAAGGCCTACTCCACCGATTCGAACGTGCTTGGCGCCACCCATGAAGCCAAGGATCTCGAGTTCCTCGACAAGGGGATGAAGATCGTCCAACCCATCATGGGCGTGGCGTTCTGGCGCGACGATGTTGGGGTCAAGGCGGAAACGGTCACCGTGCGCTTCGAGGAAGGCCGGCCGGCAGCGCTCAACGGCGTGACGTTCGGTGACGAAGTGGCGCTGCTGCTCGAAGCCAACACCATCGGCGGCCGCCATGGCCTCGGCATGAGCGACCAGATCGAGAACCGGATCATCGAAGCCAAGAGCCGCGGCGTGTATGAAGCGCCTGGCATGGCGCTGCTATACATCGCGTACGAGCGCCTTGTCACTGGCATTCACAACGAGGACACGATCGAGCAGTATCGCGACAGCGGCCGCCGGCTCGGCCGGTTGCTGTATCAAGGGCGCTGGTTCGATCCGCAGGCGATCATGCTGCGCGAGACGGCGCAGCGGTGGGTGGCGCGGCCTATCTCGGGCGAAGTGACGATCGAACTGCGGCGTGGCAATGACTATTCGATCCTCGATACCACGAGCTCCAATCTCACCTACAAGCCCGAACGGTTGACGATGGAGAAGGGCGCCGCGTTCTTCACGCCGCAGGATCGTATCGGGCAACTGACGATGCGCAACCTCGACATCGTGGATACGCGCGAGAAGCTGATGGTGTACTCGAAACTGGGGCTGCTGGCGCCGTCGGAGAATTCGCCGCTGCCGCAGCTCACGAAGGAAAAGAAGCGCCCCGAGTAGTCCGGGCCGTCCCAAGGCGGGGTGCCCCCTAAGGGGGAGGGCGCCACAGGCGCCTTCGGGGGGGGCGCCTACCCCGCCGCCGGGCCGT
>Ga0335394_10004581_pt1 | contig 15715 bp, 11 predicted proteins | sample MAT03_FD_205741 | JGI IMG/M metagenome (GOLD analysis project Ga0335394, IMG submission 205741) | Freshwater microbial communities from Lake Fryxell liftoff mats and glacier meltwater in Antarctica - MAT-03 (spades assembly) (version 2) ... | reverse complement strand
ATCATCGGGCTTTTGCTGATCGGTTGGGGTATGAAGAACGCTGGAGGTTTCATGAGCGCATTAGAGCAGGGGAAGCAACTCGAGTACGGTTCTGTTGAAGTTTACCCTAATGATGGTGATCCTGGTTATGGGATCGAACTATTCCCATTACGCAATGTAGATGGCACCTTAAAGGCAACCAAATACAGAATTCTCAGTTCGGATCCCGGCTATGAAGGCAAGGGTGATTGGGTCGCCATGGATGCTGATCCGAAGCTCGTTGGTCTTCGCAGCATGCCGCAGGTTCAATTCAGAGATGCTGAAGGTCATGAGTCCACAATTCTCGAAGTCTCCGACGCGAAAGATGCAGGGAGCGAGGTCGGCTTCTGGCAATACCTCATGTGGTTCACGGCCATGGTCGGTTTCTGGGCTACCATGTCCATCAGCATCTCCGACATCACCCGGTACGCGAAGAGCCAGAAGGATCAGCTCGCGGGCCAGTTCATCGGCTTGCCGGGCACCATGCTGTTCTACTCGTTCGTGGGCATCTTCGTCACCAGCGCGGCTGTGGTGGCCTTCGATGATGTGCTTATCGCCGAGGATGCTCCGTGGGATCCGGTCTCGCTCGTGGGCAAATTCAAAAGTCCGGTGGTGGTCATCTTCGCGCAGCTGGCCCTGCTCATCGCCACGCTCAGCACCAACATCGCCGCGAATGTGATCGCCCCGGCGAACGCCTTCAGCAACCTGTTCCCGAAGAAGATCAGCTTCCGTGTCGGCGGTGTCATCGCGGGCTTGGTCGGTATCCTCATCTGCCCGTGGTGGTTGATGGATGAGATCAGCGGCATCCTCATGTTCGTCAGCGGTCTGCTCGGTCCGGTGCTCGGCATCCTGCTCTGTGACTATTTCTTGGTGCGCAAGCGGACATTGGTGATCGCCGACCTGTACAAGGTGAATGGCCCCCACGCAGGTGTGAATAGTGCCGCCATGATCGCGTTGTTCAGCGGTGTGTTCGTGGCCATCATTGGTTACTGGGTGAAGCCGCTGGAGTTCCTCTACACGCTCTCGTGGTTCAGCGGAACGACGGTGGCTTTCGCGGTGTATTGGGTGTTGATGGGTAAACGTGTGCTGCGTGAGGGATAGGAGCGGCACCCCGCAGCGACGTCTTCGGCGCGAGGAGTACAGCGGATAGCCCGACGGCGCGCATTTGGCGCCGGCACGCCCGGATCATTTTTCGCATATGTATCTTGTCATCGCCGGGCATTCAACCCGCAACGCGTAACACGTCAACCCGCAACATGAGCTTACTGATAAAGAACGGAACCGTCGTCACCGCCGCCGATTTCCACCGCGCCGATGTCCTCATCGAAGGCGAACACATCAAGGCCATCGGACATGATCTGAAAGCGGATGGCGCGGAAGTGATCGACGCGAAAGGCCAGTTCGTATTGCCCGGCGGCATCGACCCGCACGTGCATTTGGACATGCCTTTCATGGGCACCTTCAGCAGCGACAACTACGAGACCGGTACGTTGGCCGCATTGCATGGCGGCACCACCACCGTCATCGACTTCATCCTGCAAACCCAAGGCAAGAGCCTGCGCAACGCGCTGGAAAGCTGGCAAGGCCGCATGAACGGCAACCTCTACGGCGACCTCAGCTGGCACATGGCCGTCACGGATTTCAACGACGATACGAAGAAGGAAGTGAAGGAGATGATCGAACAGGAAGGCATCACCAGCTTCAAAACCTTCATGGCGTACAAAGGCGCGCTCATGATCGACGATCGCCAGATGGTGGGCCTCATGCAAGAAGTGAAGGAACACGGCGGCATGGTGATCGTACACGCCACCAACGGCGACATGATCGACTACCTCGTGCAGAAACACCGCAGCGAAGGCAAGCTCTCGCCGCTGTACCACTACCTCAGCCAGCCCGAGATCACCGAGGCTGAGGCCAGTCATCGCTTCGTGGACATGGCCAGCTACACCGGCGTGCCCGCGTACATCGTACACCTCACCTGCGAAGGCGCGCTCAACGCCGTGCGCGATGCTGCGCGACGTGGCCAACGTGTACTCGCCGAAACGTGCATCCAATACCTGCTGCTCGATGCCTCGCTCTACGAACGGGCCGACGGCGCCAAGTGGGTGATGAGCCCGCCACTGCGCGAAAAGAAGGACCAATTGCAGCTCTGGGCCGGTATCGAACAAGGCAGTTTGCAAGTGGTGGCCACCGATCATTGCCCCTTCATGATGGCGCAAAAGGCCATGGGTTCCGCGGATTTCTCGAAGATCCCGAACGGCCATCCTGCCATCGAGCACCGCATGGAACTGCTCTTCAGCGAAGGCGTCAACAAGAAGCGCATCAGCGTGAACAAATTCGTGGAGGTCACCGCCACCAACCCCGCGAAGATCTTCGGCATGTTCCCGCGCAAAGGCACCATCGGCATCGGCAGCGACGCGGACATCATCCTGCTGGACCCGAACGAAAAGCACACCCTGAGCGCCAAGACGCACCACATGAACGTGGATTACAGCGGCTACGAAGGCATGCAACTCACCGGCAAGGTGAAGACCGTGATCTTGCGTGGCCAAGTGGCGATCCACAATGGTGAAGTGAAGATCAAGAAGGGGTATGGGCAGTTTGTTAAGCGGAATAAAGTGTCGGGAATGCTTTGAATGATCAGCTGATGAGGGTGATTAGCGGATTAGCTGATTTCTAACTTGCGGTATCCTAGGCATTCATGAGCTAATCACCCTAATCAGCTAATTAGCTAATCGTTCTTTTGGGCGTGCCCCTCGCAAAGCCTCGGGTCGGGCTGTCCGGTCCAAGTCCTCAGCCGGATTACCGGCTTCCGGGCTTTCCCCTTCCTTCCCTCACGCGGATTCTAATGTCTTCAACCAAAGATGAAGGCCCGGATCGCTGAACCTGACGAATGGGGCCTTCGCGTGGGAGGTTCAATACCTACTCCTTCACGACACGCTCCACGGCTTGGGTGCCATCGGCGAAGCCGACCTGCACTAGGTAGAGCCCGATCTCGTGGTCACTGAGATCAATCGTGGTGGTGCCACTTATGTTGTCGATGGGTTGCACAAGCACTTTGCGCCCGGTGGCATCGAGTACAGCTACGGAACGTACTCGTGCGTGCGGCAATTGAAGCGCAAAACATCCATCCGTTGGATTGGGGAGGATGGAAAGCCCTGCTGGGGCATTCAAATCACCTTCGATCCCAACGCCTGTGCCGGTGAGTTCCCAGACAGAAGAGTCATTGCCCGCGACAACATAGCCATTCCCATCCGCGGTCACTCCTTTTGACCAATCGAACGCCGAAGAGGGGGGGGGCGAGACCGTTGACCAAAGATCAGTTGCCGGTGTGTAAGTATACGACTGGAAACCTATGCCATATCCGATACCCCCTAGACCGAATACTCCTCCCCCAACGCCCCCGAAAGGTTGGTCTGCCCTTTGCAACCATGAATCGTTGGCCGAGTTGTATTTCCATACCGGCAGCATACCATATGAACCGCCAACATACGCGTCCGTTCCTATCACGAATGAGAAGGACTGTTCGCCACTACCTCCGGAAGCACTCATCTGTAGCCATGAATCGCTCGCTGGATCATAGCGCCAGACCTCTGAAAGCGGTGTAGTCCCGTTTTGTCCTGCCACAACGTAGCCGAAGTCACCTATAGCAAAACCGGCTGAGTACCGCCTTGAACTTGCAGGTAGCGGAGCCTTCATGGTCCATGCATCCGAGGCAGGGTCATACTCCCAGATATTATTGGTGGTGCTACCCATCGAATTTGTTCCGCCGGTGGCCACATACCCTTTGTTGCCGATAGCGAAGCTTGCGCTAGCAAAAATGCCTCCGTTCGGGACAGGTGCTCTTTGTGTCCAACTGTTCAAACCGGTATCGAACATCCAGAAATCATCTACTGGTTCATATCCGAATGGCTCGGAGGTGCATCCACCGCCATAGTAGATCTTGTCGCCGATAGCGAAGCAGCTTGGCCACAACCGTGCGTCACCAGGAAAATCCGCACGTTGTACCCACTGAGCCCAAGCAGGCGAAAGCAGCAATGATACAATCAACGTGAGCAGGGAATGGAAGGAAAGAGTCAAGTTTCTTTTCATGGTGGTTGGGTGTTTTGTGTCGGCGGTTATTTCGTGGTATGTGGCTGTGATTTGAAGGGATGATATTCCAAAATTTCAGAGGCAATTATACGGCGCCACATCGGTCAGTTCAAAATGGGTCATTTGGAAGCTTTGGTGTGGACTGTTTCTTTACCTATTCTCAGGGTCATAAGTCAGGCGTAGCTGTGTGAGGGATAGAAGCGGCACCCCGCGGCGTAGGGGCGCGAAATTTCGCGCCCCGTAGTGAGGAGTACAGCGGATAGCCCGACCCCGGCTGCATTTGAGCCGGGGGCACGCCCAAACAACACGACATGTTCCATGCAGTTCGATAGACATGTACCGATCTTGCTGCGTTAGGTCCACCGCCCTGAATGCCGCCCCGAACCGTGGAACCTACCTTAGCCCAACACCTAACAACCCCATCGTGGCCAACCCAATAGACCTCTTGACCGGTAAAGCGTTGAATGACCTACGCAAGTCCGTCGTTAATGCGCTGTTGACCAGAAGGAGGAGATCGGGACTTCGCCGTACGAACTTCGATTCCGAGGCAAGAAGAAGACCGACAAGGTGCGCTTGCGCCTGATCGATTACGGCACCGAAGAGTTGAAGGAGTACGATGTGATGTCCGTGGATGAGGTGCTCGCCTTGCGGAATACGGAAACGGTCTCTTGGTTCAACGTGGACGGCGTCCATGACGAGGCCGTGATGGATGCTATCGCGAAAGGCTTCGGTTTCGAGAGCTTGGTGTTGGCCGATGCCATGAACACCTTCTCACGACCCAAGTTGGTAGAGTATCTGGATTGCCTTTTCCTTTCCATAAAGATGTTGCGTGAGGACACTGAAAGTGGTGATCTGGATGTTGAGAACCTGAGCCTGATCCTGACCAAGAACGTGTTGATCTCGTTCCAAGAAAAGCCCGGCGACGTGTTCGATCCGATCCGCGAACGCATCCGCGTACACAAACGCCGGATCCGCCGCTCGGGACCGGACTACCTGCTGTTCGCCCTGCTCGATACCGTGGTGGACAACTATATCTACGTGATCGGCAGCCTTGGTCTGAAGATCGAGGACTTGGAGGATGGCCTGTTGGAGGACCCCGCGAAGAGCGTGATCGAAGAGATCTATGCATACAAACGCGAACTGAACCAACTGCGCAAGAACATCATCCCGGCCAAGGAAATGATCGTGAACCTTTCCAAAGTGGAAAGCGAGTTCATTGATGATGATAGGAAGGAGGTGCATTTCAAGGAATTGGTGGACAACATCAGCCAAGCGACCGACTCCACGAACAGCTTCCGCGAGATCCTCTCGGACCAACTCACCATCTATCACACTACGATCAGCAGCAAGTTGAACGACACGATGCGGTTCCTCACCGTGTTCTCGGTGATCTTTATTCCGTTAACGTTCATCGCCGGGATCTACGGCACCAATTTCGAAGTGATCCCTGAGCTGCATTTCGAATACGGATACTACATGATGCTCGGTGCCATGGTGGTGGTCGCCGTGGGTATGCTGATCTACTTCAAGCGGAACAAGTGGTTGTGAGGGAGTGGAACGCTCTGCTTCGCAATGCCTCGGAGCAACGCGTCGAGGAACGGAATGATGAGTGCCGATAGCGCGGGGCGAGGGTTGGAAGTATGCGACTTGGAGGTGGTCTTTTCCACCGGTGATGCAATTGTCCAGCAGCTGCTGGACAATTGGCTATTTATGCGCTGTGTCCTTAGGTGTTAAATGGTTATTGTGTTTTAATAAGTTGTTCTTTCCAGGCCTTTTTACGCGTGTTGAGCGCGCTTCTGTAATTGTCCAGCAGCTGCTGGACAATTGAGATGAAAGCTTTCCATCGACCCCGATGGACCGGGTAATGCGCACGTGTAGTAGTTTGGTACCATGCCGTCGAAGAAAATAGCTCGGAAAAATGCGGTCAACAAAGTAGCCGTACGGAAGAACACCACCGCCAAGGTCGTGGTTCGCAGGAAGAGCGCTACGGCCACTTCAACACGGTCTATTGCCCCGTCCGGTTATGGCAAGTTCCTCACATCGTTGAAGAGTCATATTCGAGGTGCGCAACTACAAGCTGCGGCCGCACTGCACAAGGAACTCACTCAGTTGTATTGGTATATTGGATCGGAGATCCTTCAGCGCCAAGAGAAGGAAGGTTGGGGCACCAAAGTGGTGGATCGCCTAGCACATGACCTGGAGGTCGCCTTTCCGGAAATGACCGGCTTTTCCCGTTCCAACTTGCTGTACATGCGAGCCTTCGCCGAGGCCTATCCGGATCGAAAGGCGATCGAGCAATTCATGATGCAATTGCCTTGGGCGCACAACATGGTGTTGCTCGATAAACTGAAGCGGCCCGAAGAACGCATGTGGTACGCCAAGGCCACCGTTCAGTTCGGTTGGAGCAGGGCCGTTCTCGCTTTGCAGATCAAGGCCAAGGCGCATAAGAAGCATGGTAAGGCCATCACCAATTTCAAACAGACCTTGGCTCCCGAACATTCCGACCTCGCGCACCAAACGCTGAAAGACCCGTACACCTTCGACTTTTTGTCCATCGCCGCCGATGCTACGGAGCACGACCTGGAGAATGGCTTGGTGGATCATATCCAAAAGTTCTTGCTGTCACTGGGTGTCGGTTTCGCATTCGTCGGGCGCCAGTTCCATTTGGAGGTCGATGGGGACGATTACTATATCGACCTGCTGTTCTATCACCTGCGCATGAGGTGCTACTTCGTGATCGACCTGAAGATGCGCGAATTCAAACCCGAGTTCGTCAGCAAGATCGGCTTCTACCTTAGTGCCGTGGATGATCAGTTCAGACATGCGGATGATAAGCCAACGCTAGGATTGCTCTTGTGCAAGGGTGCGAAGAAGCTGACCGTGGAATACGCGCTGAGAGGTACGAACCAGCCCATTGGTGTTTCAGAATGGAACACCAAGCTGGTGGCTTCACTACCAAAGAAGTTCCAACGGATGCTGCCATCGACCGAAGAAATAGAAAAGGAACTGGTGAGAAAGCCGCGTAGAAAAGTGAGGAAATGAAATTGTCCAGCGATCGCTGGACAATTGGAACGAACCGAATGCACACGTTACACACGACCCATACACATGAGCTTATTGATCAAGAACGGAACCGTAGTCACTGCCGCCGATCTCCACCGTGCGGATGTCCTTATTGAAGGTGAACACGTGAAAGCGATCGGGCACGATCTGCACGCGCCGGGCGCCGAAGTGATCGACGCAAAAGGAATGTTCGTGATGCCCGGAGGCATTGACCCGCACGTGCATTTGGACATGCCCTTCATGGGCACCTTCAGCAGCGACAATTACGAGACCGGCACGCGCGCCGCGCTGCATGGCGGTACAACCACGGTGATCGACTTCATCCTGCAAACACAGGGCAAAAGCCTACGGCACGCGCTGGAAGCGTGGCAGGGTCGCATGAAGGGGAACCTCTTCGGTGACCTCAGCTGGCATATGGCCGTGACCGACTTCAACGAGGGCACACGGAAGGAGGTGAAAGAGATGGTGGAGCAGGAAGGCATCACGAGCTTCAAGACCTTCATGGCGTACAAGGGCGCGCTGATGATCGATGACCGCCAGATGGTGGGCCTAATGCAGGAGGTGAAGAAATGCGGTGGCATAGTGATCGTACACGCCACCAATGGCGACATGATCGACTTCCTTGTGGAGAAGCATCGCGAAGAGGGCAAACTAACGCCGCTCTACCACTACCTCTCGCAACCAGAGATCACGGAAGCTGAGGCCAGTGGCCGTTTCGCGGACATGGCGTCTTACACGAGCGTTCCGGCCTACATCGTACACATGACTTGCGAAGGCGCGCTGAACCATGTGCGCGATGCGGCGAAACGCGGCCAACGTGTGCTGGCGGAAACGTGCATCCAATACCTACTGCTGGATGCCTCGCTCTACGAACGCGCCGACGGAGCGAAGTGGGTGATGAGCCCGCCCCTGCGCGAAAAGAAGGACCAACTGCAGTTGTGGGCCGGTATCGATCAAGGCAGTATACAGGTCGTGGCCACCGATCACTGTCCGTTCATGATGGCACAAAAGGCCTTGGGCTCCGCGGATTTCTCGAAGATCCCGAACGGCCATCCCGCCATTGAGCACCGCATGGAACTGCTCTTCAGCGAAGGCGTGAACAAGAAGCGTATCACACTGAACAAGTTCGTGGAAGTAACGGCTACGAACCCCGCGAAGATCTTCGGCATGTTCCCACGCAAAGGCACCATCGGCATTGGCAGCGACGCGGACATCATCCTACTTGACCCGAACGAGAGGCACACGCTGAGCGCCAAAACCCACCACATGAACGTGGACTACAGTGCCTACGAGGGCATGCAACTGACCGGCAAGGTGAAGACCGTGATCCTACGAGGACAGGTCGCCATAGACAAGGGCGAAGTGAAGATCAAAAAAGGGTATGGGCAATTCGTGAAGCGGAACAAGGTGAGCGGGATGCTTTGAATGTCGTTCCCCGTGCACACATGAAGTTGGTGGTTTTTGTTGCAAACGCTCAGGCGGGATTCGCATTCAAAACCCCAGAGAGTTTCCGCTCAAGCTTGGCGTACGTGTTAATCGTATTAAGGAACGAGTAATACAACCACTCTAGTTGCTCCTCGTGCTCAACAACAAGAATTTCCTTCTTGTTGTGGCGAACGTCGAACTCGTTCACTATAGTGAAGAAAGTGTTGGTATCCTTCCTCCCGAATCGACCTTCGAGTTTCGATCTAAGTGGCTCAAGAACGGCGCAGAGATCAACCACCGCACTGCGCATACGTTCCTTCGTCTGAGGTTGCTCGTCAAACAATTCTATGGCGTGGTTGATTCGCTTATCCCATTCTGCATTGCCAGTTCGAATTTCTTGGTCGACTAAGTTCTGCATCGGACCATGTGATGGATGTGTTCTCAGTTCGTCGATTACGTGTGGCTTAAGATGGGTCCTGTATGCAAAGATCAGCCCGCTGAGATGTGTGACCTTACACGTGATAAGGCCCTTCTCGATGAGGTACGTCATCACGCTGTTAAAACCCGACGGTGAATCAGCGTAGCACAAGGGGTAATCTGCACCACTCTGGAGATTGAAGGTTTTTCCATCGGCGCCTCCGTGGTTATACATGAACGTGATAAGGTAGTCCGCCTTCTCGGGTAGGGACTTGGGATACTTCAGTTGTTTCAAAAGTTCAGCGCTAGTTTCCTTGGTTAGTATCCTGGGCTCCAGCTCCTTTTCATGTTGTTCTCTACAAAAGCCAGCGAGTATGGGATTCTTCTTTTTCAGGTTGATGAGTTCTTGATACCAGAGTGCGCCAATGCACACCCTTCCTACAGCGGCGTTCTCGTAGGTCACCAGTGCGGTCCCAGGGGCACAATGAAATTCCTTCGCCTCGTATCCGGTAAGGGCGCACCCTTGGTTGTGGGCCATGTTCTTTGGTGTTGTAGGCAAAGGTATATAGGGCACGTGTGAGGCATAGAAGCCACACCCCGCAGCACGGTGATCCGTGCGAGGAGTAAAGCAGATAGCCCGACCCTGAGTCTTCAAGGGGCATGCATCGGTAAAGGTCGGAAAACGCTCAACTCAGGAGCTGGGGAATGCGCCTCGGTCTGAGCCTTCAACGTTGCTGTTTCTTCAGTCGTTTGATCCGCGTGCGTTGGTATTCGGTGACCTCTCGGTATAACGGGAAGGTGGATGGAATGATCAAGCCAGTGACCGAAGCGAGCATCACGTCCTTTTCACCGATCTCGATGCTGCACATGATCCCACCTTCGTCAGGCCCATCAAGGACATCAGAAACATTGAGCCGCGTTTTCAACGTGATAGGAGAGCCCTTGGCTCGTGCGGCTTGGACAATGGGCCGTGTTGGAAAGACGGTGAACGGGATGAGTGCTTTCATCCGCAAGTCAAGGCCTGTAGTTGGCTTGTCCGGGCCGGGCAATACCAAAGGTGCAAGCGCTCGATCGGCGATAGGGATCGACCGTATGCGCTTGATACCTGACTTGATCTTCTTGAGCGTGGCGCGCAACTCCGCCACTGTAGGACCCGGCTCGCCGAAGAATATCTCATCCATGCGATCGGCCGTGTCTTTCTCAAAGACAGCGATGAGCATCAAGCATTGGCGGAGATAGTCATCCTCGTCTTCGGCCTCACCGGATGTTACGCCGAACCAGATGGCAAGTGAATGGTGCAGCTCTTCGGCTGTGCTGATGATGGCCTCGTAGGCCATGTCAGAAAGGTCGTCGGTATCCATGGTCAGGTCTCGTTGTCCAGCAGTTGGCTGCGAAGATCTCGGTGGCGGTGTTTGATCCTGAACGGGCGCTATGCCTTGCATCGTAAAGATCTTACTTGGTTCTTGCTTTCTTCACCTTCTTCACCCCGCGCTTCGCGATCGGTTTGGTCTTTCCTGTTTCGATCTTCTTCTGGCTCGTCTTGGTGCCCTTCGGTTCTTTCTGGGCATGCCTGCTTGCGGGAATGATCTTATCGGCTTTAAGCACGCCGACAGACTTTTTCGCATTCTTGGTCGCTGACCTCCCCGCTTTGGCGGGACCTTTCGGCTTCGTTACTGCCTTCTTTTTCGTGGCGCCCGTAATGATCGCGATCGGAACAGCTTGGCCGATGATCTCTTTCCTCCCATCCTTCCTTTTCCGCACCACGACCTTCCCGCTTGACTTCTTGGTTGCCGTTGGACCAACCTCTTTCACCCGACGAAGTGTCTTCGCGAAGTCGGGTTCCACCTCTTTCACTTTCTTCACCTCTTTCACTCGCCGAAGCGTCTTCGCGAAGTCGTGCTTGGCACCTTTCTTTTTAACCCCTGCCTTCATAGCAGGCCGTGCGATCGGTTCTCCCGGCATGGTGGCCATCTCAACCCCGAAAATTCCGGCAAGATCTTGATCCTTGATCGTGTGGTCATCCTTCGCGCTCGTTCCCAAGTCAGCAGCAGCAACGGCCGCTTGCGAAACTAATTCGGTATGATCCATACCACGTAAAGTGAATAGCAGTTCGGGTTGCGTATCCAAGCGGCTGCCTACCCCGTAAAGCACGGCGGCAACGTGTTTGCACATGTACGCGCCATCCGGACAGTTGCACGAAAGTTTCATCTCCTTGGTGCGCGGAAATAGGCCGGCCTCTGGGCTGGTCAATGCTTGTAATACGGTTTCGGGCAGTTTCCCGTCGAGCAGGTCCATCAAATTTTCCACTTGCCCGTAACATGCTTTCTTGAATGCATTCCATCGGGTTGAAGGCAGCGATGTAACCGTTATGCGTATTTCGTACAACGATGAACCATTCACTTTTCCGATCACCGCTCCACGTTCTATGCGTAGGTCTACAACTGCATCTGCACGTACGTACGATCTGCCGCGCTCCAAACGGTTCGCATGATCGTACCAACCTTCGATATGCGTACACCATGCCTTGCCCCAATACGAGGTGCTTATGGTCTTGCTTTGCAATTGAACCGGCGAGCAACCGCCTTTCTTGGAAAGTTTTGCGATCGCCTTTTCGGCATTCTTTTTCTGTTGGGCTACAGTTGGTTTCGGGGGGAAATAATTCCAGTAGGCCATCGGATCCTAAAGAGTTGCTGCGGTGAGGTCCAAACGTACAAATTGTAAGAGTTCCGCGTCGTTCATTTCCGTTAACTTTTTCGGTGCTTCACCAACAAGGATCTCATCTGCTAATGCCGATTTCTCTTCCAGCATGGCATCGATGCGTTCTTCCAAGGTTCCACGACACACCAATGCATGCACGAACACCGAGCGTTTCTGTCCGATGCGGAAAGCACGATCGGTGGCTTGGTTCTCCACCGCCGGGTTCCACCACCTGTCGAAGTGTACCACGTGGTTCGCAGCAGTAAGGGTGAGTCCGGTGCCGCCTGCCTTGAGCGATAGCACGAAGAATGGCGGTCCGTTCTCCGATTGGAATTGTTCCACCAATCCGCGCCGTTTTCCAACAGGAATGCCGCCATGCAGGATCAAGCCCGGTCGCTTGAAGATCCCGCTCAAGAAATTTTCCAGCGGTGCCGTCATGCTTTCGAACTGCGTGAAGACAAGCATCTTTTCCTGCCGTTGTGCGATCTCATCCGCCAACTCTTCAAGCCGTAAGAACTTACCGCTTTCGCCTTTCGTGAATGCGCCGTGGCCCGCCAAATGGTCCGGGTGATTGCACAATTGTTTCAGCCGCATCAGCGAAGCCAATACCGCACCGCGCCGTTCCATCCCTTCCGCTTCCTTCAAGATATGTTCCAAGGTCTTCAACTCGTGCTGATACACCGATACTTGTTTCTTCGATAGCGAGCAATGCGCCTTCATCAACACCTTGTCCGGCAGATCGCTGATGATGCTCTTATCGGTCTTCAAGCGACGAAGGATGTACGGCCCCACCAAGCGCCGCAACGGGGCAAAGGCTTTTGGGTCTTGAACCGGGTCCAAGGTTTTGATGTAGCTGCTGAATGCTTTCGTGGCCCCTAGCAGTCCCGGATTGAGGAAATCCATCAACGACCATAAGTCCTCCAACCGGTTCTCGATGGGTGTGCCCGTAAGTACGATACGTGTGTCGCCCTTCAAACTTTTCACCGCTTTGGTTTGCGCGGTTCCGGGGTTCTTGATCGCCTGTGCTTCATCCAGAACGATCATGTTCCATGTTCTTTCCATAAGCCATTCCAGACGGGCGGCCATGGCGTATGAAACGACAATGAGGTCCGCATCGATGTTCTTTTCCACACCATCGAAAGCGGGATGTGCGATGTGTACACGCAGCTCCGGCGCGAATTTGTCGGCCTCCGCACGCCAGTTCGGTAACAAGGAAGCAGGTGCAATTAGTAGAGATGGTTCGCGCTTGTTCTTTACTTTGCTCACCTTCGTTCCAGCATTGTTCTTGCCGTTGCGCAAATGCCAAAGAAGGGCGATCACTTGCAGTGTTTTGCCAAGGCCCATGTCATCGGCCAAGCAAGCTCCCAATCCGAGTTCGCGCATGCCATGCAACCAACGTACACCGTCGTGCTGGTACGGACGAAGCGTGGCGTTCAACCCTTCAGCAAGCGGCTTTCCTTCGGTAGCACGTAAGCCTTTCAACCGTTCGGAAAGCCAAGTGCCGGCCTCGGCTTGTACATGTTCAGTCCAGCTCGTCTTGTTTGTGTTTGCGAGAGCGCCATCCGGTACACCGGCAAGCAACCGCATTGCTTTCAACAGCGAAATACCATCCGGATTTTCGCGCTGCATGTTCTCCAAATGCTTCAGCGCTTCTTTCAACTTATCCTGATCCACTTCGACCCACTTGCCCTTGAATTGGACCAGTCCGTTACCGCTTTCCATGAGTGCAGTTATGTCGGCAGGGGAAAGGGTACTATCGCCCATGGCCACGCCAACATTGAAATCCATGAGCGCACTTGCACCAAGACCAACTCCATTCCGCCTACCAACTACGGCTTTCGCTTTTACAACGGACCGCGTCTTCCACCAATTCGGTAAACGCAACAGGACACCGGCATTCTCCAGTAGCGGAGCATCTTGCAAAAACGCATAGGCTTCTTGTGGATCCCACGCCTGCGGTGCGAACAATTTGCCGGAATTAAGCAGTTTTCGGGTGAATGGACTCGCCTGCGCAGCAATATGGACCGGTTCGAGCAAGTGGCGTAACCCTTCCGCATTCGCCTTGCCCCGGTGGTCCTTGTACTGTTTCAAGGCTTGGCCCAGCGGTAAATGCTGCACCCTGCCCGCTGCCGACAGACGAACGGTATACGAAGCCATGAACGCGAACGGGCGCTTGTTGTCCCTTGGGTTCTCCGCTAAATGGAAAGTGACATCGCCCAGAGTGTGCAACGAGCTGTGCAATTCGCGGAGGTAGGACATTGCACCATCCGCATGGTTGCGCATGTGCTCTCGAACGATCTTCTGCACTTCATCAGAAACTTCGGCCAATAGTTCAATGCTTGCATATTCACCACCTTGGAACGGCGGGGCCGATAGCAAATGGGCTTCCATTCCAACGGCGGCAAGCACAGGCGGAAGCCCATCGGCCTCCAACGCGCAATGGCTCATACGGGCCAACACATCCAAGGCCCAATGTTGCAGCCACTCTGCGCTTGGGGCCAACTTGTCCTTCCACGACAACAAGGCGAATACACCTTCCGCATTGGAACGGTCGAAGGCATCGATAATGCTTTTTGTGGCCTTGGATCTCTGTTGTGCTTCAGGCTGAATGATGCGCCAACGACCGGTCGGCATCAGCGCTATTTCGAATGTGGTCGACATGGATCAGCGGCCGAAAATTATGGACCGCGAACGGAACTGAATGGATGATCATCAGATATTTGTTCGTTGTGTGGATTAGGGAGTAACCGCTGAGCCGTATTACTTTGGCAAACGCGAACAACAAGACTACCCATACCTTCAATTCAAAATTATTCCCCCACATGCCAAGGAAAATAAAGTCCGGTCTTATCCAAATGAGCCTGCCTATGACCGAGGGCGAAGGAACCATTCCAGAGATCATCAATGCGATGGTGCAGAAGCACATCCCGCTGATCGAAAAGGCAGGCAAGGAAGGTGTCCAGATCCTGTGTTTACAGGAGATCTTCAACACGCCGTATTTCTGCCCCGGTCAGGACAAGAAGTGGTACGAAAGCGCTGAGAGCGTGCCCGGCCCCACCACGGAGCTGATGCAGACCTACGCGAAGAAGTACAACATGGTGATCATCGTTCCGATCTACGAAAAGGAGTCTCCCGGCGTGCTGTACAACACCGCCGCTGTGATCGATGCCGACGGCACCTACCTAGGCAAGTACCGCAAGAACCACATTCCGCACACAACCGGTTTCTGGGAGAAATTCTTCTTCAAACCCGGTAACCTTGGTTATCCTGTTTTCCAAACGAAGTACGCGAAAGTGGGCGTGTACATCTGCTACGACCGTCACTTCCCGGATGGTGCAAGATGCCTCGGACTGAACGGCGCGGAGATCGTCTACAACCCTTCAGCGACGGTGGCTGGCTTGAGCGAATACCTCTGGAAGCTCGAGCAACCCGCGCATGCCGCTGCGAACGGCTACTTCATGGGTTGCATCAACCGCGTAGGCGAAGAGAAGCCTTGGAACCTCGGCAAGTTCTACGGGCAATCGTATTTCGTGGATCCCCGCGGACAGATCTTCGCACAAGCATCGCGTGATGATGATGAATTGCTCGTTGCGGAATTCGACCTGGACTTGATCGAGGAAGTGCGCAGCACGTGGCAGTTCTACAGGGATCGAAGACCGGAGACGTATGGGAAATTGGTGGAGTTGTAAGATCGGTACAGGGTATCTGGTAAAGTGTATTGGGTAGCTGCCGATGGCTTGGTGAGTTGTAAGAGTGGTACAGGGTATCGGGTAAAGGGTACAGAGTAGCTGCCGATGGCTGGAGATGTGTTCAATTGGTACAGGGTATCTGGTAAAGGGTACAGAGTAGCTGCCGATGGCTGGAGATGTGTTCAATTGGTACAGGGTAACTGGTATAGGGTATCGAGTAGCTGCCGATGGCTGGAGATGTGTTCAATTGGTACAGGGTATCTGGTAAAGGGTATTGAGTAGCTGCCGATGGCTGGAGATGTGTTCAATTGGTA
>Ga0335394_10004580_pt1 | contig 15717 bp, 15 predicted proteins | sample MAT03_FD_205741 | JGI IMG/M metagenome (GOLD analysis project Ga0335394, IMG submission 205741) | Freshwater microbial communities from Lake Fryxell liftoff mats and glacier meltwater in Antarctica - MAT-03 (spades assembly) (version 2) ... | reverse complement strand
GCGGCTGTAATATTGCCGCCGTGCTTGGGCATCCTGATCCGCGTCAGGGAAAACGCGGCACAGATTCGGAAGGCACGATCGGAGACGACTCGGATGAAGACCTGGCCGAAGAGCAAAACGAAATCCTCTTTCGCGGTCTTTCCAAGCTGCGTCAGAACTTTGTCTTTCAAGTATTAGCCGAACATGTTGCGCGCTCGCGCATGACCCAAACCCTGATGCGCATCAGTGAAGCCGCCTCCAATGTTGGATCACGCCGCAAAGGCGCAATCGGAATCGGATTCAATCTCGGCATTCCAATCATGGCAGCGCTTTCGCAAAGCCATGCCAGCGGCGTTGGTGTTGGGCAGGGAACGGCGCAGAGCGCACAGAATGGCGTTTCGCAAGGATGGGGCAACAGCCATGCCGTTGGACAATCGCACTCAGAAGGGATTACCGTATCCGATGGTTATTCCGACTCGGTGGGCGAAAGTCATGGAGTGTCAGACGGCAGTAGTCATGGAGTTTCGGATGGCGAATCACACGGCACAATGAGTTCCGATTCACATGGCAGCACGTCTTCGCATGGATCTTCTTCAGGCGGAGGCTGGTCGAAGAGTGAGGGCTTTGGTGTCAATGTGGATCTTGGAAAATCAGTGATCGGCGATATTCCTGTGATCGGTAATTTGCTCGATGGGATTTCAGCCGGGTACAACTCAAGCAACAGCGTTTCAGGGTTTGGCTCCAGCAGCTCGATGTCTGGCAGTTCCAGCTCACACTCCAGCGGCGAGTCTGACTCCACCATGCACAGTGAATCCGATGGAACCTCACAAGGCACAAGTGACGGCACCTCCGCCGCGCACTCGACCATGCACTCCGAATCAAGATCGTCGATGGACTCACAAAGTGAATCCTTTGGAGACAGCCAGAACTGGGGGCGAAACCATGCTGAAGGCGTCGCGGCTTCGCAGCAGCAATCTCGCAATTTCATGCAAGGCATATCAGGCGGAATGAGCAGCGGATTATTACCCGGCATCAGTATCAATCGCAGCTGGCAGACCGAAGACGATGTGGCCGAGCGGCTGGCTGATGTTTTGCGTCGTCTTGAATCACTTGCCAATCAGGCTTCGATGGAAGGCGGCTTTATGACGAATGCCTTCCTCTTCACCGATACACCACAAGGCAGCGCCGCAGCCGCCGCGCTTGTGCCGCAAGCCTTTCACGGATCGAGCGTCCCGACGCCTGTTCTTACCATTCAGCCGTTTGAAGCGGATGAAGTGGAACTGCGCGCTCATGCCTTTGCCTTCACGCCCTGGACTGAACTGGATGCGGATTGCGGCGATCCATTTAGCGGGGAATTGTGGACGCGCTATGCCACACTGCTGACCGCTGGTCAATTGGCGGCATACACCGCGCCTGGCTTGTTCGAGGAAGGTTCGGCAGCCACAACCATGTCTGCCATCCCGGCCGGCATGGGTTTTTATCCGAACATGCCCGGCGACGTGGTGTTGGGCCATCAGTACAGCCCTGAGACCGGCGACTTAACGCCTGCGCAGGTACGGCTGGACCTGGACACCATCATGCACACCATGGCAGCGGGCGATACCGGCTTCGGCAAATCGGTGGCTATGATCCGCATGGCCTACGAGACCACCCTGCGTTGGAAGACACGCACAGTGGTTCTGGATTTTGGCGCGGGCTGGCGGTCGCTGCTCAACGCACCCGGACTGGAAGGACATGTCGAGATCCTGCAACTCTGGCCGGATGCGGTACGTCCCCTGCGCTGGAATCCGATGCAGATCGGGCGCAACATTTCTCCAGAAACTCAGTGGCGCGCCTTCGCGGATGTATTTGGCGGAATCGCACAGCTCGGTGTAAAGCGCCAAAAGCAGGAATTATTGGAAGCCATGCGCAGGTTGTACATCCGTGCAGGTGTATTGGTGGATGACCCGGAAGTACGCAGCAATTCGCAATGGGGTCAAGTTCAAACAGACGAAGCCGGGGTTGCGAACGCAAAAGCTGGCACGCTGCTAGGCAATCTGGATGGTAAACAACGCCAGGCACTTGCAGTGCAGCGCAGTGTGATGATCGGTTTGGCTAATGTATATGAGGAGGTATCCACCAAGTTAAAGAGTGTTCCTGCGCGGGATGTGATGTTGACCGGCGTGCTGGAAGGCATTCTCTTCCGATTGAATCCGCTGGTACAGGGTTCTGCCGCGCGTCAATTTGCGCCCGGGCCCGGCACAGTTCCCGTTGAAGACTTGAGCAAAAACGGCGGCTGGGGCGTGACCATCATTGAAGGCGGCATGTTTCTGGATGACTTCGGCAAAGCATTTCTACTTGGATGGACTGGCTGGCATTTGTACATGGATATGGTTGCGCGGCGCGTGCATGAAGTCAAGACCGATGAGCCGTTGCTGCAAATCTTCTACGAAGAAGCCAACAAGATCTTCGTCAAGGAAACGGGTGGAGGGGGAGATGAGACCGGTGGTGTCTCTGCCACCCAGCGTTTTGCGGATATGTTTCGCGATGCGCGCAAATACAAATCACGTTTGCATGTCATCACCCAGGCGCCGCATCTGATCGCGGATGACATTATTTCATCCTGCAACAATGTCATCGTTGGCTATCTCAAAAACCCGAAGGACAAGGACTTGATCCTCTCCGCGTTGGCGCGCTCCGAAAAAGGCTTCCGTGATGAAGAGTGGCGGCGGTTTGTGGATGATATGCCGATTGGGATGTCGATTGGCCGTTTCCCATACACGACAAGACGTGAACTGCAAAGGCCGATCCTGTTCAAACCACTCCTGCTGGATGTGCCTGAACCGACGGATGCTGAGATTGAGAATGTTCTCGGAAAGATTGTGCTGTAAAGGAGAAAGTGCAGAATGAAGAGTGCAGAATGAAGAGTGCAGAATGAAGAGTGCAGAATGAAGAGTGCAGAATGAAGAGTGCAGAATGATGAGTGCAGAATGAAGAGTGCAGAATGAAGAGTGCAGAATGAAGAGTGCAGAATGATGAGTGCAGAATGAAGAGTGCAGAATGATGAGTGCAGAATGAAGAGTGCAGAATGAAGAGTGCAGAATGAAGAAAAGAATTAGCGGACTTGTGAAAAAGAATTTGTGGATGGCGCTGTTCATATTGTTCATCTGTCTTGGTGTGGGCATGTCTGCGTATTTGGAGTCGGATGGAAATGATTCCGATTTGTATTGGAGTGCGGCAGTGACTCACGTGTCATCCACGGCCACTCCCACGCTTGGGCCTGATACAGGCTGGTGGAGCGCAATTGCGACTCCGACACCGAAGCAGTGAATAGTAATCAATGAGAAGTGAAATCCAAACTATGAGGAACCAGAAATGACTCAAGCAGCACAGAACGGCAACGTAGTATTTTTCGAGAAGGATAGTTCAAAGGCAGTTGAAAGCCTGAAGAATGCCCTGGCAAAAACAGGAGACGCTCCAATTCTTGGCTTGGTGCTGAAAGTGGAAGCGGGTCCCAAAGGCGAAGACCAGGTCGTGAACTGGATGTTCGCCGATACAAATTTTATTAAATCTCTGGCGCTTGTTTTGCCAGGAAATAAAAAAAAGGATGAAGGGCGAGAAGAAAGGATGAAGGATGAATAAGAGCAAGTGCAAAAGAGCAAAAGAGCGCAGGCTCAAGATAATTCCTTGCCGTCTCTCATTTCTCACTTTTCGCCTTTGAACTTCCTTCACGCGTAGCGTTCATCCTTGTACTTCTCATCCTTAGCATTTCCCCCGGAGTTTTTATGAAAAAAGTATTTCCCCTTGTTATTGCAGCGATTGTATTTGTTGCAGCCCTTGTTCTATTACGTCCCGCGCCTTCGCGCATGGTGGTGGTGGCCGCGTTTGATTTACGCGCCGGTCATGTTTTGCAGGAAGAAGATCTGGCGCTGATGTCTGTACCAGATGATGTTCTGGCGGTGGATGTCATCACCGATAAAGCCATGTTGATCGGCCAGCCATTGCGCATTGACCGCGGACAGGGCGATGTTGTCCGCGCCTCGCAGCTCGGCAACCTGATTGCCGTCGAAAAGAATGAACGCGCAATCGCGGTGCATGTCACCGATGCCAGCGGCGTGGCCGGTCTGCTTGTGCCCGGCCAAATGGTGGGCGTAATTGCCTCCATCCCTCAACAGGATACAAACACCAGCAGCGCCTATGCCTCGGATGGTGTGTATCCCAATGGCAATGTCTGGAAGGAAAGTGTGACCCCGCCCGATCATACAAATGCGGACAACGGCGCCTATCTTGGCAGCGGCACCTTCTCCAAAACCACCATCGAAGGACTGCGTGTGCTTTTCATTGATCCGCGTTTCGCCGCCAACATGGACGCGAACGTCGTTCCACAAGCCACACCGCAGGGCGCCATGGGCGGAGTCAACACCAATGAACGCGCACGAGAGGGCACGGTATTGCTGGCAGTTCCTACGAACCTGCAATCGATCTTCTATGATTTCGGCGCAACGGGTGGAATTTCTCAAACACGCTCCGTGAACTCTCTGGAATTATTGGCTGCGTTATCAGGCCTGGATGGAGCAACCATCACGCTATACCTCATGCCGCAGACTGGCGCTGAACAATTTACATCGCCTGGACTCTGGCTGCCTGATTTAATTCTGGCCCCCAAAACACCCGTCCCTGCCACACCCATCGCGCCAGCTCTTGCGCCTGTCGTGGTGCCTTAGATGAGCTGGACGAATCAACCTTCATCCCAGGGCAATGGACAGGATGCGCCGGTCAGTGTATTGCTGGCGCACAAGGACATGGAGCGCACCACGGCCTGGTATCAGGCGCTGCAAGTGGACACACGTTTCCGCGTGACTTCCATGGCCAACACTCCTCAGGATTTTCGCGCCAAACTCGCATCCTCGCCTGAGATCATTTTGTTGGATGCCACTGTCTTTGATGGTCCGCCGCCATTGACCGAAGCCCTGACCTCGGTCAGCGGCGCGGTCTACCTGATCGTGCCCGGTGGAGTAGGCACTGAACTGATTGAACAATTCAAATCCATTCAAGCCGTGAAATCAGTTTCGGTTGGCGATATCAACATCGCAGACTTCATGACACGTGCCTACGCAGATGCATTGGCATTAAGACGGACAGTCTCGGCCATCTCGCCCACTGCCTGGTCGGGTGGTTCACAACGCGGCGGCACCGGCTCTGGTGGCTTGCGTATTGTCACGGTTTGGAGTCGCTCGGGCGGCACGGGCCGTACCACGATCGCGATCTCGCTGGCGCAGGCTGTTGCGCGGCGCGGCTTGAAAACATTACTGATCGGATTGGGCGCACCGGATGTGATTCCTTTACAACTGGGATTGCGCCCTGAACCAAACATCGTTTCATGGATCGCGAATCCAAATGATGAAGGATTGCGCTCCAGTATTCAAACGGCGGGTGAGCTGCATGTCCTGGCGGGCTTCCCGGATATTCTCTCCGAGTCGCAAGGTGACCGTCCTGCCGAAGCCAGCGGTTCGATTAACGAGTTGGTAACTTCCGCTGCGTATGGCGGGTACTCCGCCATTATTTTGGATACCCCCTCGGCGGGCAGTGTCACTCCGCGTGCTTTATCTGCGGCGAATACCTGGTTAATGGTGGCGCGCCCGACTGTCTCGGATGTTTGGATGTCTGCCGAATCATTTCGGACTGTGACACAAAAAATTGCGGGACAACATCGCATTACGCCCGGCAATATTTTCGTGGTGCTCAATCAGCGCAACAATGGCATGTTGACCGCCGATCAATGGCACGGCGCGGCGGATGCGGCTTGTCGCAAGATGAATCTCAATGTGGGCTTCCCGCCCGTGATGGCCACCATCCCGCACTCAATCGATGTTTCGCTGGCACAAGATAGTGGCCGCTCGGCCTTGGATGCTTCGGATGATTTTGCGCGTCCGATTCACCGTTTATCTGAAATGTTATTTGGCGGCGTAGTTGTGCCGCTGGGTCAGACCGCCAAAGAAGAAGGTGTGCTGCGTTTCGGACCATTGAAGATCAGGACTAAAAAATGAGTTGGGATTCTGTTGTACCACCCTTCAGCGCGGAAGATCGCGCGCGCGTCATCGAAGATGTTGCTGGTCAGCTTCAAAAATTATCGCTGGCAGAAATGCGCGGAGAACGCGAGAAGTTGGTTGGGCGCGTGGTTCCGCTGGTGTTATCTGTGGTTTCAAAGTTTGGACTGCAAGCCTCCTCTGACCAAGTGTATGAGATCGCGCGTGATGTCGTTGCGCGTGTGGGCGGCCTTGGATTTCTCGAACCACTTTTGCGGATTGATGCACAGCTATCCGAGATCGCAGTCACGACCGATGGCGGGGTCTGGGTGCAGCGCAAAGGCGCAGCCAGCTTTGAGAAATTACCTGCCGCACCATCACTGACTGATGTCTGGCGCGCAACCGAAACATTGCTTGCGCCGCTAGGCAGAGCCGTGACCGAAGCTTCGCCCTCGGTGGATGCAAAGATTCCGCGTCAGGAAGGATTGCCGGGCGGCGCGCGGATCAAGATCATTCATCCTGTGGTGGCGCCAGGGCTGGGTTATCCCAGCATCAATATCCGTTTGTTTGAGGATAAACCTGTGCCGCCTGAATTGCTTATTAAATGGAAGATCGCTCCTGCGAAAGTTATTTATGGATTGGTGGAGCTGGTTTCGAAGGCGCTGCGTATTTTGGTGATTGGTGGCACGGCTTCAGGCAAGACAACCTTGCTTTCGGCTTTGTGCAACGGGATTCCGAAAGATGCGCGCGTGGTCAAGATCGAAGACCCGGAAGAGATCTGGCTCGATCATCCGCATGTGGTCACGCTTGAAGCACGTCCCGCACAGGTTGGAAGTTCCATCGTGCCATACAGTCTGGCCTCCGCTGTGGATGATGCGATGCGTATGTCGCCCAAGTGGCTGATCGTGGGCGAGATGCGCAGAGGCGATGCAGTGGCGGCGTTGTTCCGCGCGCAGATGTCGGATCATCCCGGCTTGTCTACGTTTCATGCCGAGGGTCCAGAGTCTGCCATTACACGGCTGAACCTTTTGCTCTTCAACGATGTCGGAGTTCGTTCGGAAGGTGCGAAGGAAATGTTTGTGCAAGCAGTTGACATGATCGTGCAGGTCGGTTGGTCTGGCGGAGCACGCAGCATGATCGGTGTCTGGGAAGTTGAAAAGACTCTCAAAGGCGGCAATGTGCAGTTCCGCCAGTTGTATAAACCCGGCGATGCAGAGTTGTTGCCGATTGGAATTGAGAGAAGAGTGTAGATGAATGATGAGAAGTACAAGGATGAAGGATGGAAGAACAAAGGATGAACGCTACGCGTGAAGAAGAGCAAGGGCAAAAGTGCAAAAAATATTACTTCTTACTTTCACTTCTCACTTCTCACTTCTCCCCACAAAAAAGGATTTCATAATGATCAATACAAACTTATTTTACATACCCCCGACCTTGACTCTCTTCCTGCCATTTATTGGTGCGGGCATGTTGGCCTGGATCGTCTGGCGTCTGAGCGGCAAGTTGACCATGCCGCGTTTTGGCAGACCGCAAGTGACACGGATTGAGACATTCGTGGGTGGGACGCGCGGCGCTGGAAAGACCACAGCCGCACAAGTGGGCAGTTTCGAACATCGTGTACGCATTGCCTTTACAAAGATTGGCATCGATGCGGCGGAGAACGAAGAGTACTACATGATGATGGCGCGCATTGTGGCCGGGGCGGGCATGACTTTTATTTTGATGATTGTCGGACTGCCGTTCTTCACCAGCCTGATTGGAATTGTGGCTGGGTACATTTTTGTCAACGGCTGGGTGCTGCGCGCCTGGAATAAAACGCGCACAGAGATGGAAGCTGAACTGCCGTCATTGCTGCTGCGTTTGAATGCAACCATTCAAGCTGCGCCCAATGTGCCTTCCGCGCTGGAGACCGTAGCGAAGACTCTGCGTTCGGATGGACCGCTGCGAGTCTGGACACAGGAAACGGCCGCCAGAATGCACACCGAAGGACATGCAGCGGTCGAAGCCATTCGTGAAAGCGCCGCTGGAATTTCCACTTCACTTTCAATTGCGGCAGACTTGATCGGACGCATGTGGACGACGGGCGGCGAAGGCTATGCCAAAGCTTTTGGTACAGCCGCGGACAATCTTGAATCCGTGCTGGACGCGCGTGTGCTGGCGCGAGCCAAAGGCGGCAGCGCGCAGGGTACGGTCAACATCCTGACCGTGATGACCTTCGTGATGATCGCTTTCATGAGTCGTTCCGGCGCGATGTCCGATATCGTCAAGTCACCGCTGGTTCAAGTTCTCTACGCCTTGATCTGTCTGGTGATTGTGTACGGTCACAGCCAGGTCAGCAACATTATTGACAACGCGGTCTAAAACATAAGGATGAAGGATAAACGCTACGCGTGAAGGATGAAAAAAGTGCAAGAGCAAAAGTGCAAAAAGTTCTTTGCCACTTCTCACTTCTCACTTTTTACTTCTTGTCTTTTCCTGCTCACTGCTCACTGATTACTGCACTTTTTTACTGAGGTTTACATGACAACTATTATTCCTTTTCTCGCCGCAGGACTGATCGGCTTTCTCTTCTTTCAATTCCTGCATGGTTTTGATTTCGTATTCGGCAGCTCGGCCAGCGCGCGGCTTGAACGCTTCGCATCTACAGATCGACGGGGCGTCACGGACCGCATTGGAGATTCCATCGTGGACAAACTTGGTTTCAGCTTCGAAGGCTGGAAACATGAATTGATGTGGGCACAGCTGGGTAATCTATATGAAGGCAGCACGGTGGGCAGTGTACTGGGCAGGTCTGTCTTGTTCGGTTCAGTTGGGATTGCCTATCTGCTGATCTTCAATGCGGTCAGTCCAGCCTTTGTAATTGGTGTCGCGGTGGCTGCCTACTATCCATATTTACAACTGCGCGGACGCGCAAATGATGTACGTGAAATGGTCAAGCGCAGCCTGCCCGAAGCCGCAGCGCTGATCGCAGCTGAAATGAGCGCGGGCAGTTCTGCTGAAACTGCTGTGACGCGCGCCGCATCTCTGCCGGGTGCGCTTGGCAACCTATTGCGGATTGTGACTCAAAGCGCACAGCAAGCAGGCCGTTTGATCTTCTCGCGTGACCTGCTCGACGGCGCACTGGTTGAAGAATTCACCAAATATCGTATGCCGCACCTGGAAGCCTTTGCGCGTCAGATCGATCTGGTTGCCACCAAAGGCGCGGAAGGTCCGCGGCAGATGGGTGAAGTTGCGCGTGGATTGGCGCGTGAATACCGCTCAGATGTTGCACGCTCTGCCGAACAGTTGAGCAACAAACTATTGTTCCCGATCTCGCTCTATATCTTCGTGCCATTCATGCTGGCCATCTTTGTGCCGCTCATGGTCAGTGTATTCGAGTCGTTCTAACCATGAATATCGTACTTTCAGAATTCGCCAACGCAGTAGGCGCGGCCTTCTTTGTTTTTCTATTCATTATCCGCATGATGCAATTTTCAAGCGGAGATCTGGCAGCCCTCCTGCTTGCGCTGCAATCTGCGCTGGCCGCCTTCTTTCTGGTGATGCACAAACCAGTACAGCGCATCAGTCATCCACTGATGTCCCTGATTGCCTGGCTATGTAGCTTGCTGCCACTCTCCTTCAGTGTGAAGGGTGCAAATATTATGTATTCTCTGCCCGGCTTACTGTTGGCGCTGTGGTCCTTGATCGTGCTTGGCTTCTCGTTTTCCATCGCAGCCGAAGACCGCGGACTCATTCGGCACGGGCCGTATCGTTGGGTGCGCCACCCCATGTATTTGGGTGAAGTCCTTTCCCTGCTTGGCTTATGCATTGCTGAAAAAAATATGTGGAACTGGTTTGTCCTGCTCTTGTTTGTGCGTTTGCTTATGGTGCGAATTTCTGCCGAGGAGCGTGTGATCGCAAATTATGCAGAGTACAGGAAATCTGTGCGCTGGCGTTGTATTCCAGGAGTGTGGTGATAAATGACAGGCGTTCTGAAGAGAGACCACTTGATTATTTTTGCGGGTTCCATTTCTGTTCTGGCTGTCTTGTTGAAGCCTGAGCGGTGCAAGTTTTTTATGCATTGGTTGTGTGCCCATAGTGGTCAGGCTGTTCCAGATTCTGATCTGGATCAAGCGCTCGATTCTTTGGTAGCCTGGTTTCAAACTTTATCTGAAGCAGATGCCTTTCGAGAATATGAACTGATCATTGTCGAAATCGGCTGGTGGCGCAGGCTGCCAGAGGAAACCCTGAAAAGAATGATGTTGGATGAATTGGGAACTCACTAAAGGAAATTTTATTGATGACTATAAAAAAGTTTTTTTCGATCAAGATCGACAGACGGACGTATCGTGCGCATCAGCGTGCATTCAACCTGCTGGTCATGTTTGTGTCTGTTGTAAGCATCTATCTGTCTAATGAAATACCCAAAGCGTTTGCCAGCCAGAACCTGCGTGGCGCGGATCTGCCTCCCTCGATCTCGTCCAGTCTGGTCTGCGCAGATGGAGTCAGTGACTGGTGCAGGCTCAACGCCTTGCTGGCGCTGACGGTTTCAGACCCGCAAGGTTATGCATTGACCATCACAGGTAATGCGGGTTGGACGATCTCCTGCAGCGGAAGTTGTCTTGTAAATTTACCTGAAGGCACTGGCACTGCCTTTTATACAGTCACCGCCGCCACATCCGGGCTGACAAGCTCGGGCAGCATCCCCTGGAAATATGATCCCAACCCGCCTGTGTCGAACATAAATATTAGCGGCACAAGTGGATTAAATGGCTGGTATGTTTCGGCTGTGAATGCCACGGCAGGCGGCTCGGATGCAATTTCAGGCCTGGCCAGCGCAAAACTTTCGGTGGACGGCGGGGCAGCGGTTTCATCGGCCAGTATCGCCACAGATGGTGTTCACTCCCTGAATGCAAGTGTGCTGGACAACGCGGGCAATTCCGACTCTTCAAGCGCTTCGGTCAAAGTGGATAGAACAGCGCCGCAAGTTATTAATAATGTGGTGGGTACACTGGGCATGAACGGCTGGTATGTTTCGAATGTCACATTCAAAGCCACCTACACCGATGCAGCCTCCGGGATTGCCTCCGTGAAATACAGGCTCAATGCTGGCGCATGGCAGAATGGCATCAGCGTTACTGTATCCACGGATGGCGTGCATACAGTCGATTTTCTGGCAACCGATAATGCGGGCAATCAGGCCATGGCCTCCCGCTCGATTAAGATCGACAAAACGCAGCCGATACTCTCGATTACCCCCACGGGTAGTACGGGCAGCAATGGCTGGTATGTGTCCAATGTTTCTTTATCCATGCTTTCGAATGACAACACCTCGGGCGTGGCTTCATCGGAATATAACCAGGATGGAACAGGTTGGCTGCCATTCTCCAGCGCCATCACAATCACCGATGGCAGCCACAACATTCAAGTGCGTTCAACCGATGCTGCAGGCAATCAGGCATCCGCGTCCGTTATGCTCAATGTCGACGCGATCGCGCCGCAAGTGGTTGACAATGTAACGGGCGTGTTGGGAATGAACGGCTGGTATGTTTCGGCTGTGACGATCCAGGCAATGAGCACAGACCTAACCTCCTCAATTGCCTCTGTAAAATATAAACTCGATGGCGGCGCATGGCAGGTGGGGGCCAGTAATACAATGGCGCTGGATGGTCTGCATATCGTCGATTTTATGGTGACCGACAACGCGGGAAATCAGACAGCGCTCTCCAGGTCTTTCAAGATCGATCAATCTCCACCGCTCTTATCCCTTAGTCCTGCGGGTACAGCAGGCAGCAACAACTGGTACGTATCCAATGTATCGCTGGCCATGCTGTCGAGTGATGTAACTTCCGGTCTGACAGTCTTCGAATATAACCAGAACGGCTTAGGCTGGACTCCATTCTCCAGTGTGGTCATGCTGACAGACGGCGAGCATACTATTCAAGCACGCGCAGTGGATCGTGCAGGCAATCAGGCGACAGATTCAATCATGCTCCAGGTCGATAGCGTGCCGCCTGTACAGCTACTCGTTTTAAATGGTACGGCTGGATTGAACAACTGGTATGTCTCAGATGTGCTTGCTGCTGTTTCTGCATCAGATCTGACCTCTGCCAACGTAATTACCACGCTCACGGATAATGGCGCTCCTGCACCGATTATGTTGAGCGATGGCGTTCATCATTTGCAATATGTCACAGTCGACGCGGCAGGAAATAGTGTCTCTGCCTCGACTGTAGTTTCAATCGATAGCGCCGCGCCCATTACCGCTTTTTCTGCTCCCGCACAAAACAGCGCCGCCATGAAAACTGTTTCAATCAGCGGCCAGTCTGCTGATCTAACTTCAGGATTATCTGAGACACAGATATCTTTTGATCAAGTCAACTGGCTCGCTCTGCCTCTTTCCAATTCCAATTGGTCATATGCCTGGGATACTGCGCAGATTCCAAATGGTACCTGGTCTGTTTTCACCAGAAGCATGGATCGGGCTGGCAACACAGGGAGTATCGCGCAGCTCAAGGTGGTTCTGGATAATCATCCGCCATTTTTATCCCTCTCCGATACATGGAATATTTGGGAGAGTGGAAAATTATGGGTCGAAGAAAACGGTATTCCATTACAGAATATCAAGATCGTGATCCATGATCCATTGCAACGCTACGCAGATCAAATTATTTATGATCGTCTGCCTGCGCCAACTTCCGTCACATGGGATCGCGCACTGGGTCCCGCCAATGCACCGCCTGGTTCATATACCGTCATGGTGGAAGTCTGCGATATTTACGGAGTATGCGCCAAAGACACAGGTACGATCTTGATTCCGATTGAATCAGAGCCGATTTCATTTCAACTGCCTGTGATTGAAATTCCGCAGTGGATTCCACCTATTCCATTTTTTATACAAACGCCCGCGCCTGAACAACCTGTTGCAGCTCCTGCGCTTGTGATTTCAACTCAGCTGGATGTACGGGCTGCCCCACAATCCATTTTGAACGTGGTTGTTATCAGTTCGTTTTTAGCAGCGTTCGCGCTTTTGCTTCTCATCGATCCGCGCCCGGCAGCGCTGCGATCTTTGACCCGCTCGTTTCATCAACATATTCAGCATACCAAGGAGTAAGAATGTCTCTCGAACTTTCAACTGTTTTTCTCGTTTTTCTTCTGACCGTTATTTTGGCGGTCTATAACCAGCGCCAGGCTTCCGCACTACGCGGCGTGGAACGCCTGGTACAGGACTTTGTGGCCATGCAGATCCGTGACCGCCGTACGCGGCATGTGGAAGGGCTTGCGAATCATATTGACGCGATGGAATGGCTTGAACGTCAGGTCAGCCTCGGCTTGGATACACCGCTTACCGTCAGCGAGATCGTGCGCGTGGTGCATGAAGTTCAGGCTATTGAATTGCGCGCATCCAACGGACAACGTGTGATCGTCTCCACTCTGGCCAAAGCGGACGTGATGCGTTTTGATCGCCGCTTGCGCGCTGCAGGCAGAAGGAAAAGCGCGGCCGAGCGTGTATCTTCCTTTGTTGCACGTCCTCTGCTGGGCAGATCACGCTGGGGCTGGGGCGTGCAGACTGTGGAGTGTGTCATGTCACAGGCCAATGAATTCTTTGATATCGAAGCCGGTGCGGTGGCGGAACGACTCGGCGTGAAATGGGACGAGCCATCGCGCTTGTGGTTCTATGTTGTCAAGTCATAATTTCCTTGTGTCCTGTATTTTGATGTTCATCTTAATCATTGGCGGTATACAGGATTGGTATGTGGGAGAGGTCAGCAACTGGATCAGCATCCCGCTCTTTTTTACGGGCTTGATTGCTTCCATTCTGCGTGTGTTCTATTTGGATGATCTACTCATTGGGTCGCTTTCCCTGTTTGCGATGCTGATCGTTACATTGGCGGCTTTCAAAGGTTGGATGGGCGGCGCAGATTGGAAAATCTTGATCGGCCTTTTCGGGCTGTATCCGCTGGCCGGTTTTGCAGCGCTGGTCGTTGCGGGCGTATGGGGCGGCATTGCGATGCTAATGACTGGAGAACGTAACGCGCGTTTTCCCGGTGTGACCGCCTTCGCCTTCGCAGCCTGCTTGACTTTTTTTGTGAAGGTCTCTATAATTCTTTTTGAATGAGGTGTGATTTTCCCCTGGGAAAATTGCGCCTTTTTTTGTTTCCATTTTTTAGTAAGGCAAAAAGATTCAACCACGAAGGCTTGCACTGAGCGTGTCGAAGTGACACAAAGGAAGATCAAAAACACTTTGGTCTTTTTCATACTTTGCATGAAAAAGAAGTTGTCGTAATTAAATCATTTTCAAATTACAAGGAGTTTCTATGTTATCTGCAATTCAACCCACAATACAATTTCGCTTCTGGAGTCTGCTTCTTGATCGGCGCGGCGATGACTACGGCGAAAAAGCGGTCATCCTGGTGCTGGTCGTGCTGGGCGGTGTAGCTGCGTTTGCCGCGTTCGGCGGCAAGATCGTGGACCTGATCGGCCAAGCCACCAGCGGAATCTAGCATGTGGTTCCTGCGCCTGCTGTTCTCGCGCCGCGGCGATGAGTTCGCTGAGACTGCGATCGCCATGCCGGTGATGGTGCTGGTTACGATCGCGCTCATGAATTTAACCATGGCCGGGTTTGCCAGTGTCAATGCCAACAACGCCGCCAATTATGGCGCGCGTGTTGGAAGTGTGCATCAGCAAGGCCCGGCCAACGCGGCCTATACCGCTGCGCAGCAATCTACTGCGTATGCCAGTGTCGGTGAGTACATCGTCTCTGTCTCGGGGGGGGGATTCCCCGGCGCGCAGATCAATGTGCAGGTCGATTGGAGCGTTCCCAATCTGATGGGTGGACTGCTGGGTTTCTTCGGCGGAGACAGTTCCAGCGCTGACATCAAAGGCATGGCGCTGTCTGTATTTCGTCAGGAAGGTTGGTAATGCGGCGCTTGTTGACTTCGCGTAAAGGGGATGCGTATGCCTGGTTTGCAAGCATGTTGGTCTTTGTCTTCATCCCGCTTGCTTCTTTAAGTATTGACGTGACACGCATGATGTATGTGCGCGGTCACCTGCAAACTGCAAACGATGCGGCTTGTCAATCGGCTGCAGATGCGCTGGATGCGCCCTTGTTCATCGAGACCAATCAGAAGCGTATTGAACCTGGCCTGGCGCGCAGCCAGGCAGCGCGCGAGTTTTTGGCGACCTTGAATGATGGCGGAAAAATCCGCTATACCATCGAAGGACTTTCCATCGACTTTCCTGCTCCGACCTTCGCGCATTGTGTTGCAACGGTGCAAGTCCAACATCTCATTCCGCTCACGCCGAACATGCGTGTGGTGATTGAAACCACATCTGAAATGCGCGCTCTAACAATACCGTGATAGTGGATGAGTGCTGAGTAACAAGAATCATTCACCATTCACCATTCATCATTCTGCATTCACCATTCATCATTCACCATTCACCATTCATCATTCACCATTCATCATTCACCATTCATCATTCTGCATTCTTCATTCTGCATTCTTCATTCTGCATTCTGCATTCTTCATTCACCATTCTGCATTCACCATTTTGATCTCCGAGGTTCCAGTGCCATTTGAAATTGAATTCAACTTTCGAAAAAATGAGGATGCGCTTTGGCTTGTTATGTTTGCTGTACTGATTATTGCCGCGTTGGTGGGCATGGCACAAATCGGGCAGAATGTAACCCCAATCGATGCGGGCACACCGCGTGTACTGGGCTGGTCTGACTGGCGCTTGTTTCAAGCGC
>Ga0335394_10004577_pt1 | contig 15718 bp, 16 predicted proteins | sample MAT03_FD_205741 | JGI IMG/M metagenome (GOLD analysis project Ga0335394, IMG submission 205741) | Freshwater microbial communities from Lake Fryxell liftoff mats and glacier meltwater in Antarctica - MAT-03 (spades assembly) (version 2) ... | reverse complement strand
TGATATGCCTATAGGTTGTTTACTTGTTCTTAAAGCATATTCAGCTATAATATTATCTTTTGATTTTCATAGTAATAAACCAATTGTTGGTTTATTATCTCCGGCCCTTAATAAATCATCTACGGCAGCTAAATAGAAATTTAACTTACCGCATGTTACGTATAAACTATGTGTTTTTAAAAGTTCTACAACAATAAAACATCTTAGCTTTAAATGATAAAATAGAAGATCAAGATAAAAATCTTTTTCACCCACTTCCAGATGATATTGTTGTCCCACAAAAGAAAAGCCTTGTCCTAAATTTTTGTATATGAGCCATCAATCCATGCTTTATTTCACGTTCTCTTGCTTTGTTGTCTATAGTTAAAAAGTCAAAATTATATGGATCTTTGAGTGTTTGTTCTGCTAAATCAGAATCTGATTCAGGAAGGGTGGCTTTAAAATTAGTTATTGCTTTGCCTTGCCGTTTATAAAGATCAGATTCAATCCACATCGAAAGTGTACTTCTGCTCCATCCATTTTCAATGGTTTTGTATGCATACCAAAGTCGCTGTTTATTATCCTGAAGCTTTTCTAATAGAGCTATATTATGGCCCCACGGAATTTGTGCAACAGCTGTTGCACTATTATCATCAAAATATGATTCAGCAAATTTCTTCATATATTTTAGATTTCTAATGGAGAATCCAGAAATTCCAGGAAAATTTCGATTTAAATCATGTGCAAGTTTTTCTATAACTTTTGAACCCCAACCTTCAAGTTTCATTTTTTCTAAAAGTGCCTTACCAATTCGCCAATATAATAATGTTAATTCTCCCGAAACAGATAGAGCTGCTTTAAGTTGTGTTTGAAGAATATCTTTTTTTATGGTGTCAAAAAATTGTGCATAATCAATAAGATCTTTACTATTCTTTTTTATTAATGTCTTTTTCATGCACAATCCTTCATTTTTTTGAAGCTTTTGATCAGCTAAATATTGGTTTAAAAGCTATGAAAAATAATCTTTATTATAAAATTTTAACCTCCATGGCTATATTGTGTCAAATCGGCTACCCGTCTCTTTATGTTTTCATAATAAACTATTAACTATTAATATTATAAATGTCTGGAACTTTAATTAGGGATATTCATAATTAAAGCTATTATCATTGCTCGAGTTAGTACTGAAGAACAAAAAGAAGCTGGACTATCGTTACCTGCACAGGTAAGTCGATTAAAAAATTACTGTCAAAATAAAACCTTTGCCTTTATTAAAACTTTTAGCGTTGATTAAAGTGCTTACAAGGATGAACGGGAAATTTGATCGTATTTTTAATTTTATTGATTATTTCAATTCATTAAAGAAAATGGTGTGCCAGCTGACGTGTTCTACGTAGCCTTGTGCGAAGTAGGAAGCTTTAGCGGAAACGCAATTTTGAATTGACTCATATTGTTGATGGGATTATAAATCTTTTTTTAATAAATGCTCTTCCAGAACCTGATTTTAAATATTTTTCAAATTCAAATGCAGTAAATTTATCTTCGAATACTAAATGAACAATTAATTTCCAGGGTGCATATTTGGAGGTATGAGAAGAAGAGCCGGCATTGTGATTTGATAATCTCTTTTTTAGATCTTCTGTGCAACCAATGTAAGTTTTTTCGGAATTGGTTAAAGATTGAATAACATAAACAAAATACATAAAGATTTTTATATTCGGCTTGCCAGGTCCTCTTACGCTCTATCGAGCTTCAGCGGACAATCTACGCTAAAGTTACTATTTATTTATAACCGATTTCCTTGAAGAAGCTGGCTGCGCCAACCGAAGCCTTGGCGAAAGCCATTTAGGATTGATATTAAATAAGCCTCTTCTGCTTAAACACTCGTCCCGAACCAGATTTCAAATATTCTTCGAATGCATAAGCTTTATCTTTATGCACAAAAGCAATATAAACAATTAATCTCCAGGGTCTATACTTATCTGTATGGGTTGTAGTTCCAGAATTGTGGTTTGATAAGCGTTCTTTTAAATTTTGAGTGCAACCAACGTATGTTTGGTTGGGGTCTGATATTGATTGAATAACATATACAAAGTACATAGGAATCTCATTGTGCTAGTCCTCCTGCGCCAAGGCTCCGGCGGACAGCTTTCGCTAAGTGCTAATAATATCAATTTATTGATTATTTCAATTCATTAAAGAAAATGGCGTGCCAGCTGAAGCTTTAGCGGAAACGCAATTTTGAATTGACTCATATTGTTGATGGGATTATAAATCTTTTTTTAATAAATGCTCTTCCAGAACCTGATTTTAAATATTTTTCAAATTCAAATGCAGTAAATTTATCTTCGAATACTAAATGAACAATTAATTTCCAGGGTACATATTTGGAGGTATGAGAAGAAGAGCCGGCATTGTGATTTGATAATCTCTTTTTTAGATCTTCTGTGCAACCAATGTAAGTTTTTTCGGGATTGGTTAAAGATTGAATAACATAAACAAAATACATAAAGATCTTATATTTGGCTTGCCAGGTCCTCTTGCGCTCTATCGAGCTACAGCGGACAACCTACGCTAAAGTTACTATTTATTTATAATCAATTTCCTTGAAGAAGCTGGCTGCGCCAACCGAAGCCTTGGCGTAGGTTGGTGTGCCCGGTAGGATTCGAACCTACGACCTACGGATTAGAAATCCGTTGCTCTATCCAGCTGAGCTACGGGCACGTGTATATCAAGTTAAGAAGCCAGCTGCTTGTCCGCCAAAGCCTTTCGGCGTCGGAGGAAGCTACGGGCACGTATATTAAGATTTGATTTCCAATTACTTGCCCTTCGAAGCATTTTTAAGCTTGAGGGAAGCTATGTGGAAAAAATAAGAATAATATAAGATTATATCTTAAAAATTATTTTTCTCAATGATCTGTTTATATTATTTTTAATAATTTATAATATGGGCCTTTAAATAAGAAATTTAGAGATGACATTGGGGAAAACAAATTCTATTTGATGTGTTTTGTGTCTAATTATACTTTTAATATATTTCAGTTTGACAAATTTGGGTGGTGTGTTAATTTGAGAATTATTATATTATTTTTAAATGGAGATATAAAATGTTGAAGAAATTATTATTAGTTATGAGTATTTTTAGCCTATCTTTTGCAATGGAAGAGGGTGATGATTTAGGTACTGTGGCTTCACCACAAATGAATATTGCTGACTATGCAGATGCTTGGCGTCATATTGCTCGTTTTCTTCCGGGAAATAACGAGTTTTTAAATATTTATATTGCACGGACCATACCACTTGATATGCAAACAAGAAACAAAATTATAAAATCTTTTTTGCGAAGCGTTGCAGAAATGGAGAAGAATCTACAACAAAGCATTAAATCACTTGAAGAAATGGAAGTCCAAGCTAATTCTCTGGCAGATTATAAAAGAAATGCGCTTATGAAAGCAGCAATTGTGTTAGCTCGACAAAAAATTGTAGACTGCAGAATGTCTTTTTATAGAACTAATCTTCTGAGTAAAGAAGCTGATTCACTCATTAAATATTATAATAAAGATACGGACTATATTGATCATCTTATCAAGTGCGAAATTGATGAATGTGCGGATTGCCGTAAATTTGAAGCAAGAGAAGCAACTAACAAGAAATTAAAAAAAGCAGAATATAGGACTCACAGACGTGCTGAGAGATGTGAGGGTCTGTTTCTAGGTGCAACAATGCTGTTCGGACCTCCAGTTGTTATGAGTATAATTTTTGCCCTGGCAAATATTAACAGTATATTAGCTAGTTTGAATGATTATGCTTTTCTAGAATAATTCTCTTATATTTAGAAAAAAATTATAAAGATATCTGGAGTTTTAATAGAGCCCCAGATATCTTTTTTTAAAATGATTTTTCTCTATCCAGTATATTATGAGTTATTGGGCTCAAATTGATGCGCTTGTGAGTTATAAGTCCAGATTTTAAAATTATTTAAATCTACTTTTAGCTTGTCTCGATAATTTGCCCGAGTGTCCGATGCTCCTAAATAGAGATCAGCCACTGATTGTGAGCTTATATGATTATAAGTGGCTATTTCAGGACCTTTATAGTAAGCAATACAATCTTTGTCGGTACTAGCTAGTTTTACTATTTCTAAAAATTCTAATGCAATGTTTTCATAACATGCTATTTGTCCAAGATATTTTGTTTGAAAATCATCGACTAATTGCTTTCTTATCTCATCAAAGGTAATTGTAGGGTCTTCTTTTAAATACTGATTTAATCTATCTAGAGGCCCGCTGTCAGAAGTGGCTATACTTATTTCTTCTATAGTATTGGGCAGAAAAAGAAATGTAGGATGTGTTGTACGAGCACGACGATTATCACACATATTTGTTGGTGTTGAATAAGAAGGCCGACGTTCTTCAGACAATCCTGGCGAGAAAGTTACACAGATATCTGGTTTTTCATGTGCTTTTTGTATGATATCTTCAATATAAGATTTGGTGTTTTGATAATGATGATATTCATACTGACTTAACGATGGATTGGTTTCGAGTTCATTTAAGGCTTTTGTGGTCGCTTCACTAGGATCGATAGCATAAAATTTGGCAGATTTATAGCCAAAGTGATCTAACGTTTCTAGTAAAATTTTTTCATTAACTAAATCGCCCGAAGCAACAGAAGCAATAATTAATTGATGAGACGGAGTAAATGCTGCTTCTAACCTGTCATATAATTGCACTAAAAGTAATATAATCTCATCTAGACCAACTTTCCGTGCTATTTTGTCTGTTGTCGAAATCATATATTTTGCTACTTCTGCGGATCTATCATCCCCTAATGCATCTAATAGTGAATAATTTCCTATTAATGCAACATTAATAGCATGCTTTAATGTTGTATAAAACTCTGCTGAAGGAATAGCATATTGACTGGTTTTTGGAATATTGGGACTAAGTTTAGCATTGATAGCTTGTAATTGTGCAAGAGTTGCACTGAGTTCACTAAGCGTATCGGATTGTGATTGTATGTTATTAGTTAAGATAATACTTAAACCGATAACGAGTAATAATTTTTTGAACATTATTTCCACTGCAAGCTAAAATTATATTTATATATAGTAATTATAATTGTTTGCGAGCAGTGAAATCTATAATTTGTCTTTTATGCTATGGCACTAAAAATATCAGGCTCGTTGTCACCCTAAATTTCTGGAGCTCCAAAGTAACCGTGTATTTTATAATGAACCGTAAATGTTGTTAAACTCAGCAGCAAGATCTTTTAATATTCTTATTTGGTCATCTGTAATTGTTTTTGATTGCAGAATTTCATTATAAAGATCTGGATAAACTGATTTTATGTAACTAATAAACTCATGGGCAAACTTATTAACTTTTGATAACTCTAGTTGATCCAAGAAATTGTATCTTAACAGAAATAACATTAACGCTTGATCAACAAATGAGTAGGTTATGTACTGTTTCTGCTTGAGTAGTTCATAGGCAATAGCACCACGAGCTAACTTCTTTTGGGAAATTATGTCTAACTCTGTTCCGAACTGTGAAAAACCTAAAAGTTCTTGATACTGTGCAAGTTCTAAGCGCAAAGATTTCGACATGTTTTTTACCGCCTGCGTTTGCGCAGAGCCGCCAACTCTTGAAACAGAAAGCTCAACGTTTACAGCCGGTCTTATTCCCGCATTATACAATTTTGTGTCCAAAAATATTTGACCATCGGTAATCGATATAAGGTTAGTAGGAATATAGGCTGTTATATCATCTGCCTGTATTTGTACTATAGGTAACGCTGTTATAGTTCCACCGCTAGCTAATTTACCAGCTCGCTCTAATAGTCTTGAATGGAGATAAAAAATATCACCAGGATAAGCTTCACGTCCAGGCGGTCTACGCATAAGTAATGCCATCTCACGATAAGCTATAGCATGATTTGATAGATCATCATAAACGATGAGTACATCTTTACCTTGATCTCTAAAAAATTCGGCCATAGTACAAGCAACATATGGTGCTAAGTATCTATTAAGAGATGCTTCCGCAGCATCGGCACTGATGATTACTGAATATTCCAGGGCACCATTTTCTTCAAGCAATCTTACGATTTTTGCAAGATTAGCTTGTCGTTGACCAATGGATACATATATACAAAAAACATTCTTACCTTTTTGATGCAGTATCGCATCAATCGCTATTGCAGTTTTTCCTGTTCCCCGATTCCCAATAATGAGCTCTCGTTGTCCTTTTCCTACGGGAATTAAGGCATCAATAGCTAAAATCCCTGTTTCAAGTGATTGATTGATTGGACTACGTTCGATGATAGAAGGGATCCTAACTTCGATAGGTCTAAGCTCATCGTAATCTAAGGCACCGAGTGCATCGATTGGGGTACCTATTGCATTCAGTATTCTGCCGAGTAATTTGGTACCAACGGGAGTCTTGAATACACTTCCTGTGCGTTTAACTATTTCTAGTTCTGCTACAGGGATCTGAGAGTTGAGTAAAAATACGGATATATAGTCCTGGCCTAAATCCATTACTATTCCCTGGTTTCCATTATCAAACTTAACAAGTTCCCCGTATATTGCATTTTTTAGGCCCAATATTTTACAAAAGGAATCTCCAACTTGTACAACATAGCCAATCTCTTGTAGATCCTGTTCGGGAGTATTCGCTAAAGATTTTTCAAATAATGAGACCAAATCTGATGTTTTAATTTCCATGAACTTCCTTAAGTTTGATTTAATAAACTAAGCTTTTGACGAATAGAATGTTCCCACTCAAAGTCGGTACTTATGGCTTTTAGACCTGCGATTAAACTTTTATCTAATTGAGATTTAATAATAACTTTTTTGTTTGATTTTGATTCTAGAAATTTAATAAGAGCATTTTCCTGCACAGCTGAAATGCTATGTGAGCTGAAAACCTTAAATGGTATAACATTAATTTTATCAAGGTATAACTTAATAATTAGCTTTAGAATGTCCTGTAACAAAAATATTCTTTGATGAACCACTAATAAATCGGTTAATTTTTTGAATTCTAAGTTTAGCCCAAAGGTATCGATGAGGTTATGAAAAATTTCTTGTCGCTTTTCAATGGTTATCAGTTTTAAATCCGCAAATAATAAAGATTTACGATGATCATTAAGATACGCTATAAATGTTTCGATTTTATCGATGCCTTGTACCAGTTCATCTGGTTGCAATAAGTGATTGGAAAAAAGCTCTATAAAGGCCTTTGCGTATTTTTTAGCAATTATTCCTTGATTATCTCTATCCACAATGGCTCTTTATTTAAGTTCTTTGAAAATATTAGCAAAATATATTTCTATATTTTCTTCATTTTCAAAATGTTGTTCAAGATTTTCTGTTAATGATTGTATCAATTTTGGGGTTACGCGTTTTCTTAGTTGCTCGTATTGATAATTTTCAGATTGCTTATTAATTTTTTCATAAAGCTTGTTCTTAAATTGTGCATAACTATTCTTTTTATGAAATGTTATATTATCTGTATTCTGTCTCCATAGAGCGATCTTGTCTTTTAATACCATACACAAATGATTTTGCGCAATTATTTTATTAGCGGTATCCAATTGAGCAATTAACAGTTCATTTTTTTGGTTTTCTAAATCAATTAAGTTTTGCTGATAATGATCAAATGCTGCCTTAAGTGATGGCAAGGCGTATTTGTAAAATGCATATATCAAAAGAAAAAGAAAAACCAATAAATTTAAGGTGTTAAAAATTAAATCAATCATTGAATAACCTTTGACTTAATATCTGAAGTAATTGCATTAACAACATTTTGTGTTTCCTGGGTTGTCAGGCTTTCTGGTTTTTGTATGGTAGCAGTATCTAGCTTTGTAACAACCGTAGAACTTTCCTGTTGTGGTAAGTTTTCATGAAAGAGTGTTTTGCACGAAGACCAATTTTGTTCAGCTAACTGCTCTTTTATATTAAGTTTTTCTTGTTCTATTGCTATATTTTGATTTAATTTTACTAGTTTTTCTTTTTCTTGTAGGAACAACTTCAATATCGGTCTAAATAAAAATTTAGATAAAAAAGCATAAGCGATAAGAAAGTGAACGATTTGAACAAAAATAGTAAAATTTATATTCATTTTATTGTCTGGTTATTATGCTACAAAAAATATTAATATCAAAGCGATTAACAGAGCATAAATTGCTGATGTTTCAACAAAGCTCATAGATATAATCATAGATGTTTGAATTTTTCCAGCACTTTCGGGATACTTTCCAATATTTTCAGTCGCCTTTGCGCCGATTAACCCTTGCCCCAAGGCTGGTCCGATTGTTCCAATTGCCATAACAAATGCAGCTCCTAAGCAGGCCGCAATTTTTAGGTAAATTTCTTCCATGTTTTTTTCCTTTGCTACTATTTGCTTCTCTTTATTTTACATCAGAAATAAAACTATTTACAATGGGAAAATTTGTTTTTGTGTAATTTTTTGTAATTAAATTTTTTATTAGATTAACATTCATCGGAAAAAATATGCTATAAATTTTTAAATGGCATGAAATTATCGGGAAAAAGGTACCGTTTTTTACAAAATTGCCTTGATGTTTATTTTGGGTTATTAAAAACTTCTATCATGCTGTCAAAGCTTGCCGGGGGTGAATTGTTGAATCCAGCTTATTAAAAATATTTTTTATTCTACGTTGCTGGAATGCGAAGTATTTAAATACCTGGATCAATGGCTGTAGAAACGTTCGAAACTTGAGTTAACTAGGTTCTGTTGAGCTTTTGAAAAATAGATTTTTTGAGTTACAATAGCTTTGAAAGAAGATTTCAAGAATTCAAAATTGCTTATAATCAAAGTTTCTTCTAAGCGCTCAAGATGAGCGCTTTTTCAAAGGCTTTTTCAAATTGAGAGCCCCTAAACCTATGCTAAATAATAAGTTTACATCAAAACTCATCAGAGCCTAGAAAGCTAACTAGGGTTTGACTTTGAAGAATTCCGCACGATACTGTGGCTTAAAAGCCACAGTGCGCTTCATACATCTAAACTAAGTTACTTCTTAAGCGCCAAGCAGCTTTTTCATGATGGTAGGTAAGATCTTGTAAGAAGTTGCTGGTTATCGGATCATGTAACTTTTGCTCTATAGCTTTAATCGCCTCTCTTAATGATCTGCAGATCTGTTCATTATCTGCTACTAAATTTTTTATCATTTCTATATCACTGGGTACTTCTGGTGTTTGGCCAAAGCTAAGTGAAGAACAATTAATAAATTCTTGTAGTGATCCTATAGATCTAAATCCTAGAGCTCTGATACGTTCAGCCAATTTATCTACCGATTCATTGCTCTTTTCAGCTAACTCATCAAGAAATTTGTGAAGGTCATTAAACATCAGTAATGATTTTATGTTCCAATGATAATATTTGGTTTTTGTATACAATACATATTCATCCGCAAGCAAATTGGTTAGTAATTCAGATACTTCTCGCATTGTTTGTTCAGAAAGTCCAATATTCGGTCTTATTTTATCTGCAATTAACAGGTCTGTTGATATTTTTTTCATAAGAGGTCTCCATTTTTTTCTATTTATTAAAAATATAAAGTAGATGCATTCTAATTGTCAATTGTAGGTGATGATTTATCATATTTATTCATAGTGGTTTGATGAAAAAACTCTTTTTTGTCAAGAAAAAAAAAGATTGATAGAATGGTTACGATAACCTAATGTTTTCTTTTCAAGAAGTACACGGACGCGTTAAGAATGTTGGTCTTGAAAATTTTAGAATTTATTATGAATTCTGAAGATAAACATCGTATCGATTTTTTAAAATAAGCTATCAAAAGCTATTAATTACGAATTTGGAAAATTTATGCAAACATTAAAAAAGTTCTTTATAAAATCATTTTTTGGACTCAGCTGCTTATTTTCTAGTATGATACTTGCTGAAACTTTTGATGATATAGATAGTATTATGGGATGTGTAACGCCCATCGCAGTTCCAACACCACCTCTTCCGGGTAGTGGTTGTGTTAATGCTATAGACATTTTACAAATTATTACGCCAGAGTTTGGCCAAAGTGGTTGCAGTGCAACGCAAGGAACCTGCCCTCCTACAAATTGTATTGTTAATGCGCCAGCAATTTTGCAAGAAAATTTTTATTTAAGCACGGTTGGTCCTATTACCCGAAGAAGTTTACTGGATGAGCCGTCCTTAAGAAACTATGTTCTTGATGATTGTATGTTTCATTTAACAATTCAGCCTTTTTACAATTATACACCTCGGGTTGTATTTGATAAAAATAGTCCATTCATAAGATCTTATCTTGATTTTGCAAATGCAACCATACTGAATCAAATTGATCTAGCATTAGAAATGTCTGGCTGTACGAATGTTGATATTCCAAATATTTTAGGCCTTTTCAGTGGCTTAAAGTTGCAGCAGCACAGAGTTGGTATAATGTTTGGTGTTGGAACTAAGATCGGTTGTTTAAATCTGAGTTTTAGAATTCCTCTTTATTATATTATTGAACATTTCTTTTTAACTGATGCTGAAATTGAAGCAATCGGTAATGCACCATTCCTTGCAAATAATCCTGGTTTTAGTAGTGATTTAACTTCAAAGGAAAAGGGTGAAGAGTTTGGATTAAAGCATTTGGTTAGTGACCGTTTAGGCTTTGGAGATATGCGAATGAACGCAATGTTCAAAGTATATGAAGACAATCGTGATCATTTCTGGTTTGGTCTACAAATGACCATTCCAACAGCTCGAACTTTTAAGGCTGGTTTATTGGGTGCTAATTTTAGCCCTTGCACCAATCCGCCGCCTTTTAACATTAAACAATTATTTGAACTGTTTCTTTGTGCTGAAGGTGACATTCAACAACGTGGAGCTAATGCTAAAATACAAGAAATAACAACGACGTTCTTTATAGGTGCTCTTGATAGATTAACAACGATTCTTTTTAATGCCCCATTAGGCAATGGCCGGCATGTGGGTATCGGTCCGCAACTTGATTTTGTTCATGAATTAACAGAAAATTGGAGCATTCAGACTTACGCTGCTTGGGAAGGTTTTTCAAGACACAATGAGGATCGTTTCTTTCTGGATAAGAAAACACCACAAGAATTTAATAGAAACTGGCGTGATGAGGCTAATGCGGAAGCCAATTTAAGTTTTTTGAATCAACAAGTTATTAATACTTTTTTTCCATCTCACTTAAAGATAGGGATTAGAAATGGTTATATTGGAAAATATGCTACGGCTTTAGTATGTGAAAGTTTGAATTGGCATGGTTTTGTTGGGTTTGATTATTGGTATCAAGGCCCAGAAAAGATATATGTAAATGATCAATTACTTGCCGAATTTGATGTAGATAAAGCTGCTCGTGAGGCTGCTCATCAAGGTAAATTTTTCTTTTCATTTGGTTATAGAAATCTTTACCGTTGCGATAAGATCTTTTTTGATGCAGAATTTGCGGGAGATATTGGAGTGTTTAGTAGAGGAATTGGTAATAGCTATACTCTTGGCTTTCGCCTAAGTTTAGATATATGATGATTTATTATGATAAAAATGTCCTTAAGGAGTATTGATGAAATTTAGTAGACTATTATTGGTGCTTTTGCTTTTAAATTTAAATTTAAAATCCGCTGAAAAATGCATAAAATTAGATTCTGGTTTGTTGGGTGTTATTGACGGTGTTAGAAATTTGATGGATGGAGATAAAATCTGGAAAATGCTTTATTTAGGACAACAACTAAACCAATTTATGTACGGTAATTTAGATGCTTCTCAAAAAAGAGTCCCACAGCATTTATATAAAGGCAAGTTTTATACGTTGGAACAGTTGGTCAAAATTGAAGAGCAACTCGAGGAGTCAAAACTTAAAGATCCTACCGTTTACCAAAAAGATAAAGCAGAGATTGCAACAACGTTAGAAAAATTAAAAGAAATGTTTTTAGGATTTACTACCAAGGTGCTCGCAGAAAATAGAGGTGCTGATGAGCAGACTTATGCATTTATTGATGATTTTATTAGCAAATATGGTGACAGTATCTTAAAATATTGGCGAATTGATAAAGATGCGACCAGCTCTTTGCATTTGCGTGTTACTAGCTTTAAATTGTGCTTTGTTATGAGTTTTGATCTGTACCATTTCTTAAAAGCAATGATCTGTAGTTGTCCTAAAGCTTTACAAATGTATAAAGCACAACAACAAGCTGCTGTTAATAGAAGCGCTCAAATCACCATAGCAGCTGCTTAATAATGATGGAAACAGAAATACCAAATGTATGTGAAATTTTTGGCGTTATAGACAAGTTTGTTTTTCAAAATAGTGAAAATGGATTTGCAATATTAACATTACAAGAAAAAACGAATGCCAGAAATCCTAACATGATCACGGTAAAAGGAGTTCTACCTAATCTACAACTTGGTCAAGAGATTAAGTTGAAAGGTTCGTGGGTATTTCATCCTAAGTTTGGAAAGCAGTTTGACGCAAAAGAGTGTATTAGTCTTTTGCCTACAACTATTGTAGGGCTTAAAAAATATTTAGGTTCAGGTTTAATTAAGGGGATCGGTCCTGTTTATGCCGAAAAGTTGGTTAACAAGTTTGGTTTAGAAATTTTAGATATCATTGATACGGCTCCCGTTCGTTTGAATGAAGTTGATGGCCTAGGTCAAAAACGTATAGAGAAAATAACCACGGCATGGAAAGACCAAAAAGAGATTGCGAATCTTCTTGTTTTTTTACAAGAAAAAGGGATATCTCAATCTTTAGCAACCAAGATTTACAAGCAATATAAAAATGATTCTATATCTATCTTAACTGATAATCCTTATAAATTAGCAGAAGAAGTTTGGGGTATCGGGTTTAGAACAGCTGATGAAATAGCTCTCAAATTAGGTTTTGATTTATATTGCCAACATCGAATTTCTGCCGGCATTGTGTATGTCATCTCGTTAAGTTCTCAGCAAGGCAGCCTTTATGTTGAGGTAGAAAATCTTAAGAATAAAATATTTGAGATTCTACAACTTAACAGAGATGATCATTCTGAGCTAATCAAAAAAACGTTAGTGGAGCTGCATCAAAAAGAAAAAATTAAGCTGATCTCCAAGGGTGCTGATAATTATCTGACAATATCTACACATCTATTTACTGAAAAAGCAGTCTCAGAAAAATTAAAAAAAATAATTGATACGCCAAATGCCCTTTCGTTTGATATAGACCACATTTATAATATTCTTCGTGTCCAGAAGCCGGGCGAAATATATCTTAATGAAAATCAGCAGAAGGCAGTACTGAGCTGTTTCCAAAATAAAATAACCATAATCACTGGTGGTCCCGGAACCGGTAAGACTACCGTCATAAAAAAATTATTATCTGTTTTAGATGAATATCAAGCAACATATAAATTGGCCGCTCCGACAGGTCGTGCTGCAAAGCGTATGATCGAAGCTACCGGAAAATATGCTATGACTGTTCATAGATTGCTTGAGTTTGACGGTGGCTCATTTAAATTTCATCATAACGAAACTAACGCATTAAAAACGGATTTTTTAATCATAGATGAAGCATCTATGATAGATATATTTTTAGCACATAATATTTTAAAGTCGCTATCATTAAAATCGAATCTGATCTTAATTGGAGATGTTGACCAGCTTCCTTCAGTTGGGCCGGGGAACTTTTTAAATGATCTTATCTCAAGTGAAAAAGTAGCTTGTGTCCGTTTAACTCAAGTTTTTAGACAGGCTCAAGATAGTTTGATCATAGTAAATGCTCATAAGATCAATAATGGTGAGTTCCCAAAAACTAATCTACCAGACTGTAAAAAAGACTTCATATTTATTAGTGAAGAAGATCCTGAGTTAATTGGGGAACATTTAAAAAAAATATTTTTTATTACTCTAAGACAGCATGGTCTTTCTCATGATGATTGTATTCTTTTAAGTCCTATGAATAAAGGTAATGCGGGTACCATGTTCCTTAATAATTTGCTTCAAACTTTATTAAATCCTGAAGATGTAAGTTCAGTAACCCATCGTGGAGCCAAATTTAAGGTTAATGATAAAGTGATGCAGATTCGGAACAACTATGATAAAAAAGTCTATAATGGTGATATTGGGATTATCAGATCAATAGATACTGAAGATCGAGAGATGGTTGTCAGTTTTTCTGAAAATTCCCAAGTGACTTATGAGTTTAATGAACTGGATGAATTGGTTCATGCTTTTGCAATCTCTATTCACAAGAGTCAAGGTTCGGAATATTCGGTTGTTATAGTTCCTATTTTTACCCAGCATTTTGTTTTGCTTCAACGCAACCTAATTTACACTGCGATAACACGTGCTAAAAAACTTTGTATATTCATAGGCCAAACCAAAGCGTTGGCTATGGCTCTTAAAAATAATAAAAATCACCAACGTATTACTTTCTTAAAAGATCTATTAACTGATTCTCCAGAACTAAAAGTGTCCTAGGTGCCGTAGGCACTTTTGGTGTGCTTCGCACTTTCTAAAGTTAGGGTTGATAGAAAGGCTTTGAACAACAGGTGTACTTAAGAAAGCTATGAGTTATAGGTGTATAAGAATGGCCCCACATAAAGACCCGTCTTGCTCCAATAGCCAGGATTGTTTTTGCAAAAGTTTCAAATTGTGTTATTATAATTTAATAAATTCATCTAAAGATTCAAAATTATAATACATGGAGTTAGTATGTTTTTAAACAGGTTTGTTTTAGCAGGGTTACTGGTTTTTGGATCTTCTGTTATGGGGATGGAAAAGCATGGCAACAAGAAATCAAAAGTAAAGAACGCAAAAACCGCAAAAGAATGGAAATTATTATATTACGTATCTATGGGATATAATCCAAAAGCGATGGGTCATCTGAAAATAGATCTTGGTAATATTCGTGATGGAATGGGTTATGATCTTGTTGATATTGCCATAATGCAAAATGATAGTTCTATGATTAAACTGTTGAAAGAGTCGGGAGTTGAAATTAATGGTGAGCATTTCATTAGAGCTATATGTAACTATAGATTTGAAGCTGCAAAAACTTTAATAAATTTAGATATGGATGTTAATTATTTTAGCACGCACTGGGGCAGTTCCGTTTTAATATTTGCAGTGCAACACACTTTTGTATTGTGTAATAAGAAAGATAAAAAGAAGGCGTTAAAATTAATTCCTCTACTTATTGTAAAAGGTGCTAAGCTTGATGTTCAAGACAAGAACGGAAATACTGCCTATGATTTAGCTTATGCACATATGAAAGAAAAAAATGAATGGGATTATGATTTATTAGAGCTTTTAAAGCCTTCTCAAAATATTGTTGAGAATTGTCCAATCTGTATGGAGTCTTCAAAAAAGTCATTAATTACCACGGAATGTAACCATACCTTTCATAAGTCGTGCTTAAGAATGTGGGCCAAAAAAAATAATAGCTGTCCCATGTGTCGACGAGATCTTTAAAGTATTTATCTAATCTAATGTATGCTTATCAAATATCTAATAGCCTCTTTTTTATTTTTAGATGTATAAAAGGGCTATTGTTTTTCTTACAATTCTAATTTTTCCTGAATCCAAATCGAAAATTTCCAAAAAACCTACAATATCCTGCACTATTCTGTTGTAACTATTTAGAAATGTCGTCTTTTAAACTCTTTAGAAATGTCGCCTAAAATTTCATTTCTCCAAGGATGATCTAACTTTGGTTTCCAGACTGGAGTTTGATCATTTATCTGTTTTATAGG